>Ga0257119_1002258_pt1 | contig 11759 bp, 10 predicted proteins | sample SI112_200mmetaG_FD_190179 | JGI IMG/M metagenome (GOLD analysis project Ga0257119, IMG submission 190179) | Marine microbial communities from Saanich Inlet, British Columbia, Canada - SI112_200m | ecosystem: Environmental > Aquatic > Marine > Inlet | place: Canada: British Columbia | collected... | reverse complement strand
GCATACAAATCCCATAGAATCTTGGCGCGTTTTTCTCTAGAAATAGGCTTTTTACTCTGTAATATTTGATCAATAAATTTAGAATCTACATAGGTTTTCGCATAGGCGTCACCGCCTAGTCTATCAAAAATATTTTCTTTTAATTCGCCTTCAACCCAATTCTTTAAGGGTACTTCAAATCCTCTTTTTGGCTGATTACAGATCTCGTCTAATGAATATTTCCTTGCCAACTCCCTTAAAATGTACTTGGTTGTGGTCCCACGAATTTTTTCCCTATCTGGAATTTTTGGTACCCAATCAAGCATATATTTACTTAAAAATGGACTTCTACCCTCGAGTGAATTTGACATGGTTGCAATGTCCATTTTTTTCAATAAATCACTAGGCAAAATAAGACTAGAATCTAGAATTAACATTTTAGAAAGATTAGAAATATCTTGCTTATTGACGTCTCTTATAAAACCTTCCATTCTTTGTATTGTTTGGTTGGATCTGAACGAATAAACATCTTCAAATAAATCTGTCGTTGCTGAAAGGTAAAAATCTAATCCTTGCTTGTTAGACATTGATAATAATCGATATAAATAACTATAACTATTCTGCTTATCATGGGGATTTGGCATTATTGCTGTCAAAGCAGAAAAATACTTTGCATAATTAATCCAATTATTGGCAATAGGTACATAACGACGATAACCGCCGAATAGTTCATCTGCCCCATCTCCATTTAGTACAACGGTTACATGTTTTTTGGCTTCACGACTAATATAGAAGCTTGGAATAGCACTACTATCCATAAAGGGCTCACCATAACTGGCTAATATTTTTTCAACATCATTTTTCAAATCCATCGAAACGCTTAATTCATGATGATTAGTAGAAAATTTCTTTGCTGTTAAACCAGCTAAATAAGATTCATCATAACCGCCATCAAATTTAACAGTGAAAGTTTTAAGCTCGTCAACATACTGACTTGCAATGGCTACAATTAAAGAGCTGTCAATACCACTACTTAAAAACGCACCAACATCTAATTCAGATGACAACAATCTATCTTTTATACTTTGATGCAAAATTGAATCTAATTGTGTCATTGCTTCTTCATGGCTCATATCCAAAGCATTTTCATATTGATTAACGATATTAAAATAGTTGAATTTATCCACCTTTAAGGTATCAATATCAATTTCATACACATGCCCAGGCATAACTTCTTCAACATCAACATATGGTGTGGTGTCCTGATAAAAGAACCCACTCCTTAGGTAGGCGGATATTGCGTCTTCATCTATTGATAAATTAGGTAATGAATGCAATAAAGCATTGAGTTCACTTGCAAAAAATACCTGTTTGGCTTTTATGTATAAATAAAGCGGCTTTTTACCTACTCTATCACGAGCCAATATCAACTTATTATTGACTTTATTTAAAATAACGAAGGCAAACATACCATCACACATTTCTAATGCTGAAACCCCGAACTCAATATAGAGTGCTAACAAAGTTTCAGTGTCAGAACGCGTCTTAAATGTGTAATTATTCAGCTTTTTCCGAAGCTCTAGATGATTATAAATCTCACCATTAAAAATAATAACATAATGCCCAATAACAAAAGGCTGGTCACCATGCTTAACATCTTGGATAGACAGTCGAGTATGAATTAAATTAAGATTTTTATACTGGCACTGTGTTTGTGCATCAGGACCACGATGAAATAAAGATTGTTTGATAGCATCAACATAACTTTCGTTGAAATTAATTAATCCTGCAATACCACACATATTTAACCCTTTAAATGTAGATTTATATTTTCAGCAACATTTTTCCAAGCGTATTTTTTTGATTGCATCCTATTTTTTACCGAAACATCACGCCTTAACTTAATATTAAGTGAAAACTTAGACAAACAATCAATGAACTGATGTTGATTGCTTAATTCAGCAACACAATTATGCTTTCCAAGGATCGATTTAACACCACCTACATTAGAACTAATAATGGGTAGGCCACTGGCCATCGCCTCCAAAATAGAAGTAGGTGTACCCTCCTTGGTCGAAGTTAACATAAAAATATCGCTCTGACAATAAAGTACTTGTAATTCTTTCAAGTTTTTATGTCCTAATATTTTAACGTTAGATATATTCTCATTCTCAATTCTACTGAGTAAAAATCTCTTTTCTTTACCACTCCCAACTATGATAAAGCTTATTAGTGGCATCTTTCTTGCAATGTCCAAAATCAATCCTAAGTTCTTTTTTTTAACTAAATTTGCAATTGTAATAACCTGCAACCTCTCCTGTTTAAGCTTTCTATCACATTTTTCAAAAAATATTTCATTTACACCACTCGGCTGCACCGTTATATTCTTAGTTGTTAATTTCTCTAATTGATTAGCAGTCTCATATCCTGTAGTAAAAATAATATCAACAAAACGCAAGCCTATAGCCAGCGCTTTTTGTTGCAATAATTTGTCAGAAATCTGATCATGTATTGTTATTACGACTTTGTCTGCACGCACAAGTATCTTAATCAGCTTAGAAAAAACTAACGAGCTCCAATCACCATGAATATGGACAATATCAAATCTATCTTTATTTATGAATACCCTAATCAACACCAAAAAATGAAAAATCAATAGTCCGATAAATTGTGGCTTGATTTTGAACAAGGGTAACTTTGTTATTTGAATATCATTGGATGTTACACAACTACCTTGATTAAAATAAATTGACACCTTATGTCCTAACTTTATTTGCTCTCTAGTTAGTTGTGCTATGTGATTCTCCATACCCCCTAGCAAAGGTGGCAAGCGCGTGTACAATCTTAATATTTTCATGCTTTTTCTAAGTTTCCAATATAGATTTATACATGTTGAGAAACTTTTTCATCGAAACTTCATATTCATAATTTTCTAAGAATTTTTGATGCGCAGCTTTCGTCATCCTTTTAGAAAAATTAGTATTATTAAGCAAAAACAAAACCTTCTCTTTTAGAGATTCCACATCTCCCACCTCAAACAACAACCCATCTTTATTGTCATCGATAACCAATGGAATGCCACCAACATTACTGGCTACAATAGGCAGGTTCAACGACATCGCTTCTAATAACACACGACCAACACCCTCCTCAATAGACGGCAATACCAAAATGTCTGCATAGTGCATAAACGTTGGAATTAAATTGTATTCTACTCTACCCAATAAAAAAACCTTTTCATCGATACCCAATTCTTTAGCTCTGGCCTCCAGCCTCGATTTTTCCTCGCCATCACCAACAAGGATAAGCCCTATATCTGGATTTTCCCTCACAATTAATGCAAAAGCCTCCAATAAAATATCAACGCCCTTTGCAATTAATAAATTACCCACAAATAATAAATTGTATTGATTTTTGCACAATATCTTTGGTTTATCTTTAGCGACATTTTTCTCACTAAATAATGTGCTATCACAACGTGGTGGTACCAAAAAAATCTTTTCACGATTGATACCAAATCGATCTAATGGCTCATACAGAAAAGGCGATACAATTCTAATATAATCAGCTTTTTTGACAATCATTTCACTAAAGAATTTAACCAAACTAGAGTGAACCTTACCACCAACCTGACTAGGATAATCAAAAATATCGCCCTGAACTTCAAACACAAATTTCTTGCCATAAATCTTGCTAGCAATCAGTGCTAGAATAGCACCACCGGCATCGCTTGCTTGATAGATATCAAAATCATATTTTGCACTGAGTTGTTTTATTTTAAACAGCCCTAAAAACGTAAAATAGGCAACATTAATATACTTATTAGTTATTACTGGTAACAATACGCCATGAATATTCTTATGCTGACTTATACGTAACCCTTTGGAGAGGCACTGAGATACAATTACAACATTATTCCAATACCTTAACCAACCTTCAAAAGTTTGCATATTTTGAGTATGCCTACTAATTGGATGTGGATAGATTGATCGACTAATCAAACAAATGTTTTTATCACTCATTAATTACCCTTATAACTCTATCAATATCTTTGATCGACAAATCATGATTTACTGGCAAAACAACAATAGAATCTGATAAGTATTTTGAATATTTATTGCTTTTCACTGGTACATTATCATGCAAAGAGCCCCACAAAATGAATGAATGAATGCCTTTGGCCCATAATTTTTTTCTAATTAATTTGTTATTACTGGTTAGCAATGGAAATCCGTGTGGACATGACGTGTCAAGTTTCTTAAAATTCAATAAAACTGGTAATTTTTCAACATATCTAAGAAAATTTCTTTGCCTTTTATCACAAATTTTTTGATAATTTAATCGTCTATGCTTACCCATAATTGCATATCTTTGAAAATTGTCATATAAAAAAACATTATTACTATCAAAATTTAAGGAGTGATCAATATTTGATAGTTTTTTTAAAAACTTATTAATCACACTATTATTAAAAAATTTAAATATAAAAAGTAAAGTAGACTTTACTCTGTAGACTAAAAAAGTTAACCATAACCTAAACAAAGGTGAGGTGTCTGTACCAGTAGCATTATTAACATTCAACTTCACTAAAGCGCCAAAAGGTTCATTTAATAACTTTCTAAAGCCATAGATAACAATTTCAGCCTGATAACTCTTAATAGGTAAAGAATGCGTAGCATCTATAATAGGCACTATATTATTCTTCGATAAATAATCGTATAAATCACTTGACATATCACCAATAATATTAAGATAATCATGCCAAAGAAAAAATAATTGATTTTGACTTTCTATGCTGCCCAAGCTAGTCAAAATATCACCAACTGGAGCTTGTAATTGCTTGTTCAGGCCTTTATAATAAAATATCTCAACTTGATGATGCTGAAAAATATCTACGACCATTGGGCATATAAAACTTGGCAGAACTATTGCCTTAATTGACAATGACTCTATCAAATAATTAATTGCATTTCTTCCCAGTAAAAATGGAATAAAATTATCTTGCTTGTTATCTTGCTTCAGGTAATAGTCTTGTAATGGCCTGTTGTATATCATTTACAATAACGACGCTAATCTGAATAAAGATTTAATCGGTTTAGTAATGGGCTATTTGGATTTTTCTTTGCTAATATGTACTGACTTTTAAAAAACCAATTCCTCAAAAAAGGCAGTCTGTTTAATAATAACTCTAATTTCTCTATTATTATAAAGCGCCTTTTTGGTAAATTAAAATACCCTGCTTTAACAATGTCAAAACCGAGGGAAATAAATATTTTTTTTATTTCTTTATGTGTTGGCTCCAGCCAGTGTTCTGTTTGATACATATCATCAAAAAATTCCTGATTATAGCGACTATTAAATGTGTTTTCTGTTTCAAGATAAGACAACATATAATCACCATTTGGGCAGGTAAAGACTAAAAACCCACCATTTGATAAAAAATTACCTAATAGGCGCAGTGCATAAATTTGTTTTTCGGCAACTAAATGTTCATAAACTTCAGTAAAAATAACCACATCATACTGTTGATCAATCGCTTGAAAATCTAAAAAATAATCATAAGAAAACTCTACATTTTTAAGCCCCTTCTTTCGAGACAACCTTTTAGCGTCGTTAACCTTATCCTCTCGAAAATCTACTCCATTAAACTGAATATCAGGATATTTTTCTGCTAAATTCCTAGAAATTCCCGCATCGTCACACCCTACTTCAAAGACAGACTTAATTTGATGACAAGAAATTAATTCATCAATAAGATTTATTGCTTGTTTTCTCCACTCTGACATAGAACTCCTATAATTTTAATTCAGAACGCACCACTTCAAAACATTCGGCATAATCAGTTCCCATCTCAAACCCTCTAAATTGGGCTCTAGCCACAACAGCATCTATCCATTTATCTGTATATTTATCATATTGTGATTGGTGGGCTTTAAGTGAATTAACCTTTTTATCAATTGTTTGGGTTATGTCAACATAAACTTGTGGTCTAAATGGAACATAACCTTGGCCTGATGGATTGATAGGCTCATATAAAAAAATCGTATTTTGGCGTCTCGCTGCTGAAATAGTAGAGTGCGCAGTACGAATATGGTCTTGATGTGTATCAAATACAAAATGAGTAAAAATAATATCAGGTTTAAGTTCGCCAATGATTTCATCCAACTTTGCAACCAACTCAGCTGAGTACGGTACACAAGTATCTTGGTATCCCAGAATATGCAACTTAGAGACTCCTAGCACTTTTGCCGCAGCCTTCGCCTCTTGCTCAGCTATACCATCTGCTCTAATTGTTACATCGTTATGATCACTTGAACTATTGCCAGTCACCAATACCATTTCAACTTCATGATTGTGTTCTAAGGCCTTTGCTAAAGTACCTCCACAAGCAAGCTCAATATCATCACCATGAGCGCCCACAGCTAGAATTTTTAATTTCTGTTCAGAGTTAAACATATTCGAACCCCTTTTGGGCTTTCATCCAAGGAACTAGGGTTCCACCCCAGCCTGCTTTAAAATGCGACAAGTTTCTTTCTTTATTACTCAGCTCCATAGATTCCGCAACTTGCTCTCCAATTTCAAATAAATCAAATCCTTTTTCCTTCAAATACACAATAGACTCCCAAAGTAGAAAATGATTAGGATATATAGATTTATCAACATCATAATCCTGCACTGAAGAATTATATCTTGCTTTGCCATTGTATATATGTAATGCAACAGCACCAATCAATATGTCCTTATATTGGCAGAGTAATAATACCTCGAAGCCTTTTTGTATAGCGACAGAATCTAACTCAAAAGCTCTTGGATTGCGCTTTTCACCCTTAATCTTATAATATAATTGAACATATTGGTTGAACAAGCTTTGATCAAAATTATCTCCATCCAAAACTATCAGTTTTGTTTCTCTTCTAGTTCGATTGATGTTTGGTTTACTGCTTTTTCTTACACAACGATATAACTCATTCTCTTCTATGAGTAAATTAATGACATAACTAAATTCTGCCTTAAATATATACCAATTTGGGTAAAGAATATCTTTTCCATATCCAAATTCAGTAAAATAATTGTGGTTAACTTTTGTATGCAATAATGGAGAATAATGAAAACGCGCTAGAATGCATTGATACTGCGAAGCAATTCGATCTATTTCGGCAACTATATACTCATAATATTCCGAAATAGCATTATTTGGCACATTTTTGTTAAAAATAGGTGCAAAAACAGGCTCTTGCCCCATCGACATTTGCCAATGGCTATCAATCTTCTCAACATAAAGTGGAACAATTGCAATAAACACGCTACCATTAAGAACTACAAATGATAAATTTTTAATGCTAGATTTGACATTTAACACTTCAATATAATTAATAAACCAAGCGGTATAGTTAATCGTTCCTTCAAAAGTACTCAGTAATTCATCCCACTCATTAGCTGAGAAATCTTTAAATAATCGAGTGTATAAATTATCTTTCATAGTCATTATTGTTTCAAAAGATTTTCTGTTGCCCTGTAGCCACAATTAAAAATCACATCCATTATTGAAAGTCCAGGGATAAATTCACCTGATATTTGTGGATATGTTGGCACAATATAATCCTGATAAATAAAATTAAGAGAATTAGCTTTATACAATTTATGATCGTTATAAACTTTAGCACCATTACCAGAAAGATAAATATCGCCACCTACTTTCTTACAAAGTGAAATATTTCTTTGGTTTGATATTCCAAAGTCTTGATTGAAATCAGTATCGACATACAATTCCGTGTCAATATTAAACTTAGAAATTAAAAATCTTATAATATTAATACTGTAATCTGAAAAATACTCGTACTCGCACATGAATAAATTTTCAATATCAATATATACCTCATCAAAATTATTTGAGCCTCGATACGATTCTTTGATAATATTTAATACTTTAACCTTCCACTGGTGATCTGCTGGCATTATTAATTGATTAATTGGTATTTGTTTATTACCTAAAGGTAACGATAAGTATTGTAGTTTTGAATTATTATTTAAAATCTTTGTTCGAGTGAGATATTTGTCGTTCTTTGAACGCAAAGAAGATGTTAAAAACACAAACTTATCACTTTTATTGATTTTGTCAAAATAACCCATCCATGGAAAAAAATTGGGCTGATGAATAGATACAATCATAAGTTTTAAATCTTACTTAATTGATCAACATACATATAAACAATATTCTCTGTTTTATATTGTTTGGCCTTTTGATACGAATACTTTGACAATTGTGCTAGTAACTTTTGGTCATTAATTAGTTTAATACTTTGCTCTACAAACTTATTTTCATTATCTAATGGAATCAGCAATTCCTCAATTGTATTGTCCGGGAGTATGTTGGCAACGCCACCAACCTCAAATACAAGTGCTGGACACCCACAGGCCATAGCCTCTAATAATACTCTTGGAAACCCTTCGCCTCTAGATGGTATTAAAAATAAATCAGCCAGTTGATAATATTTAACAATATCTTTATTGGCCACCTCACCTAAATTTATCAAATAATCCTGTAAATTATTAGCCTTAATTTCTTGGTCTAATTGGCTTGAATAATCGCCAGGTCTGCCAATAGCGGCAATAATTACATTTAAATTATTATCTTTAATCTTCTTAGCAATTAATGGTAATAAATCCGTACCTCGGCACTTATTAAACGTGTGCACAAACAACATTACTTTCTTACTTGTATCTAATATTATTTCCTTGCTAATTAATTTTTCCTTTTCTAATAGTGGATAGAACCGCTCCGTGGATATATCGTTGTACAAAGTAAGCATCTTGTTTCGTGGGATTTTATAATACTGATGATAATAATCAACCATTAACTCGGGGCCTGTCGCTAAAAAGTTTATACCTTTAAAAGCAAACCAAGCTAATAACTTTGAAACTAACCTCTTGATATTTTTTTTATTGGGAAAAAATAATAAAGGAACCACATCCTGTCCACAACTCCAAAACACAACATTTGCACGACCAAAGTTTAAAAATCGATTGGCAATAATCAATGGCAAAACACCTGTTAAAGATGATCTAGCAAAGAAAATACCTACACCTTTTTTATATAATACAAAATAAATACTTATTAGCCTAGCAAATCTAGATACAGATTTTAATTTATCATCCAAAATAAAAATCTCTTTTGTGTTATTAATTTTAGGTGTTATATCGCAATGCTCAATAACTACATAGAGCTCCACTTTTTTTCCTAATTCAGAAAGAAAATTAATAATATGATAAAAATTTTCTGCACTATTTTTATAGTATTGAGGCAATACATAACAAACCTTCATTAGTTTAGGTTCGCTTTAAATAATTACGATTCATAATAAATGGTAAAAACAAAATAAACCAAAATACGAAAGATGTAATATTGTTATGAAATAATGAAAATGTTAGTGAACCTATTAGGAGTGATAAAGATATATAAAAATATTCTCGACTATTATTTAATAATTCTCTCAATCCAAAATATAGTTTATAAAGGTAGAATAATAAAAAAACTATGCCTAGAGACCCTAATTCTGCAATTATCTTTATCAGATCATTGTGCGTCATTTTCTCTGTATTCCTAGTCATCTCATGATCCTGGATATATTTATCAGTTAAGTTTACATCGTACGATAAAACTGCTGTGTGTATTTCTAAATTTTTCAAAAATTTATCATCAACATACTTGTAGTATTGTGTCCTAAATTGACCATAGCCTATACCATTAATAAGATTATCACTATAAGCATTTAAACCTGTTTTAGCCAAAAGAACCCTAACTTCATTGTGATAAATTTCATCTATTTTTTGATAAAATAGGGCGCTACTCGAAATAGCTAATATCATTAATCCCGTAAAAAAAATAGAACTAAACCTGCCTCTATTTTTAAAGGCATATAGTAATAATAAGATTACAATACCGACAATCACAGCGTCAGATTGAGTTATGAATATTGCAGAAGTCACCAAACCTAATTTCATAATTTTAAATTCAGTCTTGAAAAACAATAGAATACTAAAGCCAAGCATTAAGGCTATAGCCAAATAATTGGGATTCGAGTAAAACAAATGAACCCTAAGATTAGTCTGAAACATAGAAGATGCGAATTCGATAATTGAAAATATGGACAAAATCAATATCAACCCAACAATAAATTGGAGTAATTCATCTACCTTTTTATTAGTGTCCAATTTAAGATAAATGAACAACACTAGTAACGAGATAAAAAGAAAATTTCTTGCATAGTGAAAATAATACGGCATATATAAATCATTGCCGAAATAACTTACGCCAATCACCAATAAAAACATCAATAATAAATAGAAAACACTATTATTCAGTGTGGTTAGATTATTTTTAAACAGATGATGCGCCAATCCTGCAACCGCTAACATCCCTATAAATTTATGCAGATATCTATACAAATCGAAATCCAGACCATAGGTTTCATAATTTGTTGCAAAAGCAAGGTAAGATAAGAATACTATCATTAATAACAAGTTATTCAAACTACGATCTCTTCTAAAATAGAAAAGATAAGCAGTCATAATCAAGGGCAATGCGCCATTTATAATACTTGTCATCATTTAATTTAATTTTGGTATGGTTTTATATTTTATGTCATTCTCAGCCTCTTCTTTCCAATAACTTCCCGAATTAAATAAGAGTAGATGACGAACGTCAGTAATGGCTTTTAAATACCCTTTCAAATAACCTACAATGAGTTTACTTCTAGTGATATCAAAATGAATTATTTGATTAATAAGCATACTCACAATTCGCCCAAAGATATATAAGTTAAAATGTGCAAATACTGGTATTTTTGACTTGTTCAAAAGACGAGCATATTCAAAAGACAAATACAGCCTTGAATATGCCACCCTCTTTCCAAAAGAAATAAAATCTGCTGAATAAGTGCTGTCATCCTGATCATCATGATAAAAACAACTATCTTCAAGATAAACAATGTCGCCTTGATTTGATAGTGTAAACCCTAAAATTGCATCTTCAGCTTTACCCATCTTATCCCGATATAAATCAAATAAACTAAAATTGAAGTTCTCATATAGAAACTTCTTTCTAGCCGAAAATACTGGGCCATTAAACCACTCTAACGATTTACCATTATCTGGTTTTTTACCCCTGATTCCAGTCAACCAAAATTTCCCGTCTTTAATGTTTGGATTTCCAGATATTGTCTTTAAAAACTTAAAAAGAATATTATTTTTTGCAAGTTGTCTAGTTTTTGATTTAGGAATTTTATGATCAAAGAAGTCATGCTCATAAGCAAAATTTGGCTGTACTCCAACCACATCATTACCAGCATATACGGCAAGTATTTTTTTAAAACACTGTTTATCTACAATACGCATATCATCATCAAAATAAACTAATGTGTCATTATTAGATGCCAAATATCCCACATATCTCTGATAAGGTTGATTACTATGACTTGAGCGAACATATGTAATTCTACCTAAGCTTTGAATCTCTTGATTTTCATCCATTGATGAATCAACAATAATAATTTTTTCTGGCAGATGACTACACTCAAGAATTTGCCCAACCAAAACTCTTAAGCTTTCTCTACGATTATAAGTTGCGATAATAACATCAAACTTCATTCAATATTTTCCGTATTCTTCTCAAACCAAATGGATAACACTAGCAAAATCCAGGTTTGGTAATTATCTTTAAAGAAGTATTTTTTAGCCACATCAAAAGACACATATGAAAAAACAACCCGATGCTTCTTAAA
>Ga0257119_1002253_pt1 | contig 11804 bp, 10 predicted proteins | sample SI112_200mmetaG_FD_190179 | JGI IMG/M metagenome (GOLD analysis project Ga0257119, IMG submission 190179) | Marine microbial communities from Saanich Inlet, British Columbia, Canada - SI112_200m | ecosystem: Environmental > Aquatic > Marine > Inlet | place: Canada: British Columbia | collected... | reverse complement strand
ATAATAAAAATAATTTTACTAAATGAATTTTTATAACTTTTTCATTAGTCATATTAATTCACCGTCGCTAAAATTAATTGTTTCTGTGTAAGACTGATTAATTGGATATAAATAATAACCATAACCAGGTTCAATATAATTTAATTCAGGAGTTGAAGCAGAATACCAATTCAAAGCACTACCAAACCAATAAGAATACTTTTGTTGATCTTCTCCATAATAAACTCTAATTTTATCTGCACAACCTGTTGCTCCACAATAAGTTTGAGCAGGAGCGATTGCAGTAGATAAATTATAATAAAGAGGATAACTAATTCCAATAGTGTTAACAGAATTTTGAGTTATATTTAGAATTGCTTGAGTGCTTAATGCGAGTGGGCCTGTTAAAGTTATGTTGTATGTTTGATTAATTGGATGAAGTAAGTAACCATAATTTAATTCAAGATTTTCAAGTTGAGGATCGGAAAAAGAATACCAACCATAATCAGAACCAAACCAATATGCATACTTTTGTAAGTTATTTCCATAGAAAACACGAATCTTATCTGCAGATCTGCTCGAGTTGTGAGCTGTTTGAGGAGGACAAATAGTTTCATTAAGCAGTTTACCAGTCATGTTAAATGGTGACGAGATAATTAATTGAGAACCTTGATAAGCAGTAACAGTAAACTTACCTGCAATATTGCTTGCAGTTTTGTAAGTTTGATTGATAGATTCTAATTCATTAACTGCAACAACTTTATAATAATTTTTTAAGCTTGATGATGAATCAGTCCAGTTAAAAGAATTTGTTATGTTTGTAATGTTTGCATCTAGGTTGTAAGGATTTAAATCAGATATGAATGTAAAATTATCAGAATAATAAATTTCATAAAATTCTGCAGAAACATTAGACCAGTTAAGAATAATATTAGATTCAGAACAGTTAATTAGACTTGTTGTTAAATTTGGTGCTGAAGGAGTAGTTTCGCCAGAAATAATTGAAATATTTAAAACCGCAGACTGAGTTAAATTTCCACATCCGCCATCGTCAGTAACAGTAAGAAGAATAGGGTGAGTTCCAGACTGATTAGATACTGGTTGGAATGTTATAATTCCTGTTGATGAATCTATATCAAATAAAGAAGTATTGTCAGAAAATAAAATACTATGATTGCTAGGATCAGAACCAATCACTCTACATAAATAAGGAGTGTCAAAAAAAGCATAAGGATTACACGCACTAATGTCTATGCTTGGACGATCGTTAATGCAAAGAGTGGTAACTCCTGTAGCTGTTAATTCTTCTTGTGAAGATGGATCCTCTACTAAACCAAGAGTAAAATATTCTCCATTTGTAAAATTAGCTAAAGTAAATGAAACAATATTTCCACTTCTGCTACTTCCTGTTGTGTGAGCTTCAGCATCACTAAAATCAGTATCAGAATCAATCAATAAAGCATAATTATAATTGCCTGGACTTATTCCTGTTGATGAAAGGTCAAATGAAACTGAAACAGTGCCAGGAGTATTATCAACATCAACTCTCCAGGACCTAGTTATAGAATAATTATATCCTGAAGGAGCTTCAGATGTAAATGTAAAACCATTATTATCATGAGCAAAAGTCAGAAAGTCATTTAAGTCTAATGAAGAAGGAGAACTAATAGTAGCTATTGATGAAGTTGCTGAGGTAACTGTAGCAGAATCTTCACATTCCGACGAGAAATTTCCAATTCCAGTAATATCATTGTTATGAGGAGAACTATAACTATAATTTTGTTGAATTCCTTGAAAGTCTCTAGCATATTTATCTCCTAAATATTCATTCACTTGTTCAAACTCGCAAGCAGTAAGAGATCTATTGTAAATAATAATTTCAGCAATTTGTGAATCGTGATAACTGTTGCCTGCTCTGTTTTGATTAACTCTATATTGTTCAAATACCCTACTTCCTGCTCGACCATATGCAATATCAGTCTGTACTCCTTCACTATATGCGGTAATTGTGGATCCATCTGTAGTAACCCCATAAAGTTTTATCTCATTGTTAAAATCACCAAAATACATTGCCGATCCACCTGGTTTCAGTCGAAATTTATCTAAAGCTGAATCATAATCTATTTGGAAATGATCAGAAATTGCTTCATCACCATTTGAGAAGAATGCTTCATTATTTGAAGGACTATCTGCAGTGCTCTTTAAAACAATGAAAAAAGAGAAATTAGTAGTATAATTAGAATCTAGGACGTGTCGTAAAGTATCACTTTCCGAAGTATTAAATTGTAAAATTGATAAGCTATTGAATTGATCAGTTACATATTTTGGAACTCCTTTGCCAGATACATTAGTTGCATTATGTGCGTAAGATGATTTATCCTTCCAACATTTTACATCTTGATTATTTGTAGTTACTTGAGTTGTGCAGGATTTATCTGTGTATAATGTGGTAATATCTGTTGCATCATACCAAACTCTAACTCCACTAATATTTAGAGGACTATCTAGAATGTTTGATTGAGTAGATAACTGATCATGGAATGAGAAACCAGTGAACTTAGAATTAACATAACTATAAATTACTAAATTAGATGTTAGAGAAAAGAAGATGAATATGATTATTAAAAGTGCGATTCGGTTATTAGATACAGCAATATCACTACCTAAATTGAACTTTTGCGCTTTAGTGGTTCTTTTTTTATGTCTACTAGTTTCAGACGTAAAACTACTCTGCTGAACGCTTTTTGTTCCCGCGACACTCAAATTATTGCTGTGTCTACCCCCTTTTACAGCCACTCTTTTTTTGCTCTTGGTAATATTGTTGTTATGTTTACTAAGAGCTTTTTTATGAAGAGCAGCCAAAGTACTACTACTCTTTCTCAACTAAACCACATCCCCTTTTTTAAACTATAATATGATATATTATATATAAAGTTTACTTTTTTTAGGGGCTGTTAACCAATAATTTGTTTGAAGATTATTAAATTAAATAATTTATATTATTTGCGTCGAGAAAAAATCGGTTTTTAAGTAATTTAAACTGAAAAATTGAGCAACTTTGTGCACTAAAGCAAACAGTATCTTGAAATAAGAACTTGATGATGTGCGAGTTACAATACTTGAGATAGATAATTGCAATCTAGTTATTTTAAGGTTTAATATTTTATTAACTATTTTTTTGTGTTATTCTTTATTTTTTTATTTTTATTTGTTTTTTTAATAATATTTGAAAATGCAGTATGTAGTATTTGTTTGAGTTTAATAATTTGCATATTTTTATCATTTAATTTCTTTTTACCTTTTGTTGTTGTATTAATTTGGTTTTTTTCTTTTTTTGTTTTCTTTATTTTTATTTTCTCATTTGTTTTTTTAGTTTTTTTCTTCCTGAAATACTTAATTAATATGTAATAAAATAACAGGAAATAGATTACAAATAGAACCCATCCAATATTATTATGGAATAAATTAATTGCAAAAGTTCTGTCAATTTCAAGAGCAACTATTGTAAGTGCAAATATTCTGAATGAAGTAAGAATAAAATCACCTATTAGAGCAACTCCAAAAAATAAAAAGGTTTTCAAATCTTTTTTAATACTGGGATCATATAAAAGTACGACGAGAAAAAGAAAAACAAATAACGAGCTTGATTCAACACCTGAGCAATCTTTACTGATTCCTGCAATAAAATCTTTTGCAATAAGTTTAAAATCGGCAGAAGTTACTATTGTTGATGCTACTTGTCCTGGATAAACTATATTTAATAAAAACGCACTGATTTTTGCAACTACTCCTGCAAAAAATTTCCAATTAAAATCTAAAAAACCTTTTACTGATTTGTAAATAAAAACTAAAATCAACATAGCTATGAATGTTTTTTTATATGTTTTAGTAATCTTTTTTGTAAAATTCCAACCAAAAAAAGCACAAAATAATGCAATTGCTGCAAGAATATAAAAAAGAGAACTTACTTGGAAAATTAATTGTGCAATATTGTAATTATTTTTTGGATGTAGGCCATATCTCAAAAAGAAAAATTGAGATAATAAAATAATTGAAATTATAGAAAAAAGAATAATCTGATATTTTGAGGGTGTATTTTTTATTTTTACTAATTTTTCCTCATTTATAATAAAAAAAAGAACAAATAAAACAAAAAAAAGTATGTGTAATCTTTCTAAAATAATTGTAAACCCAATTTTTAGATCAAATAGTTTTGCGAATAATTCTAATAAAACTGGAATTAAAACAAATAAACTAGTAAAATATGCTATATATTTTAATCTAAATCTAGTTAATTGGTTATTATTTTTAGAGTTTATAGTCATTATTTAAAATAAATGTTAAGGTTTTTTGAACGCGATGAATACATTGCCTGTATATGTCCCGTGGGTTAAGTTTGGATCTGGATGTAATACAAAATTAAGTGATTTTGATTCACCAGGGTTCATAATAAATAAGTTTTCTGAAGGCGAAATTAAATCGGACCTGTTACCTTTAATTTTTATATCTACTCTTGTATGATAATCAAATTCATTGGTTATAGTAATTTCTTTTGTATTTACTCCAATCATATCAGGTGTAATAGTTCCTAATCTTAGAATATCAGTTCCTAAATCAACTCCTACTCTATAGCTAACTTTAAATTTATAGGGGATTGTAATTTTTCCTCTTACTTTATAAAATGAATAACTTGCTAATGTGATGCTTATTGAAAGAATTGCAACAATCATGAAAATTAATAAAATTTTTAAATAGGTTTTTTTAAGTTTTTTTTTCTTAGTCATTGAGTTTACCCCATAATTGAATTTTTAACAGTAGTGTTATTTAGTATTAGTATTTAATAATTATGGATTTTGAATGGGTTCTTTAGGTTCAAAATCAGCTTCTAGTGTAGATTCAGTAACTTCTTGTTTTTGTTTCTTTTTCTTTTTTAGTACTAATAAAATGAGGATGTTAAGAATTATTAAAATAAATACAAATGAGACAATTGTCCAGTTAGTTCCGCCAATAAACATTGCAGTGTTCATATTTAATGGTTTTTTTAGTACATCTATTTTTCCTTTATAATTAGTTGTACCATCTTGATAAAATAAAGTAATATCTACATCGTGTTCGCCAGTTTCCATGCCATTTGTATCAATATATGTTTTTAATTGTTCTGTTTCTAAATTTCCAATGTTCACTGTTGCAGTTTGAAATTCTTTACCTTGTAAGTAAACTTTGGCATAAACATTAAGAGGATTATTCCAATGACTAATTATTTTAAAACTAAATGGTTCTATAGTATCAACAGTAATATTTTTTGAATGATCAATAACTTTAACAACTTTTGTTCCTATCATAAAAGAATCATTAAGATATTCTGTGCCATCATCATAAGTTATTTCTGCAATTGCAGAATAATTTCCTGATGGAAAACCTGTTGAATCAAAATCTGCTTCCAATGAAGTAGAACCTCTAATTGCGATACTATGTTCTTTTGTGAATAATGTTGTTACTTGTTGTTTATCAGAATCAAAAATATCTATTTTTGCACTAATTTTATCTATTTTTTTAGAACCTATATTTTCTATATGAATTCGAGCAAGTCCTTTTTCATTTTCATTAAGATTAGGGACACTTAATCTAGATTCAATTTTATACCCTTCATATAAAACTCTAACTTTTATTTTAACTTCTACTTTAGGATATGCAGTTATCATTGATTTTAACCCTGATTTTTTTTCAATAATGTCAACAATTATTTCATGAATCCCTGGTTTATCTACTTTAGGAGGCAAATCAATGTTTATGTGAAAGGGGAATGTTGTATAGTCAGTTCTACTAATTTTCTTATTTTTTATTATAGGAGGATCAAATGAGACATATTCTGCAAGATCTCCTCGTGCGAAAAACATGTAATCGTTTACCCCTGTAGCTTTAGTTCTTAGTAAATAATAAAATGAATATGATTTATCAGGATAGAATTCAATTGAAGGATATAAATCACCGGAACTACCTATGCCTAGCCCAAATACAGGGGTGCATAAGATGATCACCAAAATTATGTTAAGAATTATTTTTTTCATTTTTAATATCTGTTAAAATTTAATTTAAAAAAAAAAATAAAAAATTAAAATAGTTGTTAGTTGTTTTCACAGTTAGCGTTAGCACATGATGCTGTAAAGTTTAACGTAGCTGTTTTTTGAGTCGGCTGTACATCAATTGGTATTAAAATCTTTAGACTAACGTTAAATGCGTCAGCAGGATCTAAATCAGCACATAGTTCATTTCTATCTGTATTTGTGAAATTTTTGTATGTGTCTTGGTCACTAGTACCTTCACATGCGTCATCTACAACTTTATATTCGAATGATGGGTTTTGGTCGCATGTAGTACACAAGAAGTTTGTATTACTCTTACTTGATGCTACTGTAATATTTGCGTCAAAGTTTCCATCATTTGTTATCTGAAAAACATCCTTTGTGTTGTTACAAGCTGATGCTTGATCATTCAATGCAAGTATATTTGTTCCTACACCTGTATACGAATCACATGTTGCCGGACCTACTAATGAATTTTCGATAGCAATTTGTCCAAATTCAATTGTACTATCGTCTAAGCTAATACTTAAGTATGCAGAAATATTTAGATTAACTGAACCATCTGCGGTAGTAGCGTTAGCTGATGCCAAACCTATTAGGGTTGTATTTCCTAATTTATTTAAGCTTAATATAACTCCACCTAAGCTGATTACTATTGCAGCAACCAATAAGATTGCTAATGTTTTATTTGAAACTTCATCCATGTTTTATCAAACCTCCTTTTGTCTAATGTCTAAAGATACTTCTCCGGTAATGTGGTTGTTAGTAAGATCGGGTTGTACGTTTGAAGATGGTAAATCTCTAATATCTAATTTCACCTTTCCTCTTTGTAGATTTCTAACTCCGATCACTTGCGCAGAATCGCTAGCCTTTTCCAATACTGTTACTGTACCAACAACGGACACTACAATGGTTAAAACCAGTAGAACTAAAATAGCTCTTTTTGATATGTCCTCTTTTGCCATGTTGTATTACCTCCTTTAGGTGCTTTTATCTTTAAAAAGACTCTGCCCCTTTTTTTCACCTCAAAAATATGAAGATTAATAATGGTTGTAAAAAGATTTATATTTAAACTTTTCTATTTTTTTGGGTGTTTTGGAGTCAAACAGGGTTTATTTTCACGTTTTAACTATTTTCCAGTAGTTTCGTTTATTTCTGAGACTTATTTGCGTACTTTTGACGATTTCGCTATGTTTTAGGCGTTATTTTTTTGTTACTTTTGAATGGTAAAAAGCGGAAGTTTTATATACTATGAGTTATCTCAAAATAGTAAAATGAGGTCGAGAACTCTTAAAAATATTCAAATCGTATTAATCTTACTACTTGTGTTTATGATAGGTTGGACTGCAAAAGCAATCATTCCTTCAGTGGTTTATTTAGACAAAGAAAAACCATTTTCAATATCATTTAAACCATTGAATAAAGGAATTGAAAGATTGTCGCCAGGAGACCATGTTATCGAGGAGCAAATACATGTTTTTGGAGATAAAATAGTATTAGATATTAGTGATGCTAGCTGGGGATCCTTTACAGATACAAATAGTATGGATCCATTTTTAGATGTAGGATCAAATAGTATTGAGATTAGACCTAAAACTGCAGATCAAGTAAATGTTGGTGATGTAGTTTCATACTATACTTCTGAAAAAGATTTAATTATTCATAGAGTTATTGAAAAAGATGTTGATGAAAAAGGAGTATATTATATATTGAAGGGAGATAATAATCATGTAGAAGATCCTGAAAAAGTTCGATTTGAACAAATAAATGGAATTTTGGTCGGAATAATTTATTAATTAATATTTTTTATTAATTTGTTATTATTGTTATTATTGTTATTATTGTTATTATTGATTATTAGTATTATTAGTATTATTAGTATTATTATTATTATTATTATTGATGTTTATAGTTGTTTGTTATTAAATTTCATTTAATTTTTTGTTATGTTTTATTATTTTTTTTATTTATTTTTTTATGTGGGGTAATATATTATTATAGTGTTATAATATTGAGTTGTACTATACATGGGAGAATATAATGTGTATAGTTGGATTAGATTATTATAGTATTATTGTATATGTATATTAGTATAATAATGGGGGCTAAAGCAAAACTTGAGGATTCAGTAATTGAATCTAGCGAAAGCAATAAATCTTCTACTACTGATTTTCCTAATTATCCCAATATTTCTCTAAAAGAATGTCAAGCAAGATTAATTGTGCCTGTGTATCAAGTTAGACAAGCAATAATTAGGAAGCAAGATGTGCAGACTAAATTTAAATCAAAAACAAGAAAAAAAATAATTGAGAAATTCGAGCAATTTTTGTTTCATACAGAAATAAATATTGAAACTAAACAAAAATCAAGAATAAAAACTCCTGGTGGTATAATTGAAAACTGGGATAAAACAGTAGATGAAAGACTTGTAAAAGAGATTGAAAAAGAACTTCAAACAAAGATAAGCAGGTGTGAACCTGTACTTATTGAATTTGGAAGTAGAAAGGATGGAAAAACTGGAGAACTTATTCATTCAGCAATACATTTTTATTTTGGAGAATTAGAACAAGTTCCAAATGTAGGGAAAATTAATGTTTCTGATGATTTTGCAGATAAATATAACGATAAAACAGAAAATGTAATCTACCTTAACAAAGAGCAAGTAAAATCAATAGTTCCTTATTCTTCGACATATGATGCCATTTGTAAGTTTAGTGATCTTTCAACAGATAAACCTTTAATAGTTCGATATGAAATTCCTGATGAATATAATGCGATAGTAACAGAAAAAACTCGACGAGAAATTTCAAGTGAATGTGATATTTTTTTTAGAAAATTTAGAGCACCTGCGAAGGGAGGATTCAAAGATTTACATGTTCTTATAAAAACTGATTTATTTTGGTACAACACAAGAGTGCAATGGCAAACAAAACAAGAACCTGATATATCTAAGTTCATAAAGAAATATACAAATTCAGGAGAATTTGAATTGGAAATGAGAAAATTGTTTTTTCAAGAAGAACTATTTCTAAAATATCTTCAATAATTTTTATAGTTGATTAGTATAATTGTTATTAATTTATGATGTTTTTATGATCTTCGTTATTTTATATTATTTTTAGGGTACTATATTATATATAGTGTTGGTTAGTTCTTTACATCATTGGGTTTTTTATTAGAATCAATTATTTATGGTATTTTATGTAGGGTATTGTTTTTTATTGTAGTTTTTTTTTTTAAAATATTTATCGTATTTTTTTAAATATTTGTTGTGGTAATTGATTTATCTTCGACAAGCACTGTGTGTTCTGCTTGGCTTACAAGCCCCTCTCGTTTTTCTATTAACGGAGCATAGCTTTTTAGAATTCCTAATTGATTCAGTTCTCTAAACGCAAAATTAATTTTAAACATAGGCAACTTATTTGTTAACCATCTTGTTGCAAATGGTAATCCATTAAATGGCTGCATTATTTTTAAAACGTCTCTTGTGATTTGACTTCGTACTGGTTTTTTAAAAGTTTGAGAATGAATAAATGCTTCGCCTTTTTCATGAATCATTCCAACTCCTGTTGTTGCGAATGGTTCTATTGCTATTAATTGTCCTTCCCTAAGTTCAGTATCATCCCCTGTATTATAATTAGGAATGTTTTGCCCTGTGTGTAATGTAAAGTTACCCATTTCATGACCACTAAGATTTCTTATCGGTTCAAATCCAAACCCTTGAATTGTTTCTTCTATAGCTCTTCCAATTTCTCCTAATGTTGCTCCAGGTCTCACAACTTTTATTGCAGCGCTTAGCGCACCTTTTGAAGCTTTGATTAAATCAGAATATTTATTTGATAAATCAATAGTTACTGCATTATCCCCTGTAAAACCATCAACGTGAGCTCCGACATCTAATTTAACAACTTCATCTTGAAATATTGATTCATCAGAAGGAATAGGTGTATAGTGTGCGGCAATAGAATTTAGCGAAATATTAACGGGAAATGCAGGCAATCCTCCTAATTCTTTGATTTTCGCTTCTACTTTTTGAGCAACATCTAATAGTTTTACACCTGGTTTGATTAGGTTTGCACCGTATTGTAATGCTTCTGCGGAAATCTTTCCTGCTAATAAAATTTTATTTTTTGTTTCTTGATCCATATTGTTCACGCTGTAAATGGTGTAAATAATCTAGACGTTTAAGAATTTTTTGTTATTTGTTCTTGCTTTTTGTTTAATTTTTGTTTAATAATTATTTAGTTTTTCAAATTCATTTTTGTAAAAATTTAATTTTTTAAGTATAACTCCATAATCTTTCAATTCTACAGGTGAAAATTTTCTTGAACCTTCCTTCATTTCAGGTTGGTATGTATTAATAAGAAGATGTATAGACTCTTTGCTACATTCAATACACTCATGTCTTAGTTTTTTTATGTTTGAATTTTGAGATATTATTTCAGAAAAATTAGAATCAAAAGTTTGTAAAAATAAAAGATTTTTTTTGAAACGTTTTAATTGTGAACTCGCTCCTCTTTCAGGAAGAGTTGTTGTGTTATCAATTATGTCTCCAAATTTAACAAGAAGTGCAACATCATAATTTGGCTTTTGTTCCTCAAATAAATTTTTTGAAACACCAATCATTCGTAAAAAATATTTTTTTTCAGACTCTGCGCCGTGAGTCACAGCCCATAAATGAGTCACTAACTGATTTGAGTAGTCTTTATTTTCAAATAAACTGTTTATTTCTGAATATTCAGGAGGATTAAGTATTTGTGTGTGAAGTTCTGAGATACATTGATCTTCTACAATTGTGTTTTGAGCCACATTGGAATTATTTCCCTTTTGATTTATGAGCATTGAAGAAATTCGAGAAGTCATATTAGTTTTTGGAATTTTTGTTTGATATTTTAATTTTTCAATAATTTTTTTACTAAACTTTTTTTCTCTAAAACTTTGCATATCTTCTACAACATCATGGAGTAATGCAACATCTCTAATTAGATTTGATTTTTCTTCAGATAAATTAATCAACTCTGTTTCAAGAATTTCCCAAACTCTTATCGGGTGTATAAAAGCAAAATTTGCACCATCTCGCTTTTTACCTGTTTCAAGATGTTTATTGTGTGCATATTTAAATAAATCAGGACAACCATATCTGCAATTTTTAACTAATTCTTCTCTTATTTTCAAAAGGGTGAAATTCCCATTTGAATTTCCATTACTGTGAATTTGTGTTCCATTGTTTTTTAAGTCAATTCTAAACACATGATCAAATACTTGATTTGTACCTACTACGTTTCCATTTATTCGCACAATTCTTTTATTGTAGTCTTTTTGAAGTTGTTTGTTTTTGATAAAATCAACTCTGTGAATTCCAAATGCAGAAAATACTAAAAATTTTTTTATATTGTCGGGAGTGATCTTAAGTCCACTTTTAACAAGTTCTTTTACAACATATTTTGGTTGATCATTGAGCATTAGATCATAGAATTGAGCAGGATCTACTTGAAGTTGTTGTCTGATCAGCTTTATTGTGGCCGATCCTAAATTAGAATTTTTATAAATCTCTTCACTCATATAATTTTCTCATAATACTGTTGGTACTGACATTTATAAATTTTATGCTTTTAAAGGCTAATATGAAATCCTTAGAAATCTGAGCAAAGGCGGAGACTCATTTTGACCTATGGTCAAAAAAATCACGACGAACGCCCTGCATACCTAGCAAATTAAAAATTTGCGAGGTCTCACAAATTC
>Ga0257119_1002209_pt1 | contig 11987 bp, 12 predicted proteins | sample SI112_200mmetaG_FD_190179 | JGI IMG/M metagenome (GOLD analysis project Ga0257119, IMG submission 190179) | Marine microbial communities from Saanich Inlet, British Columbia, Canada - SI112_200m | ecosystem: Environmental > Aquatic > Marine > Inlet | place: Canada: British Columbia | collected... | reverse complement strand
GCTGCCATTTTTCATGCTCCTTTTTCAGGGTAAATTATGCATAAAAATTGTCTTAAGTCGCTGTCCTAAAATTGGGGGTAACTTCAACCAATCGAACTATGAGGTCGTTCGTTATTATATACCCACATCCATTCGGTTGCTAACGATTGAGCGTGCTCACTAACAATAAAGCCCAGCCAGATATATTTAATTTTTTTCTATTCATAACATAAAATATATTGCTAAACACTTATTTCACTATCCATATAACTTAAAACAAATTCACCCAACTGAGATTTCATTCTGAGCAAATAATGCCAACCCATTTACCTTCAAACTCAAAAACCTTCCATTCACTATAATTATTATTAGTCACTAAATCATAGAAGAAACTATTATCCTGAATATCGTCAAAGATAATCCAAGTTTTATTCGTTATTTTACCGTCAAGCATTTTAAGAGCACTTGCCCTACCTGAGTAAGATTTATCAGAATCATAATGGAATACATCTATGCTTGATATTTTATTATTGATCTCAGGCAGGTTAACATTATCTCCTTTTACAAAAAGGCTCCATCTTGTTTTAAGTGCCTCGGGAACAACTACCCCAATAAATTTCTCTGGTTCCGGCAATCTAAAATAAGGAAAATCACTAGAATATAAATGGCCTATTTTATTTTTATCCATAGCATCTAGAATAGCATATGTTGAAAAACCTGAGGCCACTCCAGTTTCAACGACAACCTTAGGGTTACATAACCTTACTATAAAATATAGCAAGGGGTAAGCACCACCACCACCAAAATCATGCGGGATTTTTTCTAGGCATTTTTTTGCACTATCACATACTCTCTTAACATCGGGCTGAACATCACCCCATAATTCCGCATTGATACTCATACAGAAAGCCGACATATTAGCTTCATTATTTGACAGCCATTTCAAATTATCATTCTTAGAAAGGTGACTCTTTTCATCAAAAAACCGAAGATATACCTTATTAAGCATAACGCTTAATTGTCCTTTGACAAGCGCCGCCTTTATAATATTAAAAACATTCATCCTAATACCCCTTGGTTATTACTTAATTTCTATTAATTATCACAAATTAGATTCTATTTTTTGAAACAAAATAAATAGCTCATCATTTATCCAAAATCTGCCTGTATAAGGCAACATATTCCTTAGTCATTTTTTCTAAGCTAAATTTCAGAGAATGCTGATAAGATTCCTGAGAAATATAAGCTATATCATTTTTTAAAGCATCAATACATACTTTAATTGTATCAACCCAATTATTAATATTATCTGGATTTTCAACTAAAAAACATGAATCAACGGAATTGGAAACAATCTCATTTAGACCATCTAAGTCAGCTGCTATAACTGGTAGTCCAGTTGACATACCTTCAATAGCAACAAGGCCAAATCCTTCAAACTTGGAGGGTATGAGTTGAATATTAGCATTATGATATTTTTCTTCCAACATAGAATGCCAACCAGACAATATGACTTTGTCTTGTAAATCAAGCGAAATAATCAACCGATCAAGCTCGCCCCTTAAGGGTCCTTCGCCAATAATTTCATATTGCCAATCAATATGCTCTAATTGGGAGAGCGCTTTAATCGCCCTATCGAATCCTTTTTGGTGCGTCAAGGAGCCAACAGAAATAAATTTTATACATTTACCCAGTGACTTTCTTTCCTTAAAATTAAAAAAAATAGCGCCATTCATAATGGTAGAAACCTTATTGAATAAATCGGGGCTTAGCCAACCTTTTAGGCTACATCTAACCCCATTTGTAATAGCAACTATAGAAGAATATCGATTATAAAATATTCTTTCAATATATTTAAAAATGGGATAATTTCTACGGCTATTTGTAGTGTTATGCTCAGTAAAAACCAATTTTACTGGAAGCCCCAAACTTGCCAAGGGCACAAAGAACAACGGCCATGTCAAATGTACATGAATAATTAAACCGAGAGAGTTTGTCAATTCTGACTTAAACAGTCTTCTTAATGCAATTACTGAGAAAACATTTCGATAACCCACATTCAAATTCAGCTCATTATCGGAAAACTCCATTTTCTTTGCACATTCTGCTGAATAATTAAAGTATACCGCTTTACAGTTAACACCTAAATTATTTGTTCGTTGAGTTAGCTCTCTCACTAATAGCTCTGCACCACCACCACATGGAGATGTGATAACATGAATTACTTTAAATTTATTTTTCATATACTTTGTTAGTCAGAAATTTATAGACTATAAATCCATTTTATACCGCAAAAATAGTATCTTCCAAAAATTTCGTGTCATAGAGATTTTCATGATTTTTAAAAGGATAGATAAGACAACTGTACGATAGCGCCAATGAGTAATATTTACTAAAAATCTTCCCTGTTGTAAAACCCAGTTTAACCAAAAAATAATTCTAAAAAGTAAAAAACCTGTAGATTTCTTATTAATGCCCTTGCTTTTCATGTAATTAAGAAGTTGTAATCTATCTGGAATACTTTCAACAACACTATCATTAGATTCATGCCTCCTATAGTACATTAGAGGGCTTTCCAACCATAGGATGCTACCATAATTTAATAACGAACTTAATATTGCTACATCAGAATGTTTTCCCTTAATTGGAATTTTAAGGAACACTTTTTTCAGGTATTCTGTTTGGTATAAATATCCCGGAAACGGGGCACTTCCACCCCCACCTGGAAGATATCTTTCTAAAAAATCTTTCTCATTACTAAATCGCTTAGGTTTTACAGATTTATGCATCTTTGACTTTATTTTTTGAATATCGTCACTAAAAATAAACGCATTACACCCGATAGCTACCACACCTTTGTCTTTCAATGAACATGACATCTCTCTGATATAGTCTGGATGCAGAATATCATCATCATGTAATAAAATTGCATATTTTTCTTTCAACTCAGAAACAATCAATTGAAAATGTTTTCTAGAAGATAGCGAAGGTCTACGTTTAATATATTTAAAATCTTTCATAGAAAAACGCTTGGCAATCATATTTTCAACATCATCACCCACGGAATTATCTGAAACAATTATTTCAAATTGAATTAACGCTTGATTCTGATTTAATAATGAATCAATCATCTCCTCAAGAAATATCGGACGATCCCTTGATAAAATATAAATTTGAATTCTATCTATCATAAAATTTTGAAAGTATAAATCTAGCTATTTTTTTAACAAAAGAGTCTTTAAAAAATGCATTTGTATTTAATCTTATATTCTCATATTTTTCAGCGCTATTGATAGCCATTTCTGACATTAAATTAAATATATTATATTCGTTTAAAACTTTGTCCCTTGAAATGTTAATCGCCTCAATACTGCCTTCATAAGTGTTACCTTCAATTATTCTTTGCAGTGTCTCAATCGCGCTATCGATATTATCAATATCAATAAGGCATAAAGAATCTCTTGAAAAATAATCGCCCACATTTGGACATCCATAATAAATCGGTAAAGAAAACCCCAAAAAAGCATCAGCTAATTTTTCTGACCAATAGTCTGTTTGAATACTGTTTTCCAACACTAAGTGATATTTATATGGTGCAATAGCATCCCACTTATCAGCAATTGGATTGTGGCCATGTCCGTATATGTCTATGTATTTGGATATTGATGAATTTTTTATTTCATCTAAAAATGCTATTCTTTTTTTATGGCCAGTAGAAAAGTCTTTATTAGACATAATAATAGATATTCGATTCATTTTTTTTAAAGGACGAGAGCTCGACAACTTCTCATAGTTAAGCTTTGAATTGTTGCTAAATTTATGCCCTCTTTTAGTTTTATTAACAACAATCCCCACCCACCAAGTAATCCAATTATTGTAAATGATTCTACTATGCTTTACAGTTCTATCGCACATTACTAGGCATGAAAACTGCTTTAGAAATTCATCTGAAGCCTGACTCATTTTCTCTGTAGGCTCCATAGATACATAAATAATATGATCTGGATCACAAAGGCAATTTTCAGTCTTAACTAAACCAGACCCGTGTAATACAAACCACCAATCGCATTTTTCTACTTCATTATTTACTTCAAATCTACAGTCTCCCCAAATTCCTTTGGACTCAGGCGACTGGCGAAGTAGTAAACCTCTTCTTTTTGAAATACCTGCTGATACCTTAATTACCCTCATTTTACGCTTTAGAGGGCTCCATAGTAATCTCAGCGTTAGCTAAGAAAGTCTCCTTCCATTTTACCAGGTTCTGTAGAGGGATATTATACTTGCTAGAAATCTCCGCCAGAGTGCTTTCATTTTGTAGTAGCTCAAGCACTAGTTTAGTTTTATTTAAAATCAAAGAGTCATTTATATTGTTCATACAAAGGGTTTATTAATACTCATTAGTATAGACTTTTTAAGTTCATAACCATTACGTAAGCCAAGTTCATTATCAGCTTTTTTTACAGAAGGTATATAACGATCTATATGCTTAGTGCTATTTTCCGAACTTTTAATACGAACATTGAAAATATTTGCAACAATATCAGCCAATTCCTTAATCTCAACTTCTTCGTCTGAAGCGACATTGTAAATAGGACACTTTGGATTAGCATTATCAGCTAAAGTCATTAGCCATTTGACAAGGTCATCAGCATACATATAACTCCTATACACTTTTCTGTCTGCTTTTACATTAATATCTCTGCCAGTCAAACCATCAGCTATAAAATTCCCTATTGCAAAGTGTTGATCTCTAGGAAGATATTTGCCTATAAACGAGAAGCATCTAGCTATGCTTACATTCAACCCCGCTTGTCCTAATTTTTGTATAGCAGACTCTGCATCCCTCTTGGCATAAGCATAAGATTTTTTTACCTCATCAAGGTTCTCAATATCGCCAAAAGCCATATCTTCTGTAAGATACTGAACGCCTTTTGGCTGGTAACCATAAACTGCACCGGAGCTACAAAAAACAATTTTACTATCTGTATGAAATTTAGGAGCAAGTCGACAATAATTAAGCGTGCCTTGGATTATATTTTTCTTCTCTATGTCGCTTTGACTGGTGTATCTTGAAGCATCACTAGAGGCGGCTGCGTGAATGACATAATCCGCAAATGGTAGGGTATCCACACTAGTTATGTCAACGTCTAACAGTTCTACATTGTCGTTAATTAACTCTGGATTTGTGCTTGTTAATTTATTAGCGTTTCTAGATATAACAATGATTTTTTCAATGCTCCATGTACTTAATAACCCCCTACTATAAGCATCTAAGATTGACTTCCCAAAGAAACCAGTACCGCCAATTATTAATAACGTCGACATCAGTACACTGGAATTGCATACAATACGATGTCAAATGAGTTGAAGTAGTGTTGCCTGAAATAGAATATATATTCCTTTGATATTGATGATATTAAATCAGGGAGTTCCCATAAATCATCAGGCTTATGATAAGCCGATAAAGCCATCACAGGCCTCCATTTTTTAATTATAGATTGCGCGCCAAGTAAGGTGTCTTTTTCAGAACCTTCAACATCAAGTTTCAAGAAATTGATCTCACCCCCTCCAATCAAGTTGTCTAAAGCCGCAGCTGCGATCTTGACGCCACCGAAACTATCGATATGACTACCTTCACCTTTGCCCGAAAAAGATAGGATCTTATATTCATCAGAAAGAGCCAATGGCACCAATGAGCGTCGAGACTTCACCTCAGATAGGTTGTCTTTCAACTTCGAAAAATTTTCCATATCGGGTTCAAATAAATAAGCCTCACCAACATTGCATAGTTTCATAAGCTCTAGGTAACTATCACCATCGAAAGCCCCTCCGTCAACATAGTTGATGGCTGTTTTTTTCAAAGGCTCGAGAGTCAATTTGTTAAAATACTGTTCGTCATCACTCGTAAACAAAGAATAGTCCAAATTAAGACCCATTCTGAACTTCACTGTATTTAACAACGTGCTACGACTTAAGTCATCACCCAATACATTATAAATCTTCTTTATCTTATCAAGATTTTTGTAGAGAAATTCAGGCTCACTCAGCCAGTACTGCCAACCTAAATCATCTCTCAATGCACTATATATATCCCATGGGAATAGAATATCAACACAACCCCTACTTTCCACGGCTTCCGAAATAGTTGCATATGGATGCTCTCGATTAAAAACTCCAACAATAACTTGAGTATCTACACCGATAAATTCATCCAAAGCGAAAACATTCGTTCCATTATGTGAGTCAATGGTTTTGGTTGAGACTAAAAATCCATGAACACTATAACCTTTTTTATTAAGTGCCTTTTCACAGGCCTTTGCAAAATCTCCCAGACCAAAGATAACCAACTTTTTACTAGAATTAATTTCTTTTAAATGAGGGCGCTTAATGACGTCAAATTCGTTGACCTTATCTAAATTCATTACTGTACATCTCCTATAGTTGTATTTATAGCCTGAGCCGACAAACGTATTTCTTGTAAAAGCTCTCGCGGTAAAAAAGGCGCCATATCATCAAGCTCTGGCGTTATAAACTTTCCATCATCACCCATTCGAGACTTAAGTTTAGGACAAAATTCTTGTTTAATATCGACAATTAATTCAATCACAGCAGGTCCATCAGTAGCCAGTATTCCTGCTATAGACGCTAACTTTTGAATTGAGTTAAGTCGGTACGACTTAATTCCATATGCTGTAGCGATTTTACAAAAATCTGGAAAATCGACACCGCTTTCCGAGTGTGCACCAAATACTGTACCAAAGAAATTTTCTTGCGTTGACTTGATGGACAAATACCCATCATTATTAATTACAAATATTTTAATATTTAAGTTTTTTGAAGCTATCGTCTGCAATTCTTGGATGTTCATTTGCATGCTTCCATCACCAGCGAAACAGATTACGTTTCTTCTCGAATCTTCCCCCATAGCAACGCATGCGCCTATGGCTGCAGGAAGGTCATAGCCCATTGATGCAGAACCTGAATTACTAAATAGCCGTTGACCCTTTTTTATCTCAATGCACTGAAAAGGTATGATACACGCCGATGCATTACCGCAAACTATTATTTCAGATCCACTTAAAGCATCTGAGATCTGTAATATCGCACTATATGGATTGAGCTTGCCTTCAATGCTCGGCAAAAAAGGTTCATTTTTTATGTTATACGTTTGGCCTATATCGATGCACCACTTTCTCCACCCGTGATAATGGTCTTTTATTTCAAGATACTCTATCGCACTAAAAAAATCTTTTAGGTCCGTATTTAATTTATAGTCACTATGAAGATAAAACTTGTCGAGCTCCGACTTATCAATATCGACATGAACTATCACGGCATTTTTAGCAAAGGAATCCCAATTAAAACTGGTTTGCCTAATATTAAGTCTTGATCCCAGCACGAAAACCAAATCTGCATTTTGCAAGCAAAAATTTCCTGGCCTAGTTCCAATAGTTCCAGCCCTCCCAGCAAAGTATGGGGAGTTAGATTCAATAAGATCATGTGTCCATGCTGTCGCTATCGGAATTCCTGATTTTCTTGAAAAAACTCCAAGTTCATCAACCGTTTTAGACAGCCTAATGCCGGTCCCAGCCAAAATAAGTGGGCGTTTTGATGAGTTGATCAGCGACTCAACCAATTCTGCACAGTCATCAATTAGAGTGTCCTCTACTTTAACTACTCGGGGTTTGTAGTCTCGAAACTCAAGCTTCTCTGAACTCATTTGAATGTCGGAGGGTATATCCATCCAAACTGGCCCTGGGCGACCGGATGACGCTAGATGGAGAGCCTTGGGAAGCTCTACTTCAAGTTCTTTTTCAGTCTTTATACTCACTACATACTTACAGATCGGCGCGACCATCTCGATGACTTTGGCCTCTTGATCGCCTAGTTGTCTTAAGTTTTTATCGTTGTATGTCCCAACAAGTGTCTCTCTTTTGACTTGACCAGACACTACTATCATTGGAATAGAGTCAGTATATGCACCAAAGACGCCATTCATCGCATTAATAGCACCAGGGCCAGTAGTGACGTTTACAACTGCTGGAATCCCAGTAATTCTTGCATGACCTTCAGCAGCCATTGCACAAGCTTGCTCATGATGCATATAACAAATTGTATCACCATAAACATCATCAAACGCTTTATTAAGAAACATCGCACCGCCGCCAGTTACAGTAAATACTTGCGTGACTCCCGATTTCTTTATCAACTTTGCCAGCTGCAGTGACACAGATTCCATCTATAACCCCCGATCCAAAATTTTATTCCTGAGCGTACTATTTTCTGCGAATACTCCATTTAACGCATTAATTCCACCTGGACCGGCCGTAATGTTCACAATAGCTGGCTTCTTAGAAATTCTTGCATAGGATTCCGCCGCCATTGCGCACGCTTGCTCATGATGACAATAAGTCACGTGAATAGACTTGTTCTTGCCAATGCTATCATTTAGATGCATTGCAGCACCCCCTGTTACTACAAAGGCAGTATTTACTCCCAAATAATTTAACCGATCTATAATAAGATCTGAAACTCTATAACTATCAAATACCATAAATTAAACCCATTATATAATTGTCGTATCGTTAATAATCTCTTGTATTCTTTTATTTGACGACAAATCTAGCTCTAAACTGGTAGGTGAAAATATCTGATGTCCGTATTTTAGATACTCATCTACTATACTCTTACCTATGCTACCACTTCCGCCTGTAATTAGTACATTCATATAACTACTCAATAATAGTAGTATCAAACTCTTTAAATTTAATAATTTGTTGAACTAAATCTCGTTTCAAATTATTAAATTCAATTGGGTCTAAGCTAACTTTAAAATAATCAAATAAATTTTCAATATCTAAATTCCAATCATGCCACTTACCTCCAAACCCTAACAATGTGGCATCAAAATGTCTACATCCGCCACGGTAACCAATATCCATTAATTCTCTTGCCATTCCTTTTTTATTATGTAGATGTAAACCATAATTCTCCACGCCTTCAACATTACAGTCATCAACTAAATTAGTCACAAACTCCCTACTAAAAACGCTCTCAGTATCGGCAAAATTGATCACTAAAATATTGTTATTCTTACTAAAATTTAAAAATTCACGGTTTAATTCTCGACTATTAAAGCCGGCACTTGTAAAATTAACACACACCTCATAACCTAGATTTGTTAGCTCATTTACCTTACCTTCTAGAATGGAAAAATTATTTTCATGCGATCTATTAATAATTCTAATACAATCAATAATCGATTCATCAGCAGGAAGAATTTCACCCATCGGCCTCTGAAGATCTAACATTGACGAGATCTTCGTCCTGCTTTTAATTTTGCGAAATATGCTATCAATTTCTTCATTTTTTTGCCCGCAATATCTATAGATTCCTTTGCCTGGATCATGCTCCATTGAATGAAAAAAGCCTAACTCCATATAATCAACCTTTTGTGATAATAAGAATTGATACCAATTTGCAATAAATTTATTGTCAAAATTCCATCCAGTCTGATATCCAGCCTCTCTTATTGTGCAATCTACCAAGTTAATATTTTCTAACATAAATCTTCCTCTTTCTTTAAGTGTAACAAATCTTCAAATTTCTTGATTTTCACTCTATCGATTGAATTTAATAATTCAATCGATCCATATCCATACGTGCATTCTATAAATTCAATAGAATTATCATACGCTGCAAACAAATCATCATTCGAATCCCCTATCATTTTACACAATGCATTGTTCTTCTCTTTAAGGCTACGAACCATATCAGTTTTGTTTTTATACAAATGTTCATCGTAACAAAAAATTTCCTTGAATAAATGTGCTATACCCATATCGTGCAAGATTTTTTTTGTTGGTTTTTTTGGCTTGTTTGTTGCTATAAACAAAATATTTTTCTCCCTCAGAATTTCTAGAACATCTTTAACCTTGGGGTATACATTATAAATACTCCAGCCTATTGAGTCATAATGCTCTCTAAAACATTCAACTATCTCTTTAATCATTTTGTCTGATGTACCAGGGAAAACCTGTTTAATCATCACTTTAATCGGTGGGCCAATTTTCAATAAATCAGTATTCAAACTTCTTCCAAGTGTTTTTGAAGTGGCGAATAATAACGACTCAACTATCCCAGGCCTGCTGTCAATCAAAGTTCCATCTAAATCGAATATTAAATTCATTTTATATCTTTAGAAAATGACTCCAAAAAAAACTCTTCCATTTTTTCAGTTATATAATCTAATTGGGCTAAATCCAATCCAGGATAGATTCCAAGCCATAAAGTTTGATTCATCGTTATATCAGTATTAAATAACTCGCCAACAACACGATATTCGATATCCTGAAAATAAGGTTGTTTAGTTAAGTTACCTGCAAACAATAATCGCGTACCAATTTTATGATTATCTAAATATTGAGTAAATTTAACTCTGTCAATATTTTCCTTTAAAGTAATAGGAAATCCGAACCATGAGGGTGTTGAATTTTCAGTAGCTTCTGGTAAGTCAATAAACTCAGTTAAACCACCTAATTTACTTTTAAGATAAGAAAAGTTTTCGTTGCGCTTTTTAATAAACTCTGGCAGACGCTTTAATTGAGCTAAACCGCAAGCCGCCTGCATATCACTAATTTTAAGGTTATAGCCAAGATGCGAGTAAGTGTATTTATGATCATACCCGTGGGGTAATTCGCCCAATTGCTGTTCAAATCGTTTTTCACAGGTATTATCACAACCTGGATCACAGTAGCAATCTCTACCCCAGTCTCTAAACGACTCAGCGATTGTTATTAATTCAGAGTTATTGGTAAATACAGCTCCGCCCTCACCCATCGTAATATGGTGTGCTGGGTAAAAACTACAAGTAGCAATATCACCAAACGTACCTACATGCTGGTCGTTGTATTTTGCACCTAAGGCATCACAACAGTCTTCCACCAACCAAAGATTATATTTATCACATAGTCCCTTTACTTTTTCAAGATTGTATGGATTGCCTAAAGTATGGGCAAGCATAATAGCTTTAGTTTTTGGTGTTATTGCTGCTTCAATTAAATCAGTATTTACATTATGTGTTTTTAGATCAACATCAACAAATACAGGGATGGCGCCAAATTGCACAATTGGATTAACGGTTGTCGGAAAACCTGCAGCAACACCAATCACTTCATCACCTTTTTTAATAGACCTATCGCCTAATTTTGGAGAAGTTAGGGTGGCAAATGCAACTAAATTAGCAGAAGAGCCTGAGTTAACCGTAATCAAATGCTTGACACCGATAAACTCGGACAATTCTTTTTCAAATTTTCTATTGAAACGCCCAGTCGTCAACCAGCCATCTAACGATGCATCAACCATGTATTGTAATTCAGTTGCGCCCATTACTTTGCCAGATGGCGGCACAACACTTCTACCTGGTTTAAATGTTTTTTCTGTGTATTTTAAATCTGCAAATTCTTGCACAAGATCTGCGATTTCTAATCGTAACTCTTCAGTAGTTTTCATTTATTCATATCTCTTGTGTATTCTTCAATTTCAGCTAAACATACAGCCTGTATATCTTCTTTATCAAGCCAAGCCCTATGCCAGCCAATAATCTTTTCTAGTGTGTGGTTTAATTCCCATACTGGCTGCCAGCCCAGTTTAGATTCGGCCTTTGCAATATCCAGCTTCAAAAAATCTGCCTCATGTGGATTAGAATTTTGATCAAGCTCCCAGCTGGAATTTGGCCATTTTGAAATCATTTTATCTAAAATCCAATCTACCGGCTTTACATCTTGTTCATTTGGGCCAAAATTCCAACCCTCTGCATATTCTTTTTGATCTTCATAAAGCTTTTGTGCCAAAATAAGATAGCCTGATAGTGGCTCTAAAACATGTTGCCACGGTCGGGTTGCTTTAGGGTTGCGAATCACAACGGGCTCGTTCCTTTCAAAGGATCTTAAAATATCTGGAATTAATCTATCATCTGCCCAATCGCCACCACCAATTACATTACCAGC
>Ga0257119_1002208_pt1 | contig 11989 bp, 11 predicted proteins | sample SI112_200mmetaG_FD_190179 | JGI IMG/M metagenome (GOLD analysis project Ga0257119, IMG submission 190179) | Marine microbial communities from Saanich Inlet, British Columbia, Canada - SI112_200m | ecosystem: Environmental > Aquatic > Marine > Inlet | place: Canada: British Columbia | collected... | reverse complement strand
AAGATAAACAGGCGCCATGGAAGGTGTGGAAATAATGGAAAATAATTCTCAATTATTCAAAGGTATTTATCGTAATAAAAAAGTTTTAATAACAGGCCATACAGGCTTTAAAGGCACATGGATGGCATTTCTTTTAAAAGAAATGGGTGCAGAAGTATGCGGATTTTCATTAGCACCAGTCGATACACCTAATCATTTCGACTTACTTAACTTGAAAAATAATATAAAGCATATTGTAGGTGATATACGCGATGCAGATGCCCTGAATAGGGCAATACAAGACTTTCAACCTGAATTTGTATTTCATTTAGCTGCACAGGCGCTAGTTAGGGAGTCCTACGCCAATCCTGTGAATACTTTTGATACCAATATCATGGGCTCAGTAAATTTGCTGGAAGCAGTTAGAAAGTGTAATTCTGTTCGCTCATTGGTTTATATTACTTCTGATAAATGCTATGAGAACGTTGAATGGATATGGGGTTATCGTGAAAATGACCGGCTAGGTGGTCATGACCCTTATAGTGCGTCCAAAGGTGCTGCAGAAATTGTATTTTCTGCTTATGCCCGTTCATTTTTCTCGCAAAGAGAAAACTTTGGTGCAGCTAGCGCCCGTGCTGGCAATGTAATTGGTGGCGGCGATTGGGCGGCTGACCGTATTATTCCTGATTGTATGCGTGCAATACAGAATGGAATGCCAATTAAGCTACGTAATCCAAACGCAACCCGGCCATGGCAACATGTTTTGGAGCCTATTAATGGTTATTTGGCTTTAGGTGTAAAATTGTACAACGATCCAGTAACTTTCAAAGGGTCCTGGAATTTTGGACCTTCTACTTCACAAATTCGTACCGTAGAAGAAGTGGCGAACAGCATTGTTAAATATATTGGAAAAGGAACGGTTGAGATAGAATCTTCAGACCAAAAACAGCACGAGGCTAATTTACTTCAGTTAAATTGTGATAAGGCACATCAGCTATTAGATTGGTCGCCAATGTGGAGTGTGGAAAAAACTTTGGATATGACTGCTGAATGGTATAAGGTATTCATGAATGAGGGAGATATTGAGGCTACTACTAAGGCTCAATTACAAGACTATTATCAGGGAGTATTATGATTGAAGGCGTTGTAATAACACCATTACGTCAAATTTTTGATGAGCGCGGCAAGGTAATGCATATGCTGCGTAACGATTCAACTGTTTTTTCAGAATTTGGTGAAATATACTTTTCTTGTACATACCCTGGTGCTATTAAAGCTTGGCATTTACATAAAGAGATGACGCTTAATTATGCAGTAATACACGGGTCAATTAAATGCGTATTATTTGATGATAGACCGGGCAGTAAGACTCGTGGTTGTGTTGAGGAGTATTTCTTGTCGCCAGAAAACTATTCCCTGATAACGGTTCCACCTCTGGTCTGGAATGGATGGAAAGGAATGGGAAGTGAAACTTCAATTGTTGCCAATTGTGCAACCATACCACATGATCCAAGTGAAATAGAGCGTAAGCCAGTATTAGACTCTAGCATTCCTTATGATTGGAAGATTGATCATAAATAAATTACAATTTTATTAGTATGAAAATTTTAATTACTGGTGGATTTGGTTATTTAGGAGGGAGGTTGTCACAGTTTCTCTCTAATATGGATCAATATCAGATTTTAATTGCTTCTCGCTCATCTAGAGAAATCCCGGTCTGGGCACCAAATGCAGAAATTGTTAGTATTGATTGGAAGAACGATCAGCTACTTGATCAGTTAACTAATCAAGTAGAAATAATTGTACACATGGCTGGAATGAATGCACAAGATTGTGCAGTGCACCCAATTGAAGCGTTAGAGGTAAACGGAATAGCGACAGCACGCTTGATTCAGAGCGCAATCCGTCAAGGCGTCAAGCGTTTTATCTATTTGTCAACTGCACATGTATATAACTCTCCATTGACCGGCATAATAACAGAGAAAGATTGTTTGAATAATCTGCATTCATATGCAACTAGTCATCGTGCAGGAGAAGATGTATTGAGATCTGCACATCAACGCAAAGAGATTGAAGGAGTTGTGATACGCCTTTCTAATGCATATGGCCCCCCTACACATGCTGATGCTGATTGCTGGATGTTGCTTGTGAATGACCTGTGTCATCAGGTGGTTACAACTAAGCGCATGGTATTGAGATCGTCAGGGTTACAATTGCGTGACTTTATAACTTTGAGCGATGTTTGTTCTGCTGTAGAACATTTACTTAAGCTTCCTTTGGAAGGATTGAACGATGGATTGTATAACGTAGGCGGAAGTGTAGCTCGAGTGATTAATATGGCGGAAACTATTCAAGTAAGATGTTTGAAAGTGCTTGGCTTTAAGCCGGAGATTATATATCCAGATCCAGTTAAAAAGGAAGCTAGCTTAAGTTTAGATTATTGTACCAATAAATTACTTGCAACAGGTTTTTCCATAAGAAATGACCGATTGTCTGAAATTGATTCGACACTCTGTTTCTGTAATGAATTTTTTGGGGATGCTTTATGAGTTCAACTCCATTGGTTAGTATCATCATTCCCACATATAATCATGCTCACTTTCTCCACGAAGCATTGCAATCTGTTTGTGATCAGACGTTTTCTGATTGGGAGGTTTTGGTAATAAATAATTATTCCGAAGACGATACTATTGAAGTTGTTAAGGTATTTGATGATTCTCGCATCCATCTAGAAAATTTTAGGAATAATGGTGTTATCGCAGCTTCAAGAAACTATGGCATTGGTATGGCCAGAGGTGAATATTTGGCATTTCTTGATTCTGATGATACATGGTTCCCAGAAAAACTATCTATTTGTATAACTATGCTTGAAGAAGGGCGCGACTTAGTTTGTCATGGACTCCATTGGTTTGGAAACAGGAATGAGAGGAATCAATATTATGGGCCAGCAAGTCGATCTACGTACGATGCACTGCTTTATAAGGGAAATTGCATTGCAACCTCGGCAACAATAGTTCGAAGAGGGTTGGTAGAAGCGGTAGGTGGATTTTCTGAGAGTTTAGAGGTTGTTACGGCTGAGGATTACCATTTATGGCTTAAGCTTGCACAAGCTGGAGTAGAAATGACTTTTGTCGAACGAATACTTGGGAGCTACCGGTTTCACGCTACTAATGCAGGCACAGCAATTAAACAAGCAAAGGCAGTGGGGTATGTAGTTGAAGATTTTCTCCCTAAGCAAGAATTACGAAATTTAAGAGAGAAGGCTAGAGTTCGCTTAAGATATGGCATAATCAATTATGGAGTAGGGAGAAGTTTGCAAGCGAATAGACAATTCTTTGCCGCGCGGCCTTATTTTTTACGCTCATTATCTCTTCACCCGCTTTATATAAAGACATATATTGCACTTATTCTAAATACTTTTTGCATTAAAAATGATTAATGAAAACCCCTTTCTTTGGAAATTATAGTATGAGTATCTATTGGTAAGTAGCGAAATTCGACTCAATAAAACTAACAATATGAATTTGGGAGTACTTGCTGTATTGTTGGCAGTTATGTACGTATTAAGTCACAATCCTTTTATTATTGAAACTTTTCTTTCAAGGCCTATTCGTATTGGAATAGAAGGTTCTTTGCTACTTCTATTGATAGCAATCAGTTTGAATCGTAAGTACATCTCGGTAGACATGTTTTGGTTTGCCCCTATTATTCTAGTGTACTTGTGTATGATTTTTTTTGAAACAAATACATTGAGTGGGTTAATTTCATCATTCAGTAAGTTGTCTTTTTTGCTTTTAAATATTGGATTTTTGATCAGGAGTCAAAGGGCTCTTAAAAAATGCACTAAGATATGGATTCAATTATCTTATTTTTTATGTGTTATGTCTATCATAGCCTTCGTCGGATACAATAGTTCCATAATCTCATTTGTTCCTACAAGCTTAGGCACACTAGCCTTCGGAGAGCAAGTATCTACATCATATTATTATCTTAATCATAATATTCTTGGCAATATAACACCAAGAAAATTATTTGGAATCGATTTAGGTAGGGCTACAGGTTTTATGTATGAACCAGGATATTTAGCTTTCTTCTTGGGTTTTAATATTCTGGGAGCACGCGATTGGATTGATGACACTAGATTAAGAAAAAGATTTGTCTGGTTGAATATAATCGCTGGGATTTCCACTCTTTCGACAACGTTCTTTCTTTTCTTTACTTTTTATTTTCTTGGTAGGAAAATAAAAAGTAAAGAAAAGTCTAAAGTCATCACGACAAGGGTTATTGCCTCCCTAACCTTGGCTGCCTTTTTTATTGGCCTTGTTCTGGGCTCAGGCTATATTGGAGAAACATCGGGAAACGCACGGCTTGATCGACTGGGAGTTTATTACAGTCTAGTTGTAAATAATTCTTGGCTAAGTTTTTTGTTCGGTAATGGTATTGGAGTTACGATAGAGAAATTTGGGATAGGTATTGATTCTGGCTGGGTGGGTATCTTTATTGAAAGAGGGGTTGTCTTGTTGGTAATTTTATTTACTCTATTGGCCAGATTAACTAAGCATAACCGTTGGCTTATGTTGTATGTATTCTATTGTAGTTTCGCATTAAATTTATTTTTTATCCCGTTGTTCTTATTTCTTATTTCTATATCTTATGCTTATTCTTTTGAAAAGAAGAGCCAACTATCCAATACTAACGCGGGACAAATCAATTACAAAATGGCAGGCACTAAATAATGAAAATAATGATAAACGCCCTTTCTGCAAGACGCGGAGGAGGGCAGACATATATACAGCACCTTTTAGAACATTTTCCAGAAAATAGTATGGATGAGGTGGTAATTTTGGCTCCACAGGCGTTGAAATTATCATCAAAATCTTTCAATATTAGGAGATTAAACGCCCCTGAAGTAATTATTGAAAACCCTTTTTTTCGTGCGCTCTGGGAGCTGTTCTATTTACCAAAGTTGTTAAAAAAAAATGGGTCAGATATACTTTTTTGTCCTGGTGGGTCTGTCAGTGGAAATATTCCTAAAAACTGCAAGGTAGTTGTAACCTTTCAAAATATGCTGCCATTTGACCTTGTTCAACGTAAAAAATACCCATTCGGGTATATGAGATTTCGTAATTGGTATTTGAAAAAAAAACTACTAAAAGGAATGGGTGAGTCTGACTTAGTAATTTTTATTTCAAAGTATGCTGAATCTGTTATCAAATTGGAGCGTGGTTTAAAGCTTAAACATACTGTTGTTATTCCTCATGGCATAGACCCTATCTTTAAGAGAGACCTTCAATTAGAGTTGCCACGTCCATCTTGGCTGCCAGATTCAGAATACCTACTTTATGTGTCAATACTGGATGTTTACAAAGCTCAACTAGAGGTAATCGAATCCTACAACCTTCTTAAAAAAGAAGGGAAGATTGACAAAAAACTTGTACTAGTTGGGCCTGAATATAAGCCCTATGGAGATAAAGTTCGTCAATTGGTTGTTAATCTTGAATTAGAAAAGGATGTGCTAATTTTTGACTCAGTTTCGCACAATGAGCTACCTGCTATTTATCAACATGCCTCAATTAATATTTTTGCTTCGGAGACTGAGAATTGTCCTTTTATTTTATTAGAGGCTCTTGCTTCTGGGAGGCCACTCCTCTCTTCTAATTGTCAGCCAATGCCAGAATTTGGAGGTGATGCGGCTTTATATTTTAGTCCTCAATCACCAAGTGAACTCTCAAAATTAATTACCAAAGTGTTAAATAGCACAGTTTTAACAAAAAAGTTATCGAATAAATCTATTGAGCGATCTTTATTATATAATTGGGAAGAGTCTGCAAGACGTACATGGCATTCAATAAATCAATTAGTTGATAAATAATGCTTTACAGCTTAATTTTATTATTAAAAATAAATTTGTTTCATCATTAGGAGGAAAAATGTTTACAGGAAAGATATTATTAATCACTGGCGGTACAGGATCATTTGGCAACGCTGTGTTGCGTCGATTTCTAAATTTAGATATTAAAGAAATTAGGATTTTTAGCAGAGATGAGAAAAAACAAGACGACATGCGCCGTAAGTATTCAGATGAACGACTTAAGTTTTATATCGGAGATGTTAGAGATTATGATTCAATTATCAATGCAATAAGGGGTGTTGATTACATATTTCATTCTGCAGCTCTTAAACAAGTGCCATCATGTGAATTTCATCCTATTGAAGCGGTAAAGACCAATGTATTAGGCACAGAAAATGTATTGACTGCTGCGATTAATGCAAATGTAAAGAAGGTTATTTGTTTAAGTACAGACAAGGCAGTGTATCCAATTAATGCTATGGGAATATCAAAAGCAATGATGGAAAAAGTTATTGTTGCCAAGTCTCGACAGGGCGGTGATTCCACGGTAATTTGTGGCACTCGATATGGCAATGTAATGGCATCTAGGGGTTCAGTTATCCCTTTATTTGTAGAGCTTATCAATGAAAATAAGGAATTGACACTTACCGATCCAAACATGACTCGATTTATGATGACGCTAGATGATGCTGTGGATCTAGTTCTATTTGCTTTTAGCAATGGAAATCCTGGCGATATTTTTGTGCAGAAGGCGCCTGCAGCAACCGTTGGAATTATGACCCAAGCGTTGTGTGAATTAATGGGTAAACCTGATTATCCAATTCGTATTATTGGTACAAGGCACGGTGAAAAGCGATATGAATCCCTGCTATCTAGAGAGGAAATGGCATGCGCTCTGGATATGAGTGATTATTACAGAATTCCTCCAGACTTAAGAGATTTGAATTATGCTAAATATGTAGATATTGGAGAAGAAAGCATTACTAATGCAGATGAATATAATTCAGATAACACGGAGCGACTAGATGTTGAGGGTATGAAGTTATTACTAAATGAACTAAGATTTATTCAAGCTGCCTCTAAAGGTGAAATTGTTGATCCTGAAGAGTAATAAGTAATATGAATGTATTAGTCACAGGAGCAAATGGTTTTATTGGAAAAAATCTAATTATCCATTTGAATGAATTAGAAATACATGGCTTAGTCTATACTCGTGAAAATTCTATCCAAGATTTGTCTGATTTGATAAAAAAATCAGACTTCATTGTTCATTTGGCAGGAGAAAATAGACCGATAGACGAAAAGGATTTTGATACTGTTAATGCTGGATTGACTTCATTAATTTGTAATGAAATTCGTTTAATAGAAAAAAATATTCCAATTATCTTAGCCTCTTCTACGCAAGCAGAGCATGATAATTCATACGGAAAAAGTAAGCTTAATGCTGAAATAGCCATCAAAAACCTTGCGAATGACACCGGAAACTCTGTATACACTTACCGCCTTCCGGGCGTATTTGGAAAGTGGTGCAAGCCTAATTACAATTCTGTCGTTTCTACATTTTGTCATAATATAAGTCATGACATTCCTATACAAATCAATAACCCATCTTTTGAATTGAATTTGGTGTATATAGATGACGTAGTTGAAGAGTTTGTTAGAATAATACAAGGGAGACAAGGTGATAAAAAAGAACTATCTGTTCAGCCAGAATATAAAATAAAATTGGGTGATTTAGCTGCTCAAATTGAACTTTTTAGAGAAAGTCGAGACTCTCTCATTACTGAAAAAGTTGGTAGTGGACTGATTCGTAAATTATATTCAACTTACGTCAGTTATCTGTCACCTGAGAATTTTTCCTATTCAATACCTGCTTATACTGATGAACGAGGAATATTTGCAGAAATGTTGAAGACTCAAGAGAATGGCCAGTTTTCATTTTTTACGATAGAGCCGGGGCTGACTAGGGGTGGCCATTATCATCATTCCAAAACAGAGAAATTCATGGTTATCAAAGGCACTGCATGCTTTAAATTTAGACATATAATCACTAATGAAACTTACGAGATAATTACAAATGACAACCAACCAACTATTATGGATACGGCGCCTGGATGGTCTCATAATATTACTAATATCGGGACTAGTAAGCTTATAGCAATGCTTTGGGCTAGTGAGGTTTTTGATAAAAATCATCCAGACACTATTGAATACGAGGTTTGAAATGAAAAAATTAAAAATAGTAACAGTTGTAGGAACGCGACCAGAAATTATACGTCTTGCATGCGTGATTAAGAAGCTTGATGAACATTGCGAACACATTCTAATTCATACAGGACAGAACTATGATTATGAATTAAATGAAATTTTCTTCGATGATTTAGGAATTAGAAAACCAGATTATTTTTTAGATGCTGCTGGAGTAACTGGCGCTGAAACTATTGGTAATGTAATTATTAAGGTTGATAAAGTATTAGAAGAGATTCAGCCTGAAGCTATGCTTGTTTTGGGTGATACAAATAGCTGTATGGCCTTATTACCTGCCAAGCGCAGAAAAATACCAACCTTTCATATGGAAGCCGGTAATCGTTGTTTTGATCAGCGTGTTCCCGAAGAGATAAACAGGCGTCTAGTTGATCATATGGCTGATATTAATTTAACTTACAGCAGTATTGCGAGAGACTATCTTTTGAGTGAAGGCTTACCAGCAGATATGATTATCAAAACAGGCAGTCCTATGTTTGAAGTGTTGAATGCTTATCGCGATGGCATTGATAGTTCTGATGTGTTGACGCGTTTAGGGGTTAAAGAATATGAGTTTTTTGTTGTCAGTGCGCATCGTGAAGAGAACGTTGATTCTGATAAGAACTTTTTGAATTTAATGGAGTCATTGAGCGCAATTGCAGAGATTTATCAAATGCCGATTATTGTTTCTACACACCCAAGAACGCAAAAACGTATTGATGAAATGAAAGTTGAATTAAATCCGATGATTCAATTATTAAAGCCATTAGGGTTCAAGGATTACAACAAATTACAAATATCAGCCAAAGCAGTATTGTCAGATAGTGGCACTATTAATGAAGAGTCCTCTATTTTAAATTTCCCGGCTTTAAATATTCGTGAAGCACATGAGCGCCCTGAAGGCATGGAAGAAGCTGTAGTTATTTTGACAGGCTTGCAGAAAGAAAGAATTATGCAATCTTTGTCTATTATTGATAAACAACCAAGAGGCGAGCAAAGACTAATACGCCAAGTTGACGATTATTCCATGCCTAATGTGTCGGATAAGGTTGTTCGTATAATTCATAGTTATACTGATTACGTAAATAGAGTGATCTGGAAAAAGTATTAGTGCCCAAAAAAATCTTAATTGTTACAGAATGTTTTTATCCTGAAGAGTTTAAGATAAATGATGTTGCATTGTCATGGAAAAATAAAGGATACGACGTTGATGTATTAACTTTGGCGCCAACTTACCCATTAGGAAGGGTGTTTCCAGGCTATAAAAATAGTTTCTTTCGAAAAGATAAATACCAGGGTATAAACATTTTTAGATTGCGCGCCGTTACTGGCTATAGAGATAGTGCAATTAAAAAAATACTGAAATATATAAACTTTATGGTTTTTGGTAGTATTGCTGCAATCTTTATTGGTAGAAGATATGACTACATTTTTGGGTTTAATTTGGGCTCATTAACAGATATGTTGCCAGCAGTTGTAATTCGTAAGCTCTATAAGAGGCCAACTATGTTTTGGGTGCAAGATGTTTGGCCTGATAGTGTTTATGCATATGGTTTTAAAAAAACTAGGCTGCTTTCAGCACTATTAGATGCTTTTGTAAAATTCATGCATCATAATATTACTGCTATTGCTATTTCAAGCAAAGGCTTTGAGTCAAAATTAGAGCCATATATTAAGAAGGACTTAAAGTTTACTTACGCTCCAAATTGGGCAGATGATTTGGATATGGATATGAATCCTATCGCTCTAAGTGTAATTCAAAAAGTTCACTTTACTTTTGCAGGGAATATCGGCAAGGTGCAGAATCTTGAAAACATCATTAATGCCTTTCGTTTATTGTCAGATGAATATCAAAAGAGAACCCAATTGAATATTATTGGCGATGGCTCTAATCTGGCTAATTTAAAAAAACTTTCTAATAACAATCCAAACATAATATTTCACGGAAAACAGATGCGTGAAAATATGGCTAAATTTTATAAGGCTAGTGACTTTCTAATTGTATCTTTAATTGATGAGCCAATATTTTCAGTAACTGTTCCTGCTAAAACTCAGACTTATATTGCGGCTAAAAAACCTATATTGGCTATTATTAATGGAGATGTGACAGATATTGTGAATGATAATAATTTAGGCATTAGTGTAGATCCATCTAATGTAGGTCTTATTAAAGAGGCTTTTGAAAAGTGTATAGATATGCCTGAAAATGAAAAATCTGAATTTACTATTAACAACACAAAGCTACTGGAAACGACCTTTAATAAAGACAATATTATTAATAGGATGACTAGTCAGTTAATTGACTGTAATGATTAAATGACAAAGTATTTAGTAACAGGATCAACCGGGTTTGTAGGAAGTCGATTACTTGGCTTATTGAAAACTATAGAGAGTGACGTTAGATTACTTGCCAGATCTAAGGTTGATAATTATGAAACAGTTGTATGCAATCTTAGGCAAGATAGAATACCTAAGCATGCTCTCGAATCTATAGATACTGTTTTTCATCTTGCGGGTTTTGCGCATGATATGCAACACCCTAGTAAAGTAAAAAATTTGTATCACACAGTTAACGTAGAAGCTACAGTTGAGTTGGCTAAATTGGCAGCAGAAAGTGGCGTAAAGAGATTTGTATTTGTTAGTAGTGTCAAAGCTGGCGGCTTGCCACTTTCTGAACATTGCGCAAGTGAGGGTGACCAGAATGATCCGGAAGGGGTTTATGGAAAAACGAAACGAGAAGCTGAATTGAGGTTATTAAAAATCGGTAAAGAGTCTGACATGCGCGTATCTATCATTCGCCCCTCATTAGTCTATGGCCCGAATGCCAAAGGTAATTTACAATTAATGTTATCAGGTGTAAAGAAAGGCTGGTTTCCGCCTTTGCCTGAAACTGGTAACAAAAGATCAATGATTCACGTAGATGATCTAGTTCTGGCAATTTTGTTAGTTGCTAATGATGATCGTGCCAATGGAGAAATATTTATTGCGACAGACGGCGTCCCATATTCTTCTCGAGAGATTTATAATGCTATGTGTAGTGCGTTAGACAAGTCAATTCCAAAATGGAGCATTCCAAAGTTTTTATTTGATATGGCATCCTTGATAAGTCCACGTATTAAATATAAACTTAATAAATTGTTAGGCGATGAGTGTTATTCTTCTGCCAAATTAGAGGCTTTAGGCTTTAAAGCACAAAAGACATTAAAGGATATGAATGAAACAGATTTTTAATTTATACAGAGATAAATTATGAAAATTTTAGTAACGGGCGGCGCAGGATACATAGGCACACACACTTGTATTGAGCTGATTAAATCTGGTTATAAAGTGGTAGTTGTTGATAATCTTTGCAATTCTTCATCAGAGTCTTTAAAGCGTGTAGAGAGTTTAACTAATAGCGACATTCCTTTTCATAAAGTAGACGTGCGTGACAAGATTGCATTGACTCGAGTATTTGAACAATATTCAATTGATGGAGTGATTCATTTTGCAGGTTTAAAAGCAGTTGGTGAATCAGTAGAGAAACCTATTGAGTATTATGATACCAATGTAAGTGGTACTTTTATTCTAGCTGACGTAATGCGTGAGTTCGGCTGCAAGACATTTGTATTTAGCTCGTCTGCTACAGTGTATGGTGATCCGCATACCGTACCGATCAAGGAAGATTTTCCATTATCAGTTACTAATCCGTATGGCCGCTCAAAGTTAATGATTGAAGAGTTCTTGCAAGATGTATTTGTTGCAGACGATAGTTGGCATATCGCACTGCTTAGATACTTTAATCCTGTAGGTGCACATAAGAGTGGATTAATTGGCGAAGATCCAAATGATATTCCTAATAATTTAATTCCGTATATTTCACAAGTAGCCGTTGGTAAATTAGAAAAACTTAGTGTGTTTGGTGGTGATTACGAC
>Ga0257119_1002207_pt1 | contig 11989 bp, 10 predicted proteins | sample SI112_200mmetaG_FD_190179 | JGI IMG/M metagenome (GOLD analysis project Ga0257119, IMG submission 190179) | Marine microbial communities from Saanich Inlet, British Columbia, Canada - SI112_200m | ecosystem: Environmental > Aquatic > Marine > Inlet | place: Canada: British Columbia | collected... | reverse complement strand
CCAAAAGGCAATGACTTAAACTCACCAATAACCTCGCCTTCAGAATTAGTCTTTACTCTTGTACTTCCCAATCTATCTTGAGAATAATACATAATTTTACCATCAGAAATATCTGCTACATGACCTAAACCATAAACATGTCTAATAACACTAACTTGGTCTTTTTCACCTGGAGATATTCCAAAAGGAGGAACTTCTTTAGTATCATCAATCTTAATTGAAATAGCAAATACAGAAGAACACATAACTAATACTAAGAATACTACAATCACACTCTTTTTCATAAAATAAATTAATAATCAAAATATAAAAGGATTACTATATTTCCAAAAACATGAATGCTTATTAAACAGCTCCTATGTAAACCCTTAATGCATGAAAGATTTAAAACTTGCATTGACCTATGACGACGTCCTTTTAAAACCTCAAAAATCATCAATAAAATCTAGAAAGGATGTTTCTTTAAAAACCAACTTAACTAAAAATATTACTCTTAATATCCCACTAATTTCTGCAAATATGGATACTGTAACAGAATCTGCGATGGCCATACAAATGGCAAGAAAGGGTGGCATCGGAATAATTCATAGATTTATGACAATACAAGAACAAGTAAATGAAGTATTCAAGGTAAAAAGAGCAGAAAGCATATTTGTTGATAACCCTTACACCCTAACAAAAGAAAAAACAGTTTTAGATGCAAAAGAGTTTATGAAAACAAAAGGAATTTCTGGAATTCTAATTGTGGATCCAAAAGGAAAACTAGAAGGAATTTGTACATCAAGAGACATAATTTTTGAAAGAGAATTAAAAAAACCAATATCTGAAATTATGACCAAAAACTCAAATCTCATTACAGCAAAATTTGGCATATCTCCTGGAGAGGCAAGAGAAATATTACATAAAAATAGAATAGAAAAACTTCCAATAATAGACGAAAATGGGTTTTTAACAGGATTAATTACTTCATCAGATATAAAGAAAATTGAAAGACACCCTTATGCTTGCAAGGACAAAAAAGGAAGACTAAGAGTTGGCGCAGCAATTGGAGTGAAAGATGACTTTCTAGAAAGAACAGAAGCATTAATCAGGGCAAATTGTGATGTAATAGTTATTGATATAGCTCACGGGCACTCAGATTTGGCTATAAACACCGTCAAATCAATCAAAAAAAGATATGATGTAAATGTTATTGGTGGAAACATAGCAACGGAAAGGGGAGCTAAAGACCTCATAGAAGCGGGCTGTGATGCAGTTAAGATTGGTATTGGTCCTGGTTCAATTTGTACCACCCGCATGGTCACTGGTTGTGGAGTTCCACAGTTATATGCAATACTAGATGTAAGTAAAATAGCAAACAAAAAAGGAATACCTGCAATAGCAGACGGAGGAATTAGGGGTTCAAATGATATTGTAAAAGCTTTAGCTGCAGGAGCTTCCAGTGTTATGATGGGTTCAATAATAGCTGGAACAGAAGAGTCACCAGGAATAACCCTCACAAGAGAAGATGGAAAATACAAAGTAATTCGTGGTATGGCTTCTTTTGGTGCCGCCATTGGTCGTGAATCAAGAGAAAATAACAAAGATGTTTCAAAAGACAAAGAATTTGAAGACATAACTCCAGAAGGCGTAGAAGCTTTGGTTCGTTACAAAGGAAATGTTTCAGAAGTGCTTAACAAATTGATTGGTGGTTTAAGATCTGGATTATCTTATAACGGTGCACACAATCTACAAGAGCTACAAAAAAATGCAGAATTCATAAGGATAACTAATTCTTCTTTACTTGAAAACAAACCACATGATGTAAAAAAATATTAGAAACTACCACCAAGTTCATCAAAAGAAGTTATAGTAATCAAAGGACTATTTCCAACACCATAAAGATAAAGTGCACTATCTATCCAATTTTCATTATCTATTTTTCTAACCCTTCTACCTAAAGGATCATAAACAAAATCCAAATCAAAATTTTCTCCACTAACACTTTTCAGCATACCATTCAAATAATATTCATAATTTGTAATAATCCTTTGGCAATCACTTTCAATCAAATTACCAACGTCATCATAATCATAAGTACAACCAACAGTACTATCTAACTTATTATCCGAACCATAATAATATTCATCAGGGAGAACAATACCATAAATCTCAACACCCTGGCTCTCAACAGCCCTAGACAACCTATTTCCAACAGAATCATAATCGTAACCAATAGTAAACTCATCTTCCAAGTAATACTCATTCTGATCAGAAATTTCAGTTAATCTATAGATATCATCATAACCATACTCGACAAAATTACCATCAATATCAACAATATTTAAAAGATTACCAACGTCATCATAATCATAAGTTTCCCAAAACAAAGGATTTTCTATTGATTCTACAATGCCCCTCTGATTATATTCATAATCCGTAACAAAAGAAGGATAAACAATATTCTTCAAAGAACCTACTTTCTCTCCTCCAGTATTTTCATCACCATATTCATAAGAAACATGCCCGCCAACTAGGCTATGCCCTGAATGATCATAAAAATCAACGCCATCCAACTGATTTAACGAATTATATTCATAAGTAGTTTCAACACCATCATAACCAACGATAGAAACAACATTGCCAGCATAGTCATATCCATAAACAGTTTCATACTCACGAATACCAATAACTTCACCAGTTCTAATAACATTCCCCCTAAGATCATAAGTATATTCTATAGTTGTGTCACCAACAATTTTACAAAGTTTTCCGTAACTTGTTGAAACACCTTCTATACAAGAAGTACCATCTAAATTATCATAAAAGTAAGAAATCACTTCTTCATCTTCCCCGTCACTATAAACAATTTCAAACAACCTATTCAAATAATCATATTCATTCATAATTGTATACCACTCATTTCCCACATTGTTATTTGAATTGCTATCTGGATTGTTGTAAATAGTTGTAACCTCTAAATTACCATTCGAATCATAATCATAAGTTCTTTCCCCAGAATCTATACTATAAGACCAAACTAACTGATTTAGTGTATTATACTCATTTTCAAAAGCTTGTCTTCCATCTGAATCCATTCCTTCTTCAAGCCTACTAAGAGAATCATAATCAAAAGTTGGTTTATTTCCTTTGGCATCTTCGACCTCAATAACATCTCCAAATTTATCAGATTTAGATACAATATAATTTCCTAACTGATCAATTACTTTTCTAAAAGTATAATCTTCATTGCTTCCTTCAGAACTATATTCATTCTCAACAAAAACATCTGTAACACCCATAAAATAAGTTTGAATCACCCTAACCAGTGGATTGTATTCATAAACATATTGAACTGCAAACTCACAATCATCTTCATTGCTAGGAACTCCACCATAACAATCATTATCTATTCCATCACAGCGTTCATAAAAAATTGAACATCTTTGATTATTATTATCATCACAATCATTAGTATTAAACGACCAACCCTCAGCAGGACTATCACCAGCACACAATTCAGTAGGGGTGCCATCTTCATTCCCACAACCATCACCATCATTATCTAAATAATGAATTAATAGTTCCCAAGCATCTGAATTGCTGTCATCGCAATCAGTACCATCTAGTGACCAGCCATCAATATTAGTATCTTCCCCAACACAAAAAGAAGTAACAACATAAGGGTCTCCATACTCATCTCCATCACTATCTCTATAATAAACTATTTCTCTCCAAACATCAGGATTATTATCATTACAGTCGGGATCGTGTCCTTCTTGCCACCCCCCACCATGAACACTTCCCCAAGTATAACTTCCACATGTAGTTACACCATCACCATCATTATCAAAATCTTCATCAACACCACGCTCAACAAAAGACTCATAATCAATAGGTGGATCATAGTCAAGATAGTTTTCCTCCCAATACTGAAGCCAATGCATATCATTACAATTATTATCAAACCCATCACAAACTTCAGAAGCTCCAGGATTACTATTTCCATCTTCATCCATACAATCGCCAAATCCTTCTAAACATTGTGGAAAGTATGGCCACTCATTATCATAATCAAAATAAAGCTCACAATATCCATCACCATCATTATCACAATCTTCATCTACTATTCCATCACCATCATTATCTATTCCATCACATATCTCAAGGTAAGGAACACATAAATCATTGCCATTAGGTCCTGGATTCCTACACCCTGCTGTTGAACTGCAATGTTCTCCGGGAGAACACCCCCCTGGATTACAATCGCATTCACTTTCCATATCCCCGCTAACAAATCCGGCTACAAAAATCAAAAACACAAAAAATAATAAAACCCTCATTTAACAAAACCCCCTTTGTACCTGAGAATCTCATCAGCAGTGTTTTCAGTCAACCCACCCCAATGTCCAAACCAATCCTTTACAGCTCCACCACCAAGCACAGTATAAAACCAAGAAATTCCAATTTCTTCTGGCTCAAATTTCATATTAACAAGGCCAAATTCATTATAAGAAGTTCTCGTGACAATTGCAGTATTCTCATCCTTCTGACTAGAAGACTGTATGTGCCTTCCTAATCCATCAACATAACTTCTAGATCTAGAGAACATATCTCCACTAATGAGAGACTGGGTCTGCACCCAATTCATGCACACTTCATTTTCATCATCCAAATTATTACATCCTTCATTAATACCATAATTATAATCATAAAAGACTAAAGGAATTCTATCCACCACATTTATCCCAGGTGTACTGATAGTACTAAGTCTGTTAAACTCATCAAAAGTATAATCGGTAGAGACCTCATTCAGATCTTCAATAGAAGTAACCAAATAATCACTATCATAATATATCTTAGACTCACGACCCGCTCCATCAATAGTGCAAGTCAAAACAGAAGAATATAAACTATTTCCAGAGTTACACTCTCCACTACCCCCATACTTAAATTCAGAATAAATACCTTCGGCATCCATTGATCGCAAGAGATTTCCATAATTATCATAACTCAAAAACTCTGTAACTTTTTTCATTTCAGCCTCAGAAACTATCCCATTGCTATCAATGTCTTCCCAGTTCTCAACTTCAGAAGGATACCATGCACCATTGCCAAAATTATTTGAATAAGAAGTTCTAGTTATAGACTCCGCATTACTAACTTCATTCAAATCACTATCAAAAACTGTACTCTCATCACCAACAATAACTAAATAAGGGGCAAGCAAATTATCTATTCCTTGATAAACCTCATAAGCATAATAAGTTTCAATTCTTCTCTCTTTCAAATCATTCCCATAAGAAACGACATATCTTGGCTGACCATTCCACGTTCTATCAGGGTTAGTAGTACCAAAATTCCTTGTAGCATAGTCTGTAGTAAGAGTAGTTCCACCTTCTAAAACTTCTAAAGTAGAAGTTAATATAAAATTATTAAACCTAACCTGACTATTTGGATTCTCTCCAGAATAATAAATCCAGCCTTGGTTTCCCACAAATTGATAAGTATTTTCTACCTCTGAAACAACTTCAAAATTATTATCATAATTCTTAAATCCTTTTAGCATTCCATAGGCTCCTTCATTAACTAAAATATCTCCATGATGCAAAACACCAGCATACCACTTACTAGTTTCAAGAACATCGCACTGATTATTGTTGTCAGCATCTCCTTCATACAAATTCTCCTTACCAATACAACTAGGCAGTTCATCAACAGGGTTTACATAAGATGCAAACGTTTCATAACCTTCTTCTTCATTCTCTTCTAAAATAACATAAGACAATGAATCTGAACAATCATTTGGACAAATATCAACAACTTCAACAGCCCCCCTATCTCCAACATAAAAAGTTTCAATTGGCTCTTCAGGATACTCCAATGAATACAAAGAGTATGTATAATGAGGTCTACCAACAAATATGTTCAAACCTTCTCTTGGAAATACAGGATTTCCCCTTGCTCCACAAAATCCAAACAAAATATTTTGATCTAAATAATGATACTGACAAGATTCCTGCCAGTCATCCCAAAGATCCCCAAAGATATCTACACTAAAATCAGTACCTTCTTCAGGATTAATAGACGGACTATGAAATTCAGAAACACTGAAACCCCTATTCCTAAAAGAAGTTTCATCATCAGGATCATAACCTTGAACCACTGCAACCTTCTCATAAAAAACATTATTGCTCATATAAGGATTACCAAAAACAAAGAAGTTTGGAGAATCCTCAGAATAATAGGGCATATCATAAGAAATACTCCCACTACTACCAGCATAAATTGGATCTTCATAAAAATATCCTGTAGACTCTGCATTGGACAATATCAAAGTAGGATTTTCAGAGTAAAGATATCTAACACTATAACATTCTCCATAACCATCACAATGTTGAATCCACTTTGCTCTAACACCACCACCATAATTAGTTGAAACATCCCAATGATTAATTTTATCATATCTATCAGATTCATAACCAATATGGCTACTGCCGCCAGAAGGCCAATCAATATCAGACAATGACCATGCTTCAGGAATCAACCCATCTAACCAGCCATCTTTATTGTGCTCCAAGATATCCCCATCAGAATAATAATTGCCCCACCTATCAAAATTATTAATATCATAATCTAAATTCTCTTCAGCATACTCAAATTCATATGGAGCTAATGCAGTTCCATCGGAACCATATGTAATCACTTCTCTCAATGTCAACCTTCCTGAAGAAGAATCGGGAGTATCTTGAGCAAGAGAATGATCGTAAACAAATTCAACCCTACTAACAACACCATTATCTAGTTTAGAACGGACTTCAATAGAATTTAACTTAGGTAATTTGTCTCCATTTGAGTCTCTAGTATCAGCCCTCTCTGTATCTGTGTAAAAATAAGCAATATGTGTAGGGGTCTCAATTGATCCAAGAACAGAAATTTCCGAATCGTAACCAACTTTGCTCCTTATACCAGTACCAGTTACAAAACAATTTCTTCCAGAATCAGAATGAGGACTTTCAATATTGTAAAGATTTCCACCAGAATAAACTTCATTATAATTGAAGCTCACCCAATTACCAAGATCTGAATCATCGGGACCATCTTCTCCAAGATCAACATAATCGTGACTCAAAATCTCACTAGCCTTCCAAGAAGAAATATAAGAACCGCCTTTTTCAGTTCTAAAGTAATACTCATTATCTAAACAAGAACGATAGTTCCCATCTTCATCAGGAGAACCAGTCCTAGATCGATAGTTATCTTTACGAATTGTTTCATCCATAACAATTTTAGTTCCGCCTGGAGTTGGATACTCAAACCCAATTATTTCATTACCAAGAGTTATAGGATCAATATCCTCTACCTTAAAATTACCAGATCTCAAAAACTTAAATCCATCATAATCTCCAAACATTTTAGCACCATTATAAAAATAAAGATCTGTGCTATTATAATCATAAAAATCCTCTTCATAACTACCACAATCGGTGCCAAAGTTAAACTTTCCATTTACAGATCTAACATTTTCTTCCCCATATTCAAGATCAAGACCTCCCAAATCTTTTGTATATGTGGGGAAATATCCACTATCAAAAGAATATCTATCTAAATCAACATTTACAACGCTCTCAATAAAATCAAACTCAAAGTCAAAAGCATCTGCAAAAAGATGTATAAATTCAGACCACCAACTTTGATCTAAACCGGTCTCATACTCAAAAATAACATTATAACAAGAATGATCATCTGGTACACCTTGAACACTACGTGTAACTTTTGGAATATCAAGCATCCATCCAAGACCAACCCAACTAGCACTTTGCTCCAATTTTATTCCAGAAGAATATTTCAGAACCAAAGGATAATCCAGGCCACCCCTGCCCGGAACAGTAAGCAAAGGTATGGAAACAGAAGGATCCCCACTGGCCAAATTCACATTCAACATATCAGGATAAACAACAAATTCTGTAGGAATTGGGGCTCTGTTAACATCCGGATTAGCATTAACAGGAACACTATAAAAAATCATGAATAGTATTACCAAAAAAACACTTAACCTACAAACTTTTTCCATTATTTTGTAACTCCGTTAAACCTTAAATATCTTCCTAATCCAAATAAACGGCATCTATCTCGGAAACTAAATCACCACTACCAACAATATTCTCATTAAAAACTATTCCAAAAACTTTTGACTCATAAGCACCCAACCCAATATCAACAGGATCACAAACAGAAGTACCACTCAGATTACCAGTAGTAGTAACCAAATAATTAACATTCTTACTTTCTTCATTCACAATTAAAATACAATAACATTGATCTGCATTTTCATCACAATCAATCCTATTATTGATACAAGCATCATCATCACAACTAACACCAGGGGAAGCCCTCACACCAAAATCTAAAATTTGAAAAGTAAAAGACTGCTTTTCCATCTCTCCTTTAGTTAACCCAGAACTCCACATAAAAATAAAAGAAGCCATAACAAAGACAAAACCTACCAAAATTACAGTAACTATTAATGGAGAAACTCCTTTCTTATTCATACAGCTAAAATCAAACAATTACTATTTAAAGATTTTCATATAAAAACAAACACCAATAAATTAAATTTCGACTACAAAAAATGTAAACAAAATATTCAAAGTAATTTACTCAATCTCAAAGGTATCAACCTGAATCCTTTCATTAGTTTCCAATTCCCTTTCTAAATCATTAATATCTGCCTGACTAACTGCCAAACTTGTATTTACAGAAGCCAAACCTACCAATAATGAATTTACTAATTTGCCCATTTTAACCTCATAAAAAAGTAAACTACAGCTAACTTAAAAAACTTACTCAACCAGACCACGTTTTTCTAATTTCCTACTAATACCATAATACATAGCTTTAAACTCAAAATCATAATCTCCTTGAATTCTTCCCCTCAAACCCTCAGCCCCAACTTCAAAATTTCCACCATAAGTTGCTTCTAAATTATCACCATTAGTTCTAAAAACATTAAACCAATCCTCGGGTTGTCCATTTTCATCAAGATAATCATCTTCAGTAAACTTCAAACTTCTTCTAAACTGCGCCGTATCAATCTCACAACCCCATAACTGTCTCAGCAAATCTTCAAAAGTATCTTTACGTCTATCACTCGACAAATAAGCAAGAGGATTTAATCTAGATTCAACTTTATGTGAAGTAAGACTAACATCTACTTGACCATCATTATCAAAGTCAAAATATTTATGTACTGGAGAAATATATGTACTATTCCCTTCAGTCGTAATTTCAGTACCTTCCTTACTAATTTCTATTCCATTTCCCCAAAAACTACCTATATAGTTATAGTAAACTTGACCTTGATTATCAATTTGCCTACCACGATAGTGTATATTCTCAGAATTTATTCTCAACAAAGCATCCATATCATCAACTTCTTCCCTACTAACTCCAAAAGCTGTACTTGCAAGAACTAATCCTGCCAAGACAGCACTCTTCAAAAATCTCATAAAAAAGTAAATCACAACCAACTTAAAAAACTACTGAATTACAGTTTCCACATTCTCTAAATTGAAATAATTGCTATTAAAATTGTAAGCCCCTGCATTCAAGAAAACAATTCTATCTCCAACTTTTAACTCTTTATCCAAAAAAACTGAATATCTAAAAATATCTACAGAATCTGGAGAACAACCTTTCAAAACATATCTATAGCCTTGTTCTTTTTCACCTTCAACTAATAACCTAATATTATTAACAAAAGTATCCATCGCAGAATTATAAACTGAACAGTTCAAAACAACATTTCCATCATAAACATTTACAACTTCAGTTTCCAATCTTATAGAAGGACCAGCAATAAATCTTCCAGGTTCAATAATCATCTTTATATCTTTAGCATTCAAAAACTCTCTTAACTCTTTTATTCTACTAAAAATATTTTCAATAACTTCCTTTCTGAAATTCTTATATTCAACAGGAATTCCACCACCAATATTTACATAATTAATTAATGACCAATCTTTAATGCTATCTTCCAACTCTTCTTTCAAATTCCATTCAGAAACGTTTTGCGTCTTCCTGTGAAAATGTATTCCTAATTTATTTATTTTATTATTCTCTTTAAGTTCTTTCAACAATTCATTAGTTTCTTTCGAAGAAAAACCAAAAACAAAATGCTTTCCAGTGTGCAATGTATGCTCCTTCAATTTCATTCTTAGAAGTAAATTAATCTCAACATCCAAATTATCTAACAATATTCTCAAATCATTTCTATTATCAACAACAAAAGAACGAACACCTTTCTGAACTAAATCTTTAATTTGCTCACCATTATTCCCTTGCAAAAAATACCATACTTTATTCTTCTCTTTTATCTTCTCTAAATTTTGAAAACTATGAACACTAAAGAAACATTCACCTTGTAGAACTTCGGCAACTTCTAAATTACTCTTAACAGAATAACTAACTTCATCAGAAAACCCTCTAACTAAGCTTAATTGCTCGAAAACCCTTGATTTACTTAGTTTAAACACCGATTTCATGAAAAAAGAAAGCAAAAATTTTACTTTTAAGTGTTTGGATAATCTTAAAAATTAACTTAAATTCTCATTTATATGGTTAAATGTAATAACTACAATGAAGAGACTGGTAATTGTAACTACGAGCACCATAATGGATCAGAAGCTCCTTGTGAAGATGGAAGTTTACTAACTTGCCCATATTTAGACCATGTTCAAAAAGTCATGGATAATCTAAGAACTACACTAGGAAGGCCAAACACCACGAAGACAAATACTGACATAACAAGAATGCAAATAAACCTAGCAATTTCTGAGTTAGACTCTCTCGAAGCAGTTTTCACAGATTTATAATTAATTTCTACCCCTTATACTCCAAATTCTATTCAGTTTAGCAGCAGGACGATCCATAACATAGCTAGGCTTTCTGGATTTAAATGAAGTACTCTGTTCTTCAACTGATACACTTTCTTTTGCAGCTGATACACCTTCTTTTGGTTTATTTGCTTGATACACTTTGCACGCCCCATAATTGGCGCGCCTACTAGGACTACAAGCAGCAATAACTTCACAATCATTAATTGACCTACAATATAATGGACAAACTTTATCTTCTACACTCACTTTAATTCACTCCCTAATTTTTTATCCCAGAACAAATCAACAATCATATTTAAACTTTATCTCTAATTAAAAAAAAGAAAAAAAGAATTAGTCTAAATCTCTTACTGCTTCAAGTATTGGCAAATTTGCTTCAGTTGGCACATAATTTGGAGTATTAAGATATCTACAGTCATGATATAATTTTTCCCTTTTTTCCAAAATTTCTTGAGATAACTTTCTTCTCCCAAAAGTCATTGTATTCATTATCTCTGTAACCTTTTTTAGTTGCTCTGCTTTTATTATAATGTGCGGTTTTAAATCATCAAGTAACTTCCTTAAGGCACTTCCATAGAACTTCAATTGGTACATTTCTTTCGAGCCTTTATTTTTCTTAACCTTCCTTAGATGGGTCCCTACGCCATACATATCTCTTATTTTTTCTAAAATCTCTAAAGCAGTATTAGTTATACGACATTCTGGAAAATATCTTGGAACACCCCCTGCCATAATATCTTTTGTTCTGGCTATTCCAATCCACCCTTCACCATCTATAAATCCTGCTAAATACTTAATATCCATGTTAACCATTTGGTTTATTTGTTTATATGCTTGGTTACGGTCCATGGCAATATGTCAAGAAATAGAAAAATATGATTATATTTTTTAAAAGATTATTTTGGAGTATAAATAAAAAATTGGGAAATTATTTCATTTCCCTTGTTGTTTTAAGAATTTAACCTGCTAGCTTCAAGTATTGGCAATCCAGCTTCTGTTGCTACATAAATCACTTCTGTATTTCCGTCATTCAAACCTTCAATAAATTTATACTTAATGTATTCAGTAGTTATACTTCCGGCAATAATCTCGTTTGCTTCTGCAATTCCTTG
>Ga0257119_1002193_pt1 | contig 12064 bp, 18 predicted proteins | sample SI112_200mmetaG_FD_190179 | JGI IMG/M metagenome (GOLD analysis project Ga0257119, IMG submission 190179) | Marine microbial communities from Saanich Inlet, British Columbia, Canada - SI112_200m | ecosystem: Environmental > Aquatic > Marine > Inlet | place: Canada: British Columbia | collected... | reverse complement strand
TCAGGAAGAAATAATTCTTGGTCATTTTTTTACTAACACAAGATCAAATGTTTATGCTGCAACAGATAATCTCCCGGGAGAATTAAGAGCTTTACTTTTAGGACAATACGCAAGAAGTCAAGCAACTGGAAGAGATAGATTACTTAAATTATTTAGAGATATGGAAAAAGCAGAAGAGATCAACTTAGATGAATTCGCTAGCGCCATTGAATCAAATAAAGAAACAGGAGGAGTAATAAATTTAGCAGAAGAAAGAGCTGCAAGATTTATTGACAAACATGGAGGTGGTGTTGAAGGTTACGGCCATGCCTCTTTAAGAGATTCTGCAACAGTTTGTTTATTTTTTGAAGGTGCGAGTCAAAGAGCAACTAAAGAATTAGAATCTTCAAGACTTGGAGCATACCAAGAACAATCAACAAGAGCAATTCCTTTTACTGAAAAAAATCTCGGAGTTCCTTATGAAATTAGGGGGACAGAGTGGGAAGAGAAAGTAGCCCAGTTAGATCTTAAACTAATCTCACTATATCAACAAGTAAACGAAAGGATGATCCCATACCTTGAAAATAATTTTAGTCATTTAAGAACAGAAGCAGATGAAAGAATGAGAGAAAGATGGGGATCTAACTTTCAACAAGTATCAGATAGAACCTGGGAAAGTTCATTAAAAGCAAAAGGTTTTGATGTTGCAAGATCATTATTACCTCAAAACATGACAACTTCTTTAGGCATGGTATTAAACACTAGGTGCTTCCAAGATCAACTAACTGCTTGGCAATCTCATCCGATCAAAGAAGTAAGAGCATTAGGAAGAGCAGCTCAATTAGAGGCTTCAAAAGTAAGTCCAAATCTTTTAAAGTATGGCGAACCAAGTGAATTTTATTTAGGTCTTCCTGAAAATCTAAGAACATTATATGGGGAAGTAATGTCAACTCAACCACATTCAGAACCCTATGCTCACAAAGATCCAACCTCAAGAATGGTGGGGGCAGACCCAAACCTAGAATCAAAAGTATTGGCAAGCATATTATTAAATTCTTCACATGGAAGACATAATTTTAAAGACTTAATTCGTAGAGTAAATGGTCTCCCTCCTTCAAAAAGAAAAGAAATAGCCCAAGCTGCAATGGCAGAAAAAGGACAACATGATCTTTATCCTAAACTAGTGGAAGTTGGGAGTGTTACATTCGAAAGAGATTACGACATCGGGTCATTTAGAGATCTTCAAAGACAAAGGGGAGACACCCAACAAAGATGTAGGTATGGAACTCACGGATATCAGATGCCTCCAGAAATAGCAGAAATCGGATTAGAGAAAGAATTCATAGGTTTGATGGGAGAAGTAAAAACACTTTATAATCAAATGCTCGATGCAGGATTAAATTCGGCCGCAGAATATCTCCCTGTAATGGCAAACAGAATAAGACATGTAGTAACAGAAGATTTAGCACAAGTTGCTTACGTTGCAGGATTAAGAACCCAACCAGCCGGACATGATAGTTACAGGGCAATTGCAATACAAGAAACAGAACAAGCATTAACACTTTTACCTGCATTCAGAGACTTAATTACTTTTGATTCAAAAGAGACATATACTCTTGGAAGACTAGAAGAACACATACTAAAATCGAGGCCTGCAAAATGAAAAGGGGAAAATTTATTGTTCTTGAAGGAACAGAAGGATGTGGAACAAGCACTCAAATGAGAAGATTAGTAGAACATTATAATCAAACAAGAAAGGTTATCACAACTCAAAATCCAACAGAATCTCCTGCAGGTCAAACAATTAGGGGCGTATTAAGAGGCGAAGCCCCTGAAGATCTTTATATAAACGGTTTACCAAACCAATATCTTGCAGCAGCAATGTTTACAATAGATAGACTACATCAAGGTGTTGCAATTGAAAAGTATCTTAAAAGAGGAGACTTGGTTCTAACTGATAGACATACCCCCTCAACCCTAGCATACCAAAGTATGGAAAATGAAGGGACAACCAACGTTCCTTTTGAAACCTTGCTCTGGATGCATAAAAGAGTTCCAATCCCAGATCTACTCTTTTATGTGCACATACCTCCTGAAATTTCAGTACAAAGGATGATTCACAGAGGGGGAAAAAGAGAAGTTTTTGAAGATGATCGACATGCAGAAGAAATTGTAAAAAGATATGATTTCGTAATGGGTGAGTTATCTCAAAGGGGATACCAAGTTATAAAGATCGACGGAGCATTACCAATAGAAGAAGTAACAGCAGAATGTATCAGACACATAGATAGAACACTTGCAGCATAAAAATCTTTATATACAAATTCTTTAGAACAAATCCATGAAAATCGAAAGAAGTTTAGTTCTACTCAAACCAGACGCAATACAAAGGGGTCTAATCGGAAAAGTTATTTCTAGATTTGAAGATGCAGGAATTAAAATCATTGGTTCAAAAATGGTTTGGATTGATGAAAATCACGGTAAAAAACATTACTTTGATGTTGCAGATAGACACGGCGAAGAAGTACTTCAAAAATTACTAAAGTACGTAACAATGGGTCCAGTTCTAGCATTATGTCTTGAAGGAGCAAATGCAATTCCAGTAATTAGAAAAATGGTTGGCGCAACAGATCCACACAAAGCATTACCTGGAACAATCAGAGGAGATTATGCACATATGTCTCTTCAATACGCAGATGCAAATAATAAAACACACACAAACATTATTCACGCATCAGCAAAACCGGATGAAGCAGAATTAGAATTAAGTCTTTGGTTTAAACCTGAAGAATTACACACATACAAAACAACACACGAATGTCTATGTATGTAAAAAATAAAGAATTTTTTTCTTTTTAATTAATTTCTAATTTCTCTCAACTCTTGGTCTTGAAGGACTAACAGCTTCAAAAATATTTTCCATTTCTTCTGCATTTGCAAATCTTTTCAAAGGAGCATAGGGTTCATCACTAGAGCTATAAACTAATTCATCTCTTTGAAAAACTTCATCGTGATTCATATCTGCTGCTGCAACAAAAGGCACATTTCTATATCCTGGAGGTCCAGACCTTGCAAATATTTTTGCTACCTTTGTTCCATTACGAGAATTAAATCCTGCAGAAACTCTAAACCCCTTGTACCTTCCCCTCTCAAAATCACCATCATACATATCTGCACGAATAGCAGAAAAAGCCACAGCCGCAATAGCCAATGAGGTACAACCCAAAACTACATACTTTACATTATTAATTAATCTATTTCCCAAACTGTTCATTTTGATTAAACTTTTTCTAAAAGTTTACTTCACACACTTACAAGGTTTATAGCCTTCATTCAAAGCCTTAACTTTAGATTTAAAAGTAATCTTGTGTTTAGGTTTAATATTCTGTGCGAATGGACAATGTCTATCGTGAAACTTAACCCCTGTTTTAGCAGCCAAGAAATGTGTCATCTGCCTTTTAGTTTTAGTTACAACTTTAGTAACAACTTTCTTAACAGGCTTTTTCTTATCTACTTGAGTTAATTTCTTATAAAGTAAATCTTGATTTTTTCTAAGCAAATCAATGGTCTCAATCAAATCTTCATATTTTTGATTAGTTCCAATAACAGCTTTTTGAAGTCTTTGAACGTCCTCTTTTACTAACTGAAAAGAATCCATTATATTTCTCTCGATTTTAGTTACCATGTTATTTACTATAGAGTGACAAAAGGTATATAAAGCTTTCGAGTCTATAAATTATATATTACTACAAAGTGGTGAATAAAATGAGCGCTGAAAGAACACACAATCAATCTGGAATGACCGCAACAGTCGTAAATCACGCAGTTAGGCGGGTTGGAGAGTTTGTAGAAGACATCCTAGCAATAGATATTTCAGGAAAATATGCAAAAGCCTGGGTAATAGCAAGAACAAATAACCTTGATGCCCCAACAAATAATCAATATTTATTCCTAACTGGAAATGTTAGAACATTAAAGGATCAATTTGCCATAGCCCGAGGAGATAAACACTACACCCTGGATTGGAAACCAATCTCAGAAGCCCCATTCATAGAAGGAGCATATCAAAGTGCCCTTGAAGCTAGAACCGCTAAAACCGCAGGTATGGCCTCAGCATAACATTCAAATACATCAAAAACATATAATATACAGACAAAATGGCCCCACATTATCCCCAAATTGTAGAAATTGGATATAAAAGAGCTAGAATCTCAGATAGCCAAACAGAAATAGTAAGGGCCCTTGCAATTAGAGAAAAAGCAAGCAATTCCACAAGATACATTCTAATGAAAGAAATATTTCCAATCCCTCTAAGAGAACTTCAGGGAGATGGAAACGGCAACCCAATAGTTCATGACTACGATAATGACATGATAAAAGATGGAGTCGGAGGAACTTATCAAGTTGCAAGCACAAAAAACAACAGATCAATCGCCACAGTTGGGAGCCTAAGATCTGCATTTCTTGATTGCTCCCTTGGTCCAGATAATATTGATTGGAGAAGAACAGACAGAAATCTTAAGATCCCTGGACTAAGAAATGCCCTAATGGGTGCAGATAGAAGTAGAGTAGAAAGAGCCGAAGCCAAAGCAAGACTTGGAACATCCGAAAGAAAAGCAGAAAGATACCTCTCAGGAATAGAAGAAGCCCAACTCTAGAACCACAACCTTTAAAAACCAATCAAATTTCACAATTCCATCCGTAAAGACTACTTAATGTAGGAGGAAAAAATGGAAAAACAAGCAATTTTATCAACCATCAAAAAATTAAGGGAAACTACTCCTAAAAAGAAATTCTCTCAAACATTCGATTTAACAGTTATCTTTCAAAATTTAGATATTAAAAAAGCTGAAAACAAAATTGACATCTTTCACATACTTCCAAATTCTAAAGGTAAGAAACCTAAAGTTTGTGCTCTGGTTGACAAGGAACTAGAATCCCAAACAAAAAAACTTTTCGATCACACAATCACCAAAGAAGAATTTGCTAATTTCGGTAAAGATAAAAAAGCAGTTAAAAAACTAGCTTCTCAATACGATTATTTTATTGCTCAGGGAAACATTATGCAGTACATCGCTAAAGCATTTGGTAAAGTATTCGGTCCAAAGGGAAAGATGCCAAATCCAAAAGCAGGATGTGTTGTTCCGCCCACAGCAGACCTAACTCCTTTATCTAAAAAACTAAACACATTAGTTAGATTAGTAATTAAAAATAAAGAAATTGCAGTTAAAGCACCTGTTGGTTCAGAATCTATGAAAGACGAAGAAGTAACAGAAAACATTTTATCAATCTATGATTCATTAATTAGGGCTCTACCTCAGGGTAAAGAAAACATAAAGAAAGGATTACTGAAATTCACAATGGGTCCGTCCTTTACAATAGGAGCAAAGAATGACAAAGCCTAAAGCGTTTGTAGCAGAATGGAAGAAAAAAGAAGTAAAAGAGTTAGAGAACACTCTAAGTAAATTTCAAATCATAGGTATTGCTGATTTAACCTCAGTACCCTCATTAGCCCTTCAAAAGATGAAGGAAAAACTTAAGCCGGGCACAGTAATTAAAATGGCAAGAATCAACTTACTGAAAGTTGTATTTGAAAATCTTAAAACAAAATATCCAAACATAGAAAATCTAACTCCAGACATGAGGGGAATGGTTTCTCTGGTAATCACAAATGATAATCCTTTTGCTTTAATGAAAACATTAAACGCATCCAAAACACCTGCACCTGCAAAGGCAGGACAGTTTGCACCAAGGGACATTAAAATCCCTGCCGGACCAACTCCATTCGCACCAGGACCAATTATCGGTGAACTTGGTAAGCTGGGAATTAAAACCGGAGTAGAAGCTGGAAAAGTTGCAGTTAAAGAAGACACAGTTGTAGTTAAAAAAGGAGAAACAATCTCTAAAGATGTAGCCACTGTTCTTACACGATTACAAATTAACCCAATGGAAATTGGAATTAACCTAATGAAGGCCTGGGAAAAAGGCACAATCTACGATTCAGAACTATTGAGTATTGATGAAAAAGCATTCAAAGCAAAGCTAAACAACGCAATCACAGATGCATTCAAGCTTGCCTACAGTGTAAAATACCCAACCAAAGAAACATTAGAACTATTCATCAGAGAAGCACAAATAGATGCTTGCAAACTTGCAGACTCTGAGAATATTATCACAGATGGAAATGTAGCAAGAGTACTAGGAAAAATTGAAGCCAGTGCTCAAGCTCTTAAATCATCCCTTAACTTATAACGATCCTCACTGAGGTAAAAAAAAGGTGTGAGAAACACACTCATCAAATAAACAACACATTTAGGAGGCAAAAAATGGAATATATATATGCTGCAATGTTGATTCATAAAATCGGCGGAAAAGTCGATGAAGCAACTGTCAAAAAAGTACTCGAAGCTGCTGGCGGAAAAGCTGACGAAGCTAGAATTAAAGCTTTAGTAGCTGCACTAGCTGATGTAGATATTGAGAAATCAATCGCTGAAGCTCAAATCGCTGCACCTGCTGCTGCTGCACCATCTGGTGGAAACGCTGCACCTGCACCGGCTGCTGAAAAGAAGAAAGAAGAAAAGAAAGATGACGGACAAGCTGCTGCTGGTCTAGGCTCATTATTCGGCTAATCTTCTTTTTTTTATTTTTTTTATTTAACCACCCATTAAGGGAAGACACAAAACCAAAGATGACAGATAAACAAGACATAAAAAAATTGGGCGAAGAAATTCGATCCCAAAAGAAACTAGTTTCTGATATTTCTAAGTCCAAAGAAGAATGGTTTAAGAAAAAAGAAGATCTTAAAGTAGATATTAGAGATAAAATTCAAAGCATTCGAACTGAAAAATCTGCAAAGGATTCTAAAACCAAAGAAATTCAAACTCTCAAAAAAGAAAGAGACATTTACAATTCTAAAGTTAAAACTCTAATTACTGATATTAAAAAATTAAATCAAGAAAAAGATAAATTTTCTGGTAAAAGTACTCCTGGAATGTCTCCATCACGACTTGAAAAAATGATTGATGACCTAGAAAAACAAGTTGAAATCGAAACCTCATTCAAAAAAGAACAAGAATTAATGGAGAAGATTAAGAAACTTAAAAAAGAGTATGGAGAAACCTCTGCCACATCAAAGGTATTCGATCAAGCAAGAACAGTCTCCAAAGATCTTCAGGAAGCTAAGAAAAAAGCCCAAGACTTCCACAATCAAATTCAAGAAATTGCAAAAGGTGCAAACTACCAAGAGCTAATCGAAAGTTCCAAAGCAATCATGACAATTAAAAAAACTCAAGAAGATGCATTTGCCCAGTTCATTGATTACAAAAATAAATACTTAACAGAATCTAAAAAATTAAAAGCTATGCTTAAAGAACAATCTGCCCACAGAGGTGAAGCTCAAAAAGAAAGAGATACTAGAAGAGCAAAGGTAGATGAAAAGAATCAAGAGATTATAAGAGCAAAAGCTGCTGAAGTAGATGAAAAAATTAAGAAAGGTCAAAAGCTAACAACTGATGATCTTCTTGCTTTACAGGCTGTTAAAGATTAACGAAATTCTCTATCCTTAACTTCTTCATAAAATTGATCTGCCCTTTCATATTTTCCATCAATATTTATAAAAACAGTCCTTCTACTCAATCCATTTTCAACTACTAAATCTAAATCTCCATCATGATCTAAATCCACTCGATAAATGGCCTGGGGCCTTCTTTCTTCAACTGCCCTATCTGTATTCTCAATAAAGCTCATTGCAGTCATTCCAACAACCGTTGCAAGCATATATGCCAAACCTCTTCCAATATAGTCTATTCCTTGTCCCATTTTTAGTACCTCCTATAAGTAGTACTTATTCTTTATTTATATATATTTCCGTAATATAATTTAAATAATTCGAATATTTCAGAAAGTTTTAAATACCTGCGAATCCATTCAGTTTACATGAAAAGAAGCATAGTTCAACAAGGTCCAACCACAATGATGGTTAGTTTACCTATAAAATGGGTAAGAAAATACAACCTCTCAAAAGGAAATGAACTAGATATAGAAGAATCTGGAAGCAAACTCTCAATCTCCACAGAAAACAAACAATTAGGACAAAAAGCAAAAATCAGACTAGATAGCAAAGACAAATTATTAATTTGGCGTTCTCTTCAACCACTTTACATAAACGGATATGATGAAATAAAAATACATTTTAGTGATCCAAAAACATTAGACATCATTCAGAATCTAGTAATCTCATCTTTAATTGGATATGAAATAACCTCTCATGAAAAAACATATTGCATAATAAACTCAATTTCAAATGAACTAGAAAAACAATTTCCAAAAGTATTCAAAAAAGTATTCTTAGACATTTTAAAAATGTCAGATGTGTTCTTAAAACATTTTAAAGAAAAAGAAGAATTCTCTACAATACTTAACTTAGAACTAACAAATAATCGTCAAACAATGTTTCTTAAAAGAATCTTATTAAGAGAAGGCATTGAAGATAAAAAAAATATTCCATTTATGTACTCTCTAATGGTCTTATTAGAAAAAATTGCAAATGAATACAAATATTTAGCTTGGTACCTTCGAGACAATAAAAACCTAAAAATTTCTAAAGAAACCATTGCTTTTTATGAAAAAATAAATAAAGAGCTAATTAGCACCCATAATTTATTCTTTTCTTACTCTCATGAAAAAACCGAAGAAATAATCGTTAAAGGATTAAGAGTTGAACAAATAAAAAACTTATTCAAAAAAGATCCGGAAATTGCATATTCATTTATGAGAATCACGGACTTAACAAAAGACTGCTTATTTCAAATAATGAACATTAATTCCTAACTAACTTCCAAAGAGTTTTCAAATCATCAACTATGGGAGTAGATTTAATTCTAAACGCACTAACAAGAGAGATCCAAATAACAGCAACCATAACTCCTGAAAAGATATAATAGATCAAGAAGTGTAAACTATCAAAGGTTTCAACACCAAAATGGATTCCAACTGAAACTAATACTATAATTCTAACTATATTAACAATAAACAATAATCCAGCTCCAGATAAAAACAAACCAATTCTTTTACCAAAAGATAAATCTTTAGTCAGCAACATTAAAATCCACATTAAATAAAAAGCAAAACTAGCCACGCAAGCCTCAACGATAGTAAATGCAAAACCAGAAACACTAATCAAACCCCCCGCCATAACCGCTCCGGCAGGCCAAAGCAAAGCATAACTAACATAAGTAGTCAATGGAATAAGAACTGCATCAAAAAAAGCAATAGGAATAAAACAAAGGATAACTCTAATTAAAAGAGAATATTCATACCTCATCCTGCAGCACAATCAGCACCATGTCCACAGGTACAAGTGTCTGAAGTACATTCACCACCAGAAGAGCATCCAGGACATTCAGGATCATCACAATAATCCAAAGTAACATCTCCAGAATCAGTAATTACACAATATCCTCCCTCTTCACCATTACAATTATCATATACTGCAAGATTGTAAATTCCAATAACCGAATAAACCAAACTCACAATTGTAATAATCAAGAGTAACCAAGAAATAACTGAAAACCATTTGTGTATAAATCGTGCAAAACCAGGACTCTTCTTCATTGTCCTTCCCACAATATCTCCTTTAATTCTCTGATCTAAATCAGAATTACATTTTCTAAAAGTAACTTTTCTAAAAACACAATCAAATGCCTCTTTAGCCAAAGGTCTATGGGTGGAGGAGAATAGAGCCATCACCCCAAATACAATCATCGCAATAACACAAATCATAATCTTATATCTCCGCTACCCGTATATAAACCTTATGGACTTAACAGCCTCCGACCATTCCCGAAGAAACAGCTGGAGCACTTGCAGCCACTGGTTGTCCTGTTAATGACATCATTGTCATCTGAATTAATAGCACCACAACAATAACTGCCACGAATCCTAACACCATCCACATTATAGTTTCTTTTTCCATTTTTAACATCCTCCTACCATGCCACCATTAGATTTAACACCTTTTTCGATTCCTCGATAAGCATTAGAACCCAAATTTGTATACGTGGTTTCAATACCTTGTTCTTCCATTACCTGGGCCTTTGCAATCATTTGACCTGGGAAATAAAGCACTTTCCATTTAGCTAATTCTCTTAAAACTTCTTGATCTGTAAACTCATCTGGATGTTCTAAAATTAAGTATTTAGCAAGTCCCCTCATCGCATAACTATGAGCACAGCCGCAAGCAGATTCACCATTCTCAAAAATTATTGATTTAGCTCCACAACAATACTCGCATGAAATCTCCAAAAGAATTCTAGTATACCTATCCAAGTCTTCTCCTTCAAGCATCAAAGACAAATCTAAATTCTTCATCACATTAATTGTCTGATCTGCCAATGCAGGATTATTTGGAGATACTCCGTCATAACTTATTCCCAACTCTTCACCATAAATCTCTGGAACGCCTGTTGGAATTAAATCACTAGTTGCAACAACATTCTGACTTCCCCCCAAAAGAGCCATTGTAATTCCCGCATAAACCGCAAGAACCAATAAGAATCCTGTAATTACTGTTTGAATAACAAAAATATTATTTTTCTTTTTTCTTTTAACCATTTACCTCACCTCCATAAGGATAGATATTGGTAATCAATCAAGAATATGAAAATACTTGTGAAACTAGTTTCACCTAAGAATTACTATGTTTGTCATTCCTCTACGTTTTCTATCTACGATCTTTTTAGCCTGTAACCTATCTAGAATCCTTGTGGTTTGCACTTTAGATAGCTCGCACCCTTTCATTATGTCACTTTGATAAGCAGATCCTTCATTCTTCCTCAAATAATCATAAACCTTTTTCTCATCTTCAGATAATTTAGATAATGAAACTTTTCTATAGTCTGGTCTTAATTGATTTATTCCAACAATTAACATATACAAACCTGCTGCAAACATTGCCCCTGTTGCTCCAAAAGCCAAAGCAAATAACCAAGAAGCATTACTTGTATGTGCGGGGCATTGTCCCATATCTCCATCTGTATCAGAATGAACAGCAGTACATAAAAATCCATCTTTAGAATCCATATCTATTTTTAATAAAACCAAAAGCACTACTAAAAATAAAGATACAACCATTAATAAGATTCCTAACTTTTTATGATCCATAAAATAATTTATTTAAATTCCTATTTAAGAATTTTCATGTTAACTTAAATTTCAACCAAAACATCTGAACTAAGAAACTTTTTACCTTGCCTTGCATTCTCAATAAATCCACTCATCATATGGGTCTTTAAATCAATATAACATGGGAGTGCTAAATCTGCACCATCTCTGCCAGCTCCCCTTTCTAACTCAACCATTAAAACTTGGTATTTGTCTGCATCTGTCTCAACACACTTTCTTGTTCCAGCCCTAGAAACATCTTCCATCAACATTCCAGCAAGGTTATGCTCTCTTGAAACAACAACTCCAAAAAAACCAGGCACCCAGTGCCACTCTCCAAATCTTTCAAATGCCCCAAGCTCCGCATAAAGAAACCTGAGATCATTCCCAGGATTTCCATTAAATGAATAAGGGAGGTCATTATCTCCCTTAACAGTTTTCAAAACAAAATGTGCTTTATCGCCATTAGTGCCATAATCAATTTTAGGAAATCCACTAAATATTCTTCTTGTTCTTCCCCTTGTAAACTCCAAAAACTCAGAAGGTTTTTCCCCCATTTGAGGATCAGCAGTATAATCAAACGCAGCCCTTAATCTTGCCTTAAACTCATCAGAAGAATCTATCTCTCTCTTAAGTTCTGCCATCACTGCATAAGGCTTAAATTCAGTCATCATTATTCCTATCGCCTCTATAAAAAAACGCAAGTTAACGGGATTTATAAGTTTAACGTCACTGAGAATTCAAAAGAAAAAGAAAAAGAAAAAAAGAATTATGCTCCGCAAGCACCAGCAGATGGCGCAGGAGCAGCTCTTGCAGCAGTAGTTACAACAGGCATATTCGCACATTCAGCAGGAGCATCTTCAAATGCACCACAAATAGCTGATTGATAACCTGCAGCACTTCTCTCTCCACCGTATTTGCCACC
>Ga0257119_1002190_pt1 | contig 12091 bp, 15 predicted proteins | sample SI112_200mmetaG_FD_190179 | JGI IMG/M metagenome (GOLD analysis project Ga0257119, IMG submission 190179) | Marine microbial communities from Saanich Inlet, British Columbia, Canada - SI112_200m | ecosystem: Environmental > Aquatic > Marine > Inlet | place: Canada: British Columbia | collected... | reverse complement strand
ATTTTATTCTCCAAAATACTTATTAATGATGAGATATTACTATTTTTGTTCTTAGGAACAGGAAGGTAACGAAACTAGTAAAGAAAAACTTATTAAACACCGATTTTAACAATACTTCTATGAAGAATTTCCTTATAACAACTGCAATTGATTATCCCAGTGGTAGATTTCACTTGGGTCATGCCTATGAGAAGATTGTTACAGATTGTATTGCTAGATGGAAAAGAATTAATGGCTTTAATGTTCATTTCAGCACAGGCACTGACTGTCATGGATTGAAAATTGAAAGGGCTGCTGCGGCTGCGAATAAAACCCCTGAAGATTTTGTTGAAGAGATCTCTGATGGTTTTAAAGAGTTGTGTGAAGCACTTAACATTTCTAATGATGATTTCATCATGACTAAAGAGAACAGACATAAAATTGTTGCCCAAACATTACTTAGTGAATTAAAGGAAAAAGGTTATGTTTACAAACACAAGTACTCTGGCCCTTACTGTGTTGATTGTGAAACATACTATACTGAAAAAGATTTAGTTAATGATCAATGTCCAGTTCATACTACTAAGAAGATTGAGTATGTGGAGGAAGAAAGTTGGTTCTTTAAAATGAGTGAATTTAGAGAGTTTCTTTTGCAACACATCTCAGATCATCCAGAGTTTATTTGGCCTGAACAATATAGAAATCATATAGTTTCTAGATTGAAAGGAGAGTTGAGAGACTTGTCTATTAGTCGGGCCCAAGTTAAATGGGGAATACCAATTCCTTTTGATAAAGAGTATACTATCTTTGTTTGGGTTGAAGCCCTAATGAATTATCTTTCTACTGTGGACTATCCTAATGAAAAGTATAAACAGTTCTGGCCAGGAGTTCATGTGATTGGTAGAGATATTGTTTGGCACCACTCGGTTATCTGGGGGAGCATTCTAAGGGCCCTTGGAATTGCAATGCCTCAAGTTGTTGTTCATGGTTTTATTAGTTTGAAAGGAGAAAAACTCGGTAAAAGTACTGGCGGAGGAGTGGACCCAATTCAGTTGGCTAATGATTATGGTGTTGATGCTTTGCGTTACTTCCTTATTAGAGAAATTCCTTTTGGACAGGATGGAGACTTTACTGAAGAGAGTTTGAAAAGTAGAGCCAACAACGAGCTAGTTAATGAGTATGGTAATTTGGTTAACCGTGTCTTGACTTTAAGCGTTAAAAAATTAGAGGGCAAAGTTAAAAGGGTTTCAATTGATAAAGAACTTACTGATGCTTTTGATTTAGTTAAGATTAAAGAATTATTTGATGGGAATCGGTTACATGATGCTGCTACTGAAATCTTTAGGTTTATGAAAGTCTGCAATAAATACATTACTGATAAGGCTCCCTGGGCTGAAGATTCTTCGGAGAAAATTAATCATACTTTGTATAATCTTTGTGAGGCTTTGCGTGTTGTTGCAATTTTATCTTATCCGATTACTCCCGGAACAAGTGATAAGGTCAATGATCAGTTGGGAATTAACTTAGGTTCTATTGAAGATTGTAAACTTGGTTTAGAGAAAGAATATAAGATAACTAAGAAAGAATTGGTGTTTAAAAAAATTGAATAAAAAATAGAAAAAAGAAGATTATTATCTTCTATCGTTAAATCTTTGAGGCTTTCTGTTTTTTTGGAAACATTCCTTACAGAATACGTCTCTGCCTTCGGTAGGTTTGAATGGAACTTCGCACTCTTGGTTACATCCTGAGCATGTTGCTTTATGCATTTCTCTATTTTGGTTATGGTCTCCGCCTGAATGGTGGTGGTTTGATCTATTATCTCTCATTTTAGTTTATTTCCTTGTTAGATTTAATCTAACTGGTTAAATGATGGGGGGTAAGTTTATAAGGCTTGTTGTGGGTTTTTCACGGAAATTCCGGGGCATAATGTTTATAAAGGGCCCAAAGTTTCAAATAGGATAATATTACCGATATTCATGAGGGAGCACTTGCTTTGACAACAAACATTTTGCTTTTTCTGGTCGATTATTAGGTAAGTGTGAGGAACAAAAATGAATGAATTTAATAAATTTAAGCTCAGTAAAGAGCTAAAAGACGCGATAAATAATGCGAAGATTACTGAACCTACTCAGATTCAAAGAGACTCAATTCCTGCTATTTTAGAAGGAAAAGATGTTCTTGGAGAGTCAGCTACTGGATCTGGAAAGACCTTGGCATTTGGATGTGGAATAATTGAAAAATCCATCCATGGAAAAGGAATTCAAGCTTTGGTTTTAGCTCCAACAAGAGAGCTGGCCGAACAGGTTAAGAAGGCACTGGTTACATTTTCAAAATCACAGAAATTGAATATTCTTTCTGTTTTTGGAGGGGTGGCAATTGGCCCGCAGATTGACAAATTACAAACCGCAGATGTTGTTGTGGCAACACCTGGAAGATTACTTGATCATATGGAGAGAGGAACAATTGATCTATCTAAGGTTAATATGTTGGTACTTGATGAGGCAGATAGAATGCTTGATATGGGTTTCATAGATGATGTTGAAAGAATAGTTAAAAAATGTCCTGAAGAAAGACAGACTCTTTTCTTTTCAGCAACAATGCCTGCACAGGTTCAAAAATTATCCCAGAAATATATGGTTAGTCCTGTTAAGGTTTCAGCCGAAAGAATGGTTGATCCAACTAAACTAACACAATGTTACTATGATGTGCAGAAAAAAATGAAGCTTTCTTTGCTGGTTCATTTATTAGAAAATGAAAGGGCTGGATTGGTTATTGTTTTCTGTAATACTAGAATGACTACCACATTTGTAGCTAAGACTCTTAAAATGAATAAGATCTCTGCTCTTGAAATTCACGGTGGACAAACCCAGAATAAAAGAGAGAAAGCACTGCAGATGTTTAGTGGAGCTAAAGTTGGGGTTCTTGTTTGTACAGATGTTGCAGCAAGAGGATTACACATCGATAATGTATCTCATGTATACAATTACGATGTTCCTAGAGATCCAAACGACTATGTTCACAGAATTGGAAGAACCGCTAGGGCTGGAGAAGACGGAGCAGTAATTAATTTGCTTTGTGATAGGGATTATGAGAACTTCGGAAGACTTACTCATGAACACAGAGATTACAAGATTATGAAAAAACCAGTTCCAGAAGTTAAAAGGGTTCAGGCAGCTAAGATAGAACATGTTGCTAGTAAACCTAGACGTGGTTCTGGAAGAGGGCAAGGAAGGCCTGCTCCAAAAAGAAGAATGAGCTATGGTGTTTAGAAAACCTTATAACTTAATTTAATTTTTTTCTTTTATAATTAATGGGGTGTTAATAAAATGAAACTAATAGCTATGTTATCAACTGGAAAAGGATCTTGGGGCCATGTTGCAAAATTAATTGAAACAGGTTCATGGGATGATGTGATTCTAATTACAAATGACTTTGGTAAAGAAAAATTTACTCTTGCTAAAGGTGAAATGATTGTTATTAATAATAGAATGGGAATTCAAGAGTTAAGGGATGATATTATTAAAAAACTTGAAGGAAAATTAAATGATACTGAAGTTGCTGTCAATGTTATTTCTGGAGATGGGAAAGAGCATATGGCTTTGATCTCTGCTTTGCTTAAATCTGGAGTTGGTGTTAAATTAATGGCTCTAACTACTGAAGGTGTTAAAGAAATATAATCTTCCTTTTCTCATAATTCTTTTATAGTTTATTTTCTTCTTTTATTTATGCCTAGAACAAATCATAGTTTAATCCCTGCCTTGATAGCTGGAGCATTTTTTCTCTCGGTTGGGGCTACTAATCTCTTCATTGGAAGGGCTAATGCTCAACCGCCAGCCTATTTTGAAACAGAGGTTAGTGCATTCTATCATGACTGTAGAAAATGCAATCCTTATTACCGGACCTTTCGTGATTCTGGAAGAGAAATAATGGTCCCCCTTGATTCATTTAGGCAATTATATTCTGGTGAGTGTGACCCAAATTCCCATGCTGTTAAAACTATTTGTGAGTACAAGTTTTAATAATCCATCACCGAAATCCTTTAAAACAACTATTTCCTTATTTCTTTATGGGTTTATTTGAGAATATTCTTAAAGACGGTGAGAGCTTATTTCTGGAGCCAATGGCTTTGGACTTTGATTATCAGCCACATTTTGTTCCCCATAGAGATACCCAACAAGACCATATTGCCCAATGCATTAAACCTTTATTCCAGCAAAGGAATGGAAGAAATCTAATTATCCAAGGTTTGCCTGGTGTGGGTAAAACTGTCTGCCTTAAACATGTTCTAAGTGAGTTAGATAAAGAGACAGATGAAATTCATTGTATCTATCTTAATTGTTGGAAGAAAGAAACCCCCTTCAAGATTGTAACACAGATTTGTGAAGACTTGGGATATACTTGGGTGCATAATAAATCATATGAAGATTTATACAAAAAAGCAATTGAATTACTTAATAAAAAATCAACAGTCTTTGTTCTTGACGAAGCAGATAGAATTAATGATCCAAAAATAATCTACTCTTTACTCGAGGATGTTTTTAGGAAAGTTATGATACTTATTACGAATAAAGAAGATCTTGAAGCTACAATGGACATTAGAGTTAAATCTAGATTGGCTGCAGACAAAATGGTTTTTGAGCCTTACAAAATTAGTGAGCTAGATGATATTCTAAAACAGAGAAGAGAATCTGCCTTTGTCAAGGGTGTTTGGAATGAAGAAGGGTTTGATAGGATTGTTGGGAAGTCTTTTCAAAATAAAGATGTCCGTAAAGGTTTGTTCTTAATGAAAAGTGCCGGAGAGAATGCGGAGACAAGGGCTTCACTTAAGATTGAAATGGAAGATATTGAAAAGGCGCTTGGTGAAGAGAAACCAAAAATTAAAGATACCAAAGAAGAATGTGATGAGATTCTTAAAATTGTTAAATCCAATCCTGGAAAAAGTACAAAAGATTTGCATGAACTTTATGGTGCTGGAAGTTATCGTACTTTTCAAAGAAGAATTAAAGATCTTCAAGAGGCCAAGATGATTAAGGTCAAAGAAGAGAACAAGGGCTTCGAAGAGGGCAAAACCACCAAAATCGAAGTAGTTACGCTTGATGACTTCTAAAGGTTACTTTCTAACATATATTTCATAGTTTAGGATGCACACGACAAATGGGTCCGTGGCGTTTATATACAATCCTGAGAATATAGTATCTATTGGAGGTAAACACCATGGAAATTAATAAACACACAACATCGAGACTTTTAGGAGAATGCTTAAGGTCATTACCTGTAGTGAAGCGGACCATATTTGTAGGAGGTAGGGAAGTATGTATCCAACAATTTACACTGAATTAGATTTTGAAGAACTGCTTGAAGATGACCAAGTGAGCCCACAAGAAATGGGTTTTATGCTTGGTTTTATGGCAGCATCATGAGCATGTATTAACACCTCTTTTTCCCAAAGCTTTTTATTTCTTTTTTTCTTTTACATTCTATGAAAATACTTGCATTAGCAGACACCCACGCTAGTTCTAAAGAATTAGATAAAGTTTTTGAGAAACTTAAAGAGAAGCCAGATTTAATTGTCTGCTGTGGAGACCTCTCTTGGTTTGGAGAAGGTTTAGTAAAAATCACAGCTGAATTAGATAAAATAGGCATTCCAGTCCTAATGGTACATGGAAACCACGAGAGCAAGCAGGAAATGGAAGATCTTGATAAGAGATATAAAAATGTTATAAACATGCACTGTGGAATGTCTGAATTTGGAGATTATGTGTTTTTTGGACATGGTGGGGGAGGATTCTTACAAACAGATAGGGGATTTGAAAAAATCATCAAAACAGTCCAAAAAGGCCTTCCTAAGAAAGAATTGATATTTCTGACTCACGCACCCCCATTTAACACAAAGCTAGACAAACTGCCTCACGATCATGTTGGATCTAAGAGCTATAGGAAATTCATTGAGAAGGTAAAGCCCAAGATAGCTCTTTGTGGGCATATAGAAGAGAATAATTATGTTACCGATAAACTTGGCTTAACAAGACTAATTAATCCTGGTCCAGGTGGAACAATTATAGAATTAGATTAAAAAAAAGAGAAGGAGCTTATTTCCTTCTTTTAACTTTTCTTTTAGGTGCAGCTTTCTTCTTAGCAGCTTTCCTTTTAACTTTTCTTTTAGGTGCAGCTTTCTTCTTAGCAGCTTTCCTTTTCACAGTTTTTCTTTTTACAGTTTTCTTCTTAACTGCTTTCTTTTTTACTGCTTTTCTTTTCACAGCTTTTCTTTTTACTACTCTTTTCTTAACTGCTTTCTTTTTTACTGCTTTTCTTTTCACAGCTTTTCGTTTTACTGTCTTCCGTTTAACGGTTTTTCTTTTAACTACTTTCCTTTTAGGAGCAGTTTTTTTAACAACTTTTCGTCTTACCATTTTATTTTTCACCTCTTTTTCCCGAGATTTTCGAGGATTATTATTATCTATTATTTCATATTTTCATTTAAAAAGCTTACGATTTTATAAATTTTAAAGAAAAAGCTTCTGATAGTTCATGTAAATATTGTTTTCAACTTCTTTTACATCCATGTTTTTTATTTCTGCCATCTTCTTTAAACTCTCGACGATAAAAGAAGGCTCATTTCTTTTTCCCCGGAAGGGAGATAAGAACGGAGCATCGGTTTCAGTAAGCAATTGGTTCAATGGAATTCTTTTTACCATTTCTTGAAAATGTTCTAGTCTTGTAATTACCGTAGGAATGGAGAAGTTATAACCTAATTCTTGTGCTCTTTTTACAATGGACATCTTTGGTGTGAAGCAATGCATGATAACTTTTTTTAGTTTGGAAGACTCAATTAAATCTAGTGCATCGGACTCTGCTTTTCTTGAATGAACCACCAAGGGTTTGTTTAATTTTTCTGCTAATGTGATAACTTTTTCAAAACAAAACTTCTGTTCTTCCTTGTTTTGTAATTCTTTGTAATCTAATCCTGCCTCTCCGATAGCGACGATCTTTGCCTTATTTTTTTTAATAAACTCTAGCTGTTCATCTATGTTTGACTTTTTTACCTCTGTTGGGTATGCGCCCAATGATGCTTTTACTATTTGAAATTTTTTTGATAACTCTAAAACTTCTTTATTTGATTCAATTGATGTGCCACTAGAAATAATTGAAACGACTCCTGCCCCTTTCGCTCTTTCTATAACTTCGTTTAGATCTTTCTTAAAATCTGGAAATGTTAAATGCGAATGTACGTCAACTATCATGTTCTAATTATTTTAGACCTAACTGCTTTAGGATCTTTTCTTTGTTAAATGGTTCAAGGTCTCCGGGTTCTTGTCCGGTTCCCAAATATAAAATTGGTTTTTTAGTTACATATGAAACAGAAATTGCAGCCCCCCCTTTATCATCCACGTCTGCTTTGGAAAGAATTATTCCGTCAATTCCCACTGATTCATTAAACTCTTTTGCTTGTTCAACACAATCGTTTCCGGTTATTGATTCTCCTATGAATATTTTAAGATCTGGTTTTGAAACTTTAATTATCTTTTTCATTTCATTCATTAAATCTTTATTAGCATGTAATCTTCCAGCAGTATCTACCAGAACACAATTTATGTGCTGTGCCTTTGCGTGAGCTATTGCATCATAGGCAACTGCTGCGGGATCTGAACCATAGTCTTGGGCAATTACCTTTATGCTCAATCTTGAGCCCCATTCTTTTAGTTGATCTATGGCTGCTGCTCTGAATGTGTCTGCTGCCGCTAGAACGCATGTCATCTTGTTTGATTGTATTAGGTTTGCAACCTTTCCAATGGTGGTTGTTTTTCCTGAACCGTTAATTCCTATGAAGCAAATAGTGTAGGGTCTTTTTGATTTTATCTTTTCTAACAAATCAAATGAATCTTGAGATAGTATTTCATCGAGACTTTTGAATAGGGTTTCTTTTATTGTGGATTCAATATCTCCTCTTTTGATTGGAGAATTTACTAGGGATTCCTTTAGATCTTCCTTTAGTTTTTCAATTACTTCAACCGCTACGTTGTTTTCTAGTAACTCTAATTCAATGTCCCAGAATAGATCTTCGAATTTTGAATCAGATAATGATACTGTTGATACTTTTTGTTTAATTTTTGAAAAGAATCCTTTTTTTTCTTTCTGAGGTTCTGGGATTTCTTCTACTTCTATTGGTTCTTCTTTTTTAGGTGCTTTCTCTTTCTTTGGTTTGGCTTCTTTTTTCTTTTCTAGCTTTGGTTGCTCTACTGGTTTTACTTCTTCAGCTTCAGATTCTACCTTCTTAGAAAATGTGGAAACTACTTTCTTTAGTTTATTTTTTAAGGATCCAAACATGAACTAGGGTTCTGGTAGAATGTTTAAAAGGTTTGCTATAGTCTCTTACATAGGTCTTCAGCAGCAGCCAAATCTCCTTTTTTCAGAAGTTTGTGAAGTTCTTTGTATTCATCTTTAAATTCATGGGAGACACTGGATTTTGGTTCTGGCTCTCTTGGTGGTGTTTCTACTTTTGTTAGAACCTCTTTTCTAGGTTTTATCGGATGAACCTTTCTGGTTGCTTTTGTTATTAGGGTCTTCATTGATATCTCTCTGAATAAGCCCTTTAACTTTGCATATTGTGCTGCTTGTTCATCTTCATCTATGTATTCTGAAAGTTTTTTAGATAAGATTATCAATTGGGAGAACTCTTTTCTTGCTTCTGAAACTTTATTGTTCTCGGTTAGCTTCTCTATTCTCTTGTATCTTTTTGTGAATTCCTCCTGGGACGATTTATAGGAGTAAACATCTAGGAAGAATTTGTAATGGTTTGAAACATAATCTATCAATGGTTGGGTGTCTTCTGTTGCGTCTAGGTCATATAATGAGTTGTGTATTGAATCTAGCTCCTGCTTTAACCTATCCATATTTCCTTCTTCGGAATGGATGTAGGCCTCATTGATTCTTAGGTATAGTGTTAGTTCACTACGCAGAATTTGGATATCTTGTTTTATTTTTTCTGTTTTACATTTTAATGGTAATGCCTTATATTTTGAATCTATCTTATTGTATAATGCAACTGCCTCTGAGAAATCTTTTTTCTTTATTGAGTTGTAGGATTTTCTAAGTAAAGCTAAGAACTCTTTCTCTTTTTTATTCTCTTTTTTTTCAAACATCCAGGGTTTCAGCGCGAACTTTCGTTTAAAAAGCTTGTGTTTACTTTTTCGCGTATCTCTGATTATCTCTTCCGTAGCACTTATCCATCACATGTTTGAAAGATTCGTCCAGATCAATTCCTTTTGAATTGGCAAGGCAGACAACTGTAAAGATTATATCTCCCAATTCCACTCCGAGATCTTTTAACTCTTCGTCTGACTTTTTCTTCTTTGGTCCCCAGATGTGATTAATCTCTCTTGCTAGCTCTCCGGTCTCTTCGGTTAGTCTTGCAAGAATCTCGTGGGGTTGCCAATACTGTATTTTGAATTGAGCTGTCCATTCTTCTACTTGGTTTTGTATATCTTTTAATGGCATAGTTATTCTTAGGATTTGAGATATAAAAGGATTTCTTTACTGCATTTGTTCCAATGCTACGGTTGCGTAGGAACCCTTTGGTAGGAAAAATGAGACCCAGGGTTTTTCAAAATTAAAGCCTTTTACTTCTGCTCTAACTAATCTGGTTGAAGATAGGGGAGAAACATCTGGAAGTTTTCTTAGAATGAAATCTTTTGGTTCTAGTCCTTCTTTCTTTAGCAATTTTTCATAGGCCTCTTCTAGTTCTTCACTTAGTTCTGCATCAAAGCTGTAAAGAGATAGTGTGGACTTATTTGTAAAGTCTTTTACTACGATGTTCCACAGATAAGATTGATAGGCGCTTAGGAATAGTGAGAGTAGTTTTCTATCTAAGGACTGTAGTGCCCCAAGGTAATCATTCTTATGTTCTTGCAAATGTTCAAATGGTTCTCTTCGGTCAATTAATTCCACCGCCTTTTTGAACTCTTGTTTTAGTATTAATTTTCCGATTGCCACATTATTCGTGCTGAATCTTTGGGGTCCGAAGTAATTAATTATTTTCTCTACTTTTTTAGGTGGAAAGTCTATTTTGATTTTGAATTTGTTTCCTTTCAAAGTTCCAAGATTTATTGGCCTGGTTCCGGTTCCGATAAACTCTACTTCGGCATCTAGAAGTTTTAGATTTTCAACTCTTTCTTGGGATACTTTATGTAAAGATAGATACTGTGTAGTTACTGCGATTTTATCTTTGGTGCCTGCAAAGGAGACACACTTTCTTGGAATTCTTAGTTTGTCTGCGATTTCTCTGATTGCATCCAGAGTGTTTCTATTTCGCTTTACTAATTTTATGTAGGTATAATCTCCTGGTTTGAGATCTAAATCAATTACTTCTTCAACAATAAAGTCTTCGGGCTTTTCTTTTATGTTCATAAGATTTATAAATAGGGTAAAGGATATAAAGGCTATGGTGAAAGTGTTTGTAATTCTTGATGGGGTGGGCGATAGACCGATCTCAAAACTTAAAGGTAAAACTCCTTTGGAAAAGGCGATTACTCGTAACCTTGATTGGTTTGCTAAAAGAGGAGAGAATGGTTATTGTTATACTATTAATGAAAAGATTGCTCCGGAATCTGATGAGGCAATTTGGGCTTTGATTGGGCATAATCCCACAAAAGAATATTCTGGAAGGGGCCCATTAGAATGTTTTGGAAGAGGAATAAAAATTAATGATGGAGATCTTTGTCTAAGAGTTAATTTTGCTACTGCCCATAATTGGAAAATTGTTGATAGAAGGGTTGGAAGATCATTAACTTCTAGAGAGGCTTGGCAGCTTGGAAGAGAGGTCAATGCAAAGGTTAAACTTAATGCTCCTTTTCTTTTTGTTCCAACCATTGGACACCGGGGAATTTTAATTATCAGAGGAGATTTTAGTGGAATGATTTCAAATGTTGATCCTGCATATACTAGAAAAGGAAATCTTACCCATGCGGTTGTTCATCCAAGTTTTAATGTTACTCGATGTAGGCCCTTGGATAGAAGTAAGAAAGCCAAGTTTACTGCCGAACTAGTTAATGATTTTGTGGAACAGGCTAGAAATGTTTTAGAAAACTCAAAGATTAATACTAAAAGAAAAAGAAAGAAATTACTTCCTGCAAATCTTATTTTACCGAGGGATCCAGGAGTTGGTTTGCCGAAGGTTAAAGATAAAATGAAAGGTTGGTGTGCTGTTGTGGCTATGCCTTTGGAAATCGGGATTGCTAAACTTAATGGGATGAAAGTACATTCTTTTGATGTGCCTGAAAGTAATAAAACAGACCCCTATCCTCAAATGTATCAATCATTAGCTAAAACAATTAGAGAATCTAAAAAGGTAATCAAAGAAGGTAAATTCCAAAACTACTGGATTCATTTTAAAGAAACTGATTTACCCGGACATGATGGGAGATTCTATGATAAAGTTAAGATGATTGAAATGATTGATTACAAATTCTTTTCATTCCTTAGGAAGATGAAGAATCTAGATTTAATTGTTACTGCGGATCATTCTACTCCCTGTGCAATGAAAGCACATTCAACTGATCCTGTTCCAGTTTTACATTATCACACTAACAAAGATGAGGTTCAGAAATTTGGAGAAAGTTATTGTAAGAAAGGAAGTATTGGAAAACTTTATGGCAAGGATTTATTGAAAAAGCTTGAATTTGTTTAATACTAGAACCAAAATCCCCTGGATGGTTCTCTAAGGTTTCTTAATTCAGCTTCCATTGCGCCCATCTCTCTTTCTGTTGGTTCCTTTACAATGCTAGGAATGTCTGTGGAATCTATTATTGAAACATATCCCTTTTCAACAAGATATCTAACTTCAGAATTATTATCTGCTGCGGCTTTTCTTGCAGACTCTTCACCTTTTCTTATTAGATCTAAAGAACTCAAAACCTTTGGCATCCAGGGAAGTACGTTGTACCTAATTTCCATTGGAGGCGTATGATAATGCAGGCCATCAAAATTCATAATTTTTTGGCAAGCTGTTAACTTTAAAAACATTATTGCAGTTGAGAATATCATTCCCGAACAACAAAGCATTAAAAGGAGTTCACTTTGAATTTTCATATGACTGAAGATTCACTGATTACATACG
>Ga0257119_1002171_pt1 | contig 12188 bp, 8 predicted proteins | sample SI112_200mmetaG_FD_190179 | JGI IMG/M metagenome (GOLD analysis project Ga0257119, IMG submission 190179) | Marine microbial communities from Saanich Inlet, British Columbia, Canada - SI112_200m | ecosystem: Environmental > Aquatic > Marine > Inlet | place: Canada: British Columbia | collected... | reverse complement strand
ACAGAATATTATCCAGAGCATTTAGATAAATGAAATGGACTATTAATCAATCAATCAAAAAAAGGTAATATAATGCAAGACAACATCTTCCATAAGATAATTGTATGCATCGCGGTTGTTGCGTGGTCAATCTATACGTTTATTAATTGGATAGTAAGTCTATTTGATTTCCTGTAGTAATAAAATACGATTCAATGTACTATAGCCTTTCCTATACTCACTTATTAAAAATATTTTTGTGCCAGCTCCTTATTCAATCGATATTCGAAAAAAAGTGCTTAATGCTATTGAAATAGACAAGCAAAGTAAACCTGATATAGCCAAACGTTTCGCTGTTTCTTATTCTTTCGTTCATACCTTGTGGCAAATTATTAGTTAACGCTGAAGAATTCCTAACTCATTCATCACACCGCCACGCTTACCGCCATCATAAATCCTAGCTAGTCCATTGCTAACCAGGCTACCACCCAGGCTTTTACCGTCAATAATCACATTCGCTAAGATACGAAAATACTTACCGCGTTGCATATTAGTAAGCTCAATCACTTTAGCGGATCGTAACAGTGCAACAGTATGTTGTTTTGCTCTTCTGGCTGCTAACTTCTCAGATTGACACTTACCACGCATTTCAGGCGTATCAACGCCAAGCACACGAATAGGCACACTCTTACCGATAATATATCCGGCCAGTCGTTAATCGTTACGCGGAAGGTGTCAGCATCATAGATACTTCGGACTTCATCGACACGGACGCTACCATACTCAACAGCATGAGCAGGTACGCTAAACGCAATTAGAAAAGACAGTACGATTATTTTTATCAATTATAAATTACCTTCCTTACTATAAATTTTATGGCACCAAACCATAGCTGTATATGTTTTTACCTTTTTTTTGTATTTAGCTATCATTCGACAACAAGTGCTTAAAAAATATTATGCTAAAATAATAATCATGTTTCACCTAGTATCATACAAAAGCACATAGACTTGATTTTTTTGTGTACAAAGGCGTGTACAAAAAATAAATATTAAAAAATAATACATAATATATTCATTGACTTACAATATCAATCAATATTAAAGTGCAGAATATAGAATAAGGTAATAGCATGAATAAAGGTAAACTCTATATAATCTCTGCACCTTCCGGCGCAGGTAAAACCAGCTTAATCAAAAAACTTATTCCACATATGGAGAATCTTGTTGTCTCGGTTTCCCATACCACGCGCCCCCAAAGGCCCGGTGAAACAGATGGCATTGATTATTTTTTTACCTCTGTGGACAGCTTTAAAGAAATGATTACGCAAGCTGATTTTCTTGAATACGCACAGGTGTTTGATAATTATTACGGAACAACACAAAGTTCTGTAGAGCATAGTTTAAACAACGGCAAAGACGTTATTTTAGAAATAGACTGGCAGGGTGCAGCACAAATTAGGCGCTTACGCAAAGATACCATCAGCATCTTTATTCTACCGCCGACTACAGAAGTATTACGTCAGCGCCTACAAGGCAGAGGTCAAGACAGCGAGGATATAATAGCTCGGCGCATGCGGGATGCGGTGAATGAAATAGAGCATTATGGCGAATATGATTATCTGATTATTAATGATGATTTTAATATTGCTCTGACCGAATTAAAGTCTATTATACTGTCCGGGCGCTTAGGCATTGAGCAACAGTTAATCCAGCAACAAGCATTACTCGCTGAGTTATTAGCTTAGCCGGAATAGATAAATAAGTGTTTTAGAAAAATCATTTCCATATATAAGTAAGACTCTATTCTCAATAGAAAAAGTTATAATACCCCCACTCACTTTTAATCGTTGTATAGTACACTCTTCTTCCCACCCATTTCATAAGATAACAACCCTTCTATGCGTTTGACGAGAAATATAAAACTAGCCTGGAATGGTTTTTTTTTGCTGATGGCAGTATTTTTTTGTGGCCTGGCAATACTGGTTTTCTTTTTTCCCGCAACTATTAATAATTTTGCTGAAAGTTATAAACAAAATTATGTCACCCAGCATCGAGTAATGGGCGAACAAGTAATTAAGTCTCTGCAACAGGGAAATTCTGTACCGATACAGAACTTACTTCGTGATGATTTGGGCGAAATTAAAAAGGGAGATCGTTTATACCCTATTAAACGTCATCTATTGCTGACTCTGGTGCAACAATCCTATAAACAACAAGAATATAAAATCTGGGTCAAGTGGGCGAAGGGGTGGTATCAACTGGATGATCGAGATGTCACCGCCATGGCCTATTACTATGCTGCTTTATTACAAAATGATGAGGATTACGAAAAAGGCATGCTTGGCTTAAAAGATGCATCTGCACGATTTCCCAAGCACCTCTTGTTAAGAAAGTTTTATCAGGCGCAAATTTCAGGCCCTGCCATTGCTAAAGATCAGGCACAAGATGCTATTAATTAAAAAAGTATTTTTGGGTGTATTCCTTTGGTCATGGCTTGTGACTTTACCTATTGCGCTACTAGGTGCTTTTGTAGGCTATCAGGCCTGGCTACATTATCAGACATTTTCTGTACGTTATGATCCCAGCCCTGCCGTCACATCATTGTCTGGCGATGTACAGATTGAAATAGGCAGCTTACGGCGCAAAACCCTATCGGCCATAGAGCGCTATATTAATGATGACTGGACACAGCTGGAAACGATTTCACTGTTTGCTTCGCAGGCTGATTTATCTCAGTTAAACTCGAATTTACCCCACTCTGGCTTTCAGTATATTAAAGCGGGGTTGTTAGAAAATAATAAATTAATCAAGGCAAAAATTCGTTATCGCGGAGATTTTATTCCTCACTGGGGAAAAGCCAAGAAATCGATCCGGGTAAAAACCAGTAAGGGTCAGCTATATCAAGGAATGCGCGTTTTTAATTTGCTGGCACCTAAGTTTACAGGGCAACTCAATAATTATTATGCCTATCAACTGGCAGAGCGCCTGGGTCTTATAGCACCAAAAACCAAACTGATCCGTGTTATCTTAAATAATGAAGACCGGGGAGTGCATATCCTGGTTGAGCAAATAAAGGAAATCACCTTACGCCGTCATCACCTTATGCCAGCAGATATTTATCGAGGTGAAATACACGGTAAGGACAACTTTCAAGATAGCCATATTAGTCATTTATTTGAGTCGGCAAGTGTCTGGGATAAAGTTGCCATCAATAACCATTACACCGATCAGGCAAAGAAACCTCTAGAGTATTTATTACAGCTTATTCAGGGTCAGGATAAACCGGATTCTCAGGCAGAATTAAGCCGTATTCTGGACCTACATGCCTGGGCACGGTTCAGTGTATTTGAGTCATTAACACAGACTCAGCACTATGATAATGTGCATAACTGGCGTTTATACTATGATCCCTGGCAGCAGAAATTTCTGCCTATCATCTGGGATCCTGTCGGCTGGGTCAGTAGCTGGATACCCAAACAGGGCGCTAATCTCGAAATTAATAGGACCACCCTGCATAATGCGCTATTTAAGAATGGCGACTTTATCCGCATGCGTCAGCAAGTGCAGCGTGATTTCTTTAGCACTGGAGAGGCTGCTGAGTTTATTAAATTTGTTGCTAAAACCCGGCAAAAAATGAATCATGAAATCCTCAGTGATCCCGTGCTGCAACCCCCGGTTATCCAAAACGTACAGCGTTCCATGCAATCGTTAGACCAGTCAATCCAGAAAGTTTTTACTGCGCTGGAAACAAGGAATATGACCAGCGATAGCAGGGTACTGTATCAATATCAAGATGCTCAATTACAACTGTATTTACAGGATCAGCGGGCTATAAAAGGTATCCGGTTGGACTTTGATCAGGCGATTCCCGACACGCCAAAAGCAACAATCAGTTATCAGGAGCAAGGCAAGGAAATGAGTAAAGATATTTCATCTAATCTGAATCACTCAAGCTATCAGCTACAACTGGATATAGAATTATTGCCTAATTTAAGCATCCATGATCAGCAATTTACTTTTGCTAAAAGTAATATGGGCACCCCTTTTCTGGGCAACTACGTCATTCAATTTCCTGACCTAGCAGAAGAACTATCATTGCTCGCTGTACAGATAGATTATGGGGAGGGTTGGGAGCTGGCTCAGGCAATAACAAACAAGGACATCGTCAACCTGAATATAGCAGAAATGCAACAATTGTATACAACATCAGACTACCAAGATACGCAGCAACCCTGGCAATTATTCTGGAATTTAGGTGATGGCTTTAATAAACAAAACAGTATTTATATAAAAGACCCTATCGATAAAACAGGGCGCTGGAAAAATAAACGTTTTCTATCTAGTAAGATATTGATGCTCCGGGTAGATTTACCAGAAAAGTCATCATTACAACTCTCGGATCTGATATTACATATTGACGATATAAAGTACCCTATTCCGATTAGCACATTAAGCCTTCACTCACTGACGCTAAAAGACCAGTCAATCGTGACACAAAACCAGGATGATCCTTATTTTATTATTAATATAGGGCTTTATATACCACAAGGCGACCAGGAAAAAGATTTATTAATAGAATTAAGTTTTCAGGTTGAGAATAACTTATCGTGGCAAGATATATTGCAACAAAACCTATTACCCTTGCAACTGGATATTTATGCGCCCTTTGCCAGTAAATCTATCATCCACCCATTAATCTGGTCGGGAGATGTTAAAATATCTGGAGTACAATCCATTAATCAGCCCTTGATAATTCGGCCGGGCACTCGGGTATTACTTGCTGCAGGCTCATCACTGATAATTAAAAATCGCTTATTAGCGATAGGTACTAAAGAACAGCCAATCCGTTTTATCCCCCAGGATAAAACCCACCTCCCCTGGGGAGCGCTCGTCTTATTTGGAGCTGCGGCAAATGATTCTATATTGAGCCATTGTCAATTTTCCGCAGGTAGCGGCTTAAAGGGAAATTTATTTGAATATACGGCCATGCTATCCATTCATGCCGTGCAGGATGCTTATATTAATCACTGTACATTTATTGACAACAAGCTTGTAGATGATATGGTGCATGTTGTTTATTCAAAGGTTCACTTTACAGATAATATTTTTAGCAATGCATTCTCTGATGCGCTGGATATTGATATTTCACAAGCTGTTATTATTAACAACTCCTTTATCAATAGCGGTAATGATGCGATCGACTTAATGACTACACAGGCTGTCGTTGCAGACAGTAGCTTAAAAAACAATGGTGATAAAGGCATTTCAGTGGGTGAAGGTAGCCAACTGTTTGCGGTTAATAACCGGTTTGAAGGGAATGCTATCGGCATCCAGGCGAAAGACAGCTCAACTGCCTTAGTCTTTAATCAAACTTTTATTGGCAACCAGACTGCCTTACATGCCTATAAAAAGAACTGGCGGTATGGTACTGGGGGGATGATCCTGGCAGCCAAGTCTCAATTTATTAATAATCAACAGGATCTTGTGGCAAAAAAACACTCTCGCATTCTGCTTAATGATAACTACCTGCAAAGCGAGCTACCGGAAAAACGAGTGCATGCCTGGTTTGTTGACGATATCGATAAAAGCAAAGCACAACAAGGAAAACTGCCTAAAATGATAAAGCAGCTCCCCGCAATGCTGGAGGCAGTGGAATGGGTACCCGTAGAACAATTAACGCAGAAAAATAATCAGCTACGAGGGGCTAACTTTGGCACAGACTAAGCTAAAACAACAGACTGTAAAATCCCCCTTACATTTCGCACGCTTTGAATTTAAATACTTATTACCACTGCAGTTACGCCAGAAAATTGAACAGGATTTAGCCTTTTTCTTGCAATATGACCCCTTTGTAGCTGACAAAGAAGGTCATCGTTATGCGGTGCGCAGCCTCTATTATGATGACCCGGTGTATTCCGCTTTTTACGATAAAGTCGATGGACTGCATTCCCGCTCCAAGTTTCGCGTGCGCACCTATAGCTTTGATAGTAAAGAACAGACACCGGTATTTTTAGAAATCAAGGGCAGACATAATAGTCTGGTGTATAAACATCGCACGCCCCTGGCGGATGATGCTGTAGACTGGAATACCTTATCAGGCAATAGCTTAACCCAGACAGTTATAAGCCAGGCTGACAACAGTGTAGTACGTGATCAATTTGAATTTGATACGCTGCGTAAAGCCCTGCAACCAGTAGCGTTAATTGATTATATGCGGCGCCCCTATATCAGTAAATTTGACCCGAGCTTTCGTATTACCTTCGATGAAGAATTAAAAGTAAGCCAGACACAAAGTTTATTTCCCGGGGCTTCCGGCAGCGCAGCAAAGAAAATCCTGCCTGGTTACACTATTTTAGAAGTAAAATTTAGACACCATATGCCATCCTGGTTTCATCGTGTTATTCAAGCGCATGAATTACAGCGAATTTCGATTTCGAAAATTTGCTCTGGAATGGAAGTTTTGGGTTTAGCAATTGATGAAAATTAAATAAGGTGTACAAGTGGAAAATATATTATTAAACCCAGAAGGTAACTTACTGAATTATTCCAATATTGAGATGGTAGTCAATATTACTGCCGCCATATTGATTGGGATAATTCTATCAACCGTATATCGCGCAACGCATAAGGGATTGTCCTATTCTCAATCCTTTTGCCAGACCATTGTTTTTGTAACGCTAATTGTTGCTTTGATCATGATGGTCATAGGCGGAAGCTTAGCCAGGGCTTTTGCACTAGTAGGTGCCTTATCTATTATTCGCTTCCGTACGGTTCTCAAAGATACCAAAGACATGTCCTATATTTTTGGTGCATTAGCCTTAGGTATGGCAGCAGGAACCAGTAACTACTTTTTAGCCGCCATAGGCACGTTTAGCGTCTCCTTATTAGCCTTCTTTCTGCATTTTACTAATTTTGGTGCCGTATATAAGAGTGAATTTATTCTTCGTTTTCGCTTTACCCAGCAAGGCAACAGCCAGGCTTACCTGGAAGCCATTAATGAAAATTGCAAGCGCTCTAGTTTACTACATATGGAGCCCTCTGCTGATAACAACAATTTAAGCCTGACTTATGATATAGCCCTGCGTGATGATATGTTGGCAAAAGACCTGACCCAAAGTCTAGGGGCTCTGGAAGATATTTCCGAGGTAGTTTTGATTGCTTCGAAAAATGATGTAGATTATTAGCCCCTTACCGGCCCAGAAAACAAGCACTCAAACAGCTTCAATTGCCAATATCTAACACATTTGTATGCGGCTGGATTTCTTGAGGAGCTTAAGTGAAAAAATCTAAGCTCTGCTAATATGGTACCCTCAGTTCAGAGTTTTGGAGCCACGCTACTGCGCTGAAAATGCTGGTGTAATTGTTCAATAAGCAAAAACAGATTGATTGTCGAAGCAATCCAGATCAAACTGTAAACGGGCTTAAAGTATAATAATTTCAAAGCTGGGAATGAGCTGGTATCGACTAAAAATAAAATAGTTAAGCGAGCTAAAACAGCTACCCAGACCGAAGCACACAACCCCGCAGGACTGAAAATTTCCGCTGTCTGACTGCTTTGATAGTTAAAGCGAAAAAAGATACTAACCTTAAAGTCAGCAATATGGGTAAAGCCGCTTGAAAAACCTCAAACACAAACTGGCGTACTTTATAAGTTCTCAGCTCTCCTGCTCCTATAATATTAGAAGATTTACCAAAAATAGTAACTGTTGCCTCATGTAACTTAAAACTAGCCTGGAATGGTCAAGTATTCTTTCAGTCATTTCAGGTACTAGCTCTAACTGGATATGATTATCCTTAAAATGTAGGCAAAAGAGGATAAACAATATACTATGGCACATCCCAAATCATTCTGATTCTGGGTATAAATTTAACTATAGGAATTAACATGAAAGAAATTACAGTTGATAGCAACCCAAGTGAAGCACTTTTAAAGGAAATGGGTGTTGTTTACTGGCCAACATGGGAAAAAGAAGTCTCTGTATTCCCATGGGAGTTCGTTACTACAGAAAAAGCACTTATTTTAGAAGGTGAATGTGAAATGACACCTGCAGATGGCGGCCCTTCAATTACTTTCAAAGCGGGAGACTTAGTGGTATTTCCATTAGGCTTCAAAGGCACTTGGGAAGTGAAAAAAGCACTTAAAAAATGTTATATGCACAGTGAAGGTGACATTAAAAAACGCTTTTTTAATGGTTTGACCAGAGTGATAAATCGCACTAAATCAATCATGAAATAAAGTTCATTTCCATTATTCCCACAATAATGGCTTCTGATATGTTGACAAGTTCGTATTCTGAAGATGAATAAATATCACCTTCTTTATTATCCAGCACTATATACAATACCAAGCTTATCATCATGGATAAGGATAACGATCTTTTTATCTAGAGCAATACAATCAATTGTAATTGCATTCGTTTTCATGCCTTGATGGCACAGGCATTAATCCAGGCTGTTAAGCTCCATCAGCCTGGTAAAGGTATGGCTTTTCATAGTGACCGTGGTTCACAGTATACAAGTCAACGTTTCGTAAATTACTGATTCGTTAAGACTGGCGTGCTTCAATGGGAGATGTGGGAAGTTATTACGCCAATGCCGTAGTCGAGTGGTTTTATGGCAGTTTAAAACACGACTGGATTTTTAAAGTGTATCGACCAACGCGCGAGTTTATGAAGCAAGAAGTAGCGAGTTACATGAAGTATTACAAGCAAGTTCGACTGTATATAGCTAATGGCAATATATCACCGGCCAATTTTAAAATTCTCAAATTAATTTGTCCGGTTTGGGTTGACTAGTACAGAGTGACTAAATAAATCAGTAAAAATCATAATGATATTTTAGGAGCATTGAATTGCTTCTTTATTCTCAGTGTTACCTTACAAGCTTCGGCTTAAAAGCGATGACAACAGCTAGACGTGAAGCCTATTACTCAAGAAAAATCAGTTGCCAACGATATTTAGTGCAAGCTATTCATTCTTCAACACGTCAAAAAAATAATAAACTATAGTTGTTTAAAATGCACCGAATAACGGAAGTTTTCTGGATCAAAGTAATCTAATGCTTTGCCGTTAATTTCAGCATAGGGATACATCAGGTAGTTAAGCGGTTTAGATTCTTGAGATGCCTGTAGCTTAATTCCTCGACCACCTCTTTCAAGAACCATTCTGTATTGATCGACTCCGCCAAAATAGTATTCTCTTATTTCCTGTACATCCACTAGTTTTACATTATCAACCAGCATTATTTTCCTTACGTCTGCTGGGTCAACCGGAACCCAGCCAGTACCAGGCAAATAAAACTCTGCCCAGCAATGATAGTCTCCGGTTATATCCTGATCTGCCTTTTTCCCAAGCCTCAGACCAAACACTTCTCTTGCCGGAACGCCTATATTTCTTGCCAGAGCCACATAGACAGAACTAAGATCGGCACATTTTCCACTGCGCTTTGCCAAGGTAACTTCAACGATGCCTAATCCACAGCCTCTTATATTAGGATCTCTTTTCGTATTTTCAATAACCCAGTCATAAACTGCACGCGCCTTTTCAAGAATTCCGCTTTTACCTTGTTGTATGCCGTTGGCAATTTCTGCTACTTCCCCATCAGTCGGAATCCACCAATCTGGCAGTAGGTATTTTTTTATTTCCACCGGAATATCGACACCAGTATCCATTAAATTCCTAACTATCCGCTCTTTTGCTTTTACCTTAAACCTGAATTCTAGCCTTTTCTCCTGCTCGGCTTTATTCCACTCAGCAAAGAAATACAAGGTACCGCTCTCAGGTTGTTTATAAACGGCAGAATTTATAAAATTACCTTCGATTTTAATATCTTCAATCAATTGTTCATTGTTGGAAATAGGATAAGGTAACCATATTTTAGCCGACTGTTTTATTTCAGGCGTGTTCAGATTAACTTTAAGATTAATCTGCCCGTGTCTTTCTCCACTGATAGACACATCTATCATTAGAAATGATAGACACATCTATCATTAGAAATGATAGACAAAATAATAAAATAATTGTTTTTAATTTCATGGCTACACTTATTATACGAATTCGGGTGTTGTGAGAATATATCATTACGGCCGTTGAAAACGCCTGGAAACAAGGGTTTATTCCATCTTATCAAGCTCCATTATTATATTAGAAGAACTAAGCATCACCCCCCGGCGCTCATCTGGGGCATATAGATACTATTTTAGTTTTGACCAAATTATGAATGAGACGTTAGTGATAGATGCAGCATTGTAGGATAGTGAAGGTTTGTAAGGCCATCATATTTAATACACCTTTCTTTTTGACAGGCTTCTTAATCAATAAGTAGGGGCGGTTCTAATATTCCAACATTTATAAATACCTAAATTAGATTGGACACTACCCTAATAATTTGCTGTATTAAAACCTGTTCAATTTTACAATAATTTTCACTAGGACTGAAAAGAAGGTATGTAGTCTAGGTGACTCTATTCCATCCAGATTATAGTTGGCATGCGTTCAGTCTCGCCATCACACAGAGCCAAATTTATGATGAAATCATCGCTAGGCCTGCCTGATGGAAGACAAAAAAGGCTTTGGTCAAGAATCATCTGCCCCCTGCCCAGTGTCAAAATTGTGACAATAGCTAGTTCATTAAATCCTGCCAGATATTGGCAACCTGCTTACGTATTTCAACTAATTGATCTTGCGCGATTAGGGCTTTATTCCCTTGCAGGGTTTCTTTATGTCCCCAGTCACGGAAAATGCAATAGGCTTGTTTTAGTGTTGTCACATATTCCTGATTGAGCAATTGTTGCTCTGCTAAAGTATTTAATAAGTTTATATTATCGGTAAATTGCATTAAATCAGGATGTTTTTCCGAGTAGGCCAGAATACAGAATTGCACGATAAATTCTATATCCGCAATGCCGCCTATTCCCTGTTTTAAATTAAAAGTCTGTTGGTTGCTATTATCCAGGGTGTTGCGCATTTTTTCGCGCATTTTGTAAACTTCCTGTTTTAACTCCAGCTCATTTCTAGGCAAACATAAAATTCTCTGGCGAATCGCCTCATATGTTACTTGCGTATCTGCATCGCCAGTAATAAAACGCCCACGGACAAGAGCTTGATGTTCCCAAGTCCAGGCTTCTTTTTTCAGGTAGTTTTCATAGCTATTTAAAGGGGTAGCTAATAAGCCAGAATCTCCATTCGGACGTAAGCGCATATCTATTTCATAAGTCATGCCGGATAGCATTTGGGTATTAAGTAGGCTACGCAAACGCTGGCTTAATCGACCATAAAATTGAGCGCAGCTGATTTTCTTGTGGCCATTGGTCAGAGCATTAGAATCAGGGTAATCGTAAATAAAAATTAAATCCAGGTCAGAGGTATAGCTGAGTTCTTGGCCGCCTAATTTTCCAAAACCGACTATACCGAAGTGCATGTTATCCTGACTGGTATCGGGTGGAATACCGTGTTTTTCCGTTAATAAATTCCAGGCAATGTTTACCGCTTGCTGCAAAATAACCTCGGCGATATAACTTAAATAATCACTCACCACCATTAATGGTGCAGCCCCCATAATATCCGCAGCAGCTACACGCAGCACATTGATTTGCTTGAATTTACATAGTGCTATCATTAGCTGCTCTACATCTCTAGAGTTAATATTTGCTAGTTGTTCGGCGAGTTGTTTCTGCAGAGCTTCTTTTTCTAATGGGTCGTAAAGTGAGCGTGTATCCAGTAATTCATCAAATAATGACGGATATTTTGCTAGGTACTCACTAATCCAGGAGCTGGATGACGTCAGGGTAATTAATTGCTGCAGGGCGTGATCATTTTCAGCTAATAATGATAAATAGACGTTACGTCCGGCCATAGTTTCAAACAAGTAGCAGAGGCGCTGTAAGGTGACATAGGATTTTTTTTCATGGCCCAGGATATCAAGTATTTTAGGCACTAATTTATCCAGTGTATGCATGCCCTTAGTGCTTAAGCGTGCAATTGCAGGGCTGATTTTAAGCTGCTCAAGTAAGTGTAAGATCGGTTCGGGTTTACCGTAACCTAATTCTGCCAGTTGATTTAAGCTGGTTTCCTGATCAGCTTTTCCGATCCAGATTTGTTCACTATTTTGCGCGGCATTATCCATTTCTTGTATGGAAAATATGGCAACAAATAAGTTCTGCACTTGTTCACGCACTTGCTCAAGCTCAGTTTTAAAACTGTGCCAGTC
>Ga0257119_1002168_pt1 | contig 12195 bp, 20 predicted proteins | sample SI112_200mmetaG_FD_190179 | JGI IMG/M metagenome (GOLD analysis project Ga0257119, IMG submission 190179) | Marine microbial communities from Saanich Inlet, British Columbia, Canada - SI112_200m | ecosystem: Environmental > Aquatic > Marine > Inlet | place: Canada: British Columbia | collected... | reverse complement strand
AAAGGCATATATGTGGACTTGGCACGAGAAAGAAACCAACAACAAGTCTGAGCAACCTGGAGTGTCTCATCTACTTTGGGAAATGGGATTAGATAATGATGATTCTTGGAAAGGTAATAAGACACAATCTGCTAATGCCAGAGAACAATATGAATTGTATGATTGGTGGACTAATCAAAGACCATATAGAGTAGATGATGCACTAGAAGAATGGGAAGCATATCACACATTAAAGAAAGACATCTATGGTGATGATGCCAACAACTTCTTTAGAGATGATTTAGATACTCCCGAACTAGAGAAGTTACAAAAGAAGTGGTTGACTAAATCATCTAAGATTGAGAAGCATAACTTAGAGGAAGATGAGAAGAACCTTATTAGACTTATTAAGATCAGGAACTCGTTGTGGACGTAAACAGCCAACCGTAAAAGATACACAGAGTGGAAAATTTAGTGCTTGACAAAGTGATGAATCTGTGTTATAATACTTGTATTCAAAATTAGGAAATTATCTATGATTTACACTAATTGTGCTAGTTTACTACCTTTAGCATCTTACTGCTATAACGTATTAGGGCTAAAAGGAGCAATACATATCGAAGTAGCAGACATAGATACAGATGGATACTGCTATGAAGATGGGCTTATTGAAATAAGTAATAAGTTAAAAAATAAAGGAATAGCATTATGCCATGAAATGGTACACTGCTATCAATACCAAAACAATGGGTACGCTGATGAAGAAGAAGCATATCGCTTAGAAACTAAACTATACCATAAGGAGTATAATGACATACGCAGAGTATAAAGATATAACACCATATAATGATAGGTGTAAGTTTTTCACCACTGAAAATTTTGGTGGAAGTTTAGAGCAATCTAAAGCTAGTAATCCAGGAAATAGCAGAGATGGAACCGAATCTGTTAGACTAACGCAAGACTATAAGAAAGGGATGAAGACACCGGAAGAACTAGAGGAGATGAGATAATGTTAGCAAGAACAGGAAATGGGTACTTAGTTGACCCAACAACGTGGTCGCTTGATGTAATGAATGAAATGGCTAAGGAAGATGATATTGAGCTGACAGAGTCTCAAGTAATGCAAATCGAAAAGGCAAGAGAATACTTTGAAGAGAATTCAAGCGTTCCACCTATTAGAACTTTTGCTAAGTATGTAGGTATTGATAAAGGTAAACTATTCAAAGAATGGTTGACTGGACCTCTCAAACCTATTACTAAGTACGGGGGTCTCCCGCAGCCGACTGGGTGTGTGTAATGGAAATAGTACAGGGACTATATAGTATAATCGCTGGGTTAGCTCTATACTTAGCTTACCTTTGTGGTAAGGATGTGAGCTGCTTATCATGCAAAGACGGGAGAACAAAATGCGACAAAAATTAAAAGGAGTAGGAATAGCTCTGGTATTATGGACAGGTCTAATAACTTTAGGTAACCAAGCAAGGGCTGAGGTCTTTGCGTACCTGCCTCAAGGTACTGTAACTATGGATGTAGTGAAAGAAGATGGGTATGGTACCTCAGGTACGTGGCTATGTTCCACTTTAAAGGACTGCTATGTCAAAGTACTAGAAGCTGAGGAAAGAGGGGCAACACAGTACTGTAGAACTATAACTATTAAAAGAGACGGTAAAATAGTATGGCACAGAGACTATAGTGCCCCTTATTGGGTAAACAATCAGAATAGGCACAGTAACTGGAGATAATATGAAGACTCCAGAACAAAGAGTACTAGAAGATAAGTACGACACCTTACTACTTGAGTATAGCGAGCTAAAAGGTAAGTACGACCAATTATGTGGTAAGCTAAAGAAAAACGCAAACGACTACAGAAACGTAGACGAGGCCAATAAGTTTCTAAGAAACTATGGTAAGGGCAACACAGGATTTTGGGAGTAATTAGATATGTTTGAATTTTTAATGGGGCTAGCAGTTATATGGGTAGTATGGTTAGTGTCCCTGGCAATTGATACGGAGAAGCATAATGAAACTACACACAGACGAAGAGTGCATGGTAAAGTTAAACGGAATAAAGATTTTAGGAGAACAACTTAAACTAGAAATTAAAGAAAGAGGCTCGGCATTTTCAATAGCAGAGTCTATTTTAGTTATGTGTGACGAGCTACTAAGGGAGTTTCCAAATGACCACGAAAGTTGAACAAAATTCAGAAATATATGAAGAAATAGCAAGTAGTGGGAAGTCTTTACTACAGTTGTACGTGGAACTTAAAGATAGGTACGAAGGGTTAAAGTGGGTACAGGAAAAGCCTGTAATTCATGGATATGACCAACATTTTCCACCCCGCGCCGACTAGGCAGAACAATAAACAAATAAAATACCCCGTACTAGCATTAAAAAAATAATACTTGACATTTTATCAAAAATTAAGTATAATATAGTATTAGAAAATTGAAAAATTAACGGAGAAACGCATAAGATGAAAAATATACACTTCCAATACCGCAAAACACCAGAAAACCTTACAACTAGAGATGCCATTGTGTTATCAGAACCCAGTAATAATTACTTCACTTTAGATGTCACTAAAATTGACATTGATGAACGTGAAAAACTAGAAGCTAGCTTAGCTATATTACAAGAGGACATTGATGCGGCATTCTCACTTAGAACAAAGTGGTTACGTGCTAATGGATTTGGTTCCTGCTTTAGAAACTTTAACAAGGACAAAATGTCCCTTATCGTTTAGCAGGTCAAAAAGGAACTGGCCCCACCTAAACTGGGGCTTTTTAAACTCTAAATTAAAGGAATAAAATGGCAACATTAAGCGATGATTTACTACAGCAGCGAGCTCAGCTGTCGCATTTATACGAGCAACAAGAAAGCATTACAAATAATATTACTGGATTAAAGCAGATTATAGCTACCTTAGAGTACGCTATACAAAAAGAACAAGCCCCTGAAGAGACTGAACTAGAGACTGAATAGTTTTGACCTAAGGTTGAAAAACTTCTTGACAATCTGTTAAAAACAAAGTATAATATACATTACAAAATCGAGAGATTAAGTAAGAGAAATTCAATTTAATAACAATATAGGAACAAATAAGATGGCATGGGATGACGAAAAGAAAGCATTAGCAGTATCAATGTACGAGAATGCAGAACCAACTCCAGAGAATTCAATGGAGATTGTAAAAGACTTAGCAGATGAATTAGAGGAGTCACCAAACGGTGTACGTATGATTCTATCTAAAGCAGGCGTTTATATTAAGAAAGTTGCGGCTAGCAAGTCTGCTTCAGGTGGTACAGCTAGTAAGCGTGTATCTAAGCAAGACTGTCAAGATGAAATGACTGCTGCTATTACAGATGCCGGTCAAGATGCAGATGAAGATATCATTAGCAAATTATCGGGTAAAGCTGCAAAGTATGTTGCTGACGTAATTAACGCTATTAACAAGGGTTAATTGATAGGGGCTGTTAGTTCAGTCCCTTTATTATTTTCTAATAGGGAGGTTACATGGCTAGAAGAGTTAAGGTCAAAGAAAGCGAAAAGCTAGACGACAACAATGTTAAGTATGTAACTGAGCTATTAGAAAGTGATAAGCCTATTACTAAGAAGGAAGCGTGTGGTATTCTACGAATATCTTATAACACTACTCGTCTTGGTAATATTATTGCTGGCTACAAAGAACGTGCAGCAACTGAAGCAAGACTCCGAGCTAAAAATAGAGGTAAAGCCGCTACAGATAACGAAATAGTAAGAGCTATTGAAGAGTATCTGAACGGTGACTCTATTTCGGAAATTGCTAAGTTTATGTATCGTTCTAGTAGTTTTATAAAAGGAATCATTAAGAAGCATAACGTCCCCGTTCGTTCTACTTCTAGTGATTACTTCTCACCAGAGTTACTCCCCGATGAAGTTCTCTCTGAGGACTTTAAACCAGGTGAATTAGTGTGGTCTGCCCGGTACAACACTACGGCTAGAGTGGATAAGTTAGTTCAAATCCAAGAAGGACACGGTAATGTTTATCGTATCTGGACACTGGGCAAGAATCAACGATACGCTGCTCAACCGTGGTACGAACTAGGCAAACTGGAACATTTACAAAACCTAGGAGTAAAATTACATGGTCAAGGATCTTTTCCTAACTAAAATGGATATAGCGGGGGATGCTATAATAACTTATAGAAGTCCCGTATCCAAAAAGTTAAAATACAACGTATGTACTTTAGAGTTTGACTCTTGTACATACATTAAAGAAAAGAATAAGAAAAACATAAATATAAAAGACGGACATATGTTAATGTTCTGTTGGGATACCGATTCCTTCAGACAATTAAACATAGAGTCTGTAACTAATATCCAACCTCTTGGTACTATACTGAGAAATCGGAGACAGTACTAAGATTAGGATAACGAATGACAGACGCAGAAGATGATATTTATGAGAGAATTATACTAGAACAAGAGAATAAAGAGATACAGTGGAGGCTTGTTGTTTCTAAATTTAGAGACGTTGAGTATCTTCACCTTAGAAAATACTATTTAGACTTTGAAGGAATATATATGCCAACTAAAGAAGGTGCATGTATTCCTTTTGAGCTTAATAGCTTATCTAACTTATTTGAGGCATTAGTAGAAATACTAAGTTTAGCAGAAAGTAAGGGGTCTATAGAAACTCATTTTAAAGGACTTATAAAGGACTTATATGAACAATAAAGATTTATTGGATAAGGCATCAAAGGCTTACTATGAAGGTAAGCCTTTGTTGTCTGACGAAGAATTTGACAGATTAGCAGAGCGAGAAGGGTATGAGCCTGTTGGCTATAACCCTGACGCTAAACGAAAGCATCTGTTCCCATTATACTCACTGCAGAAAGTTTTCCTAGGTGAGGATACTGCCCCCGAGTACTCAAGTGGCGTAGTTGAAACCCCTAAATTAGATGGGGCAGCTATTGCTATTCAGTACAAAGAGGGTAAGGTATTTAAAGTGGTAACTAGAGGCGATGGCGAAGCTGGGGTCGATGTTACAGATAAGTTTATCTACAATACTATTATCCCTTACTGTATTAACAATATGGGGGAGTTTCAAATAACAGGTGAAATAGTCGCCCCTAAAGAGATTCCCAACGCTAGAAACTACGCGGCTGGGGCATTGAACTTGAAGGACGTACAAGAGTTTCTGAAGAGAGACCTTACCTTCATCGCTTATAATGTACAGCCTTGCTTTAGCCAAGATTACTCCAACGACATGTTCCTACTAGAGGCTCTCGGCTTTAAAGTAGTTACTAAAGGCGATTGGAGTATATTTCCAGAAGATGGTAAGGTATTCCGAGTTGACTCCAATAAGGAGTTTGAGAAGCTAGGATTTACAGCCCACCACCCTCGAGGAGCTTATGCTTTAAAGACTAGAGATGAGGGTGTTATAACTACACTACTTGATGTAGTTTGGCAAACGGGAAAAAGTGGAAAAGTTACTCCAGTAGCAATACTAGAACCAATTATAATTGATGATGCCCAAATCTCACGAGCAACGTTGAACAACATGGCATACATTGAAAGTTTAGACCTTGAAATCGGATGTCAAGTTGAGGTAATTCGTGCGGGTAAGATCATCCCTTGCGTGATTGGAAGAGTCGCTTAGACATCAAGAAAATTAATTCTTGACTTTTAGTTGAAAATTAAGTATAATATTACATATAGAGAATTGAGAAAACGAAGAAGATTATGAAAATAGAACCCCCTATCCAATGCCCATCATGTGGCTCGAAATTAGAATTAGTAAAAGACCAACTATTTTGTCGCAACCCCGATTGCGAAGCTCAATCGAGTAAGAAGTTGGAACATTTTGCTAAGACTCTGAAGATTAAGGGATTAGGTCCTAAGACGATCGAAAAGTTACCTCTTACTTCTATACCGGACATCTACTCGATGTCAAAAGAAGAAATCATTAGTGAAATAGGAGATAAGTTAGGAGACAAGTTGTTTAATCAGATTGAATTAAGTAAATCGGTTGATTTGACAGTATTGCTCCCTGCTTTCTCAATATCACTAATTGGTTCTTCCGCTTCTAAAAAACTAACTAAACAGATATCTAGCATACGCGATATAACCCACGAGAAATGTTTAGAAGCCGGCCTAGGACCAAAGTCTTGTACAAACTTACTTAATTGGTACCATGATGAATTTTGTGAAAACCTTGAGTATTTACCTTTCTCATTCGAGGCAGAGGTACAAGAAGTAGTAGAAACTATCGGTAAAACCGTCTGTATTACAGGCAAATTAAATGACTTCAAAAATAGAAACCTCGCAAAGACCTATTTAGAATCATTTGGATTTACCGTTACAACTTCCGTAACAAAAAAGACTGATTATCTTGTGGATGAGGAAGGTAGAGTATCAAGTAAGAGTACTAAAGCAGAAGGCTTAGGTATTCCAATTTTAACAATCAAAGACATATTAAAGGAAAATAAATTATGACAACTCCAAAATGGACAGAAGACCGCACACGCATTTTAACAGCAATGGTAGAAGGTATGGACACAATTTCACAAAGCACAGTAGCATCAGCATCAGTTGAGTTAGACACTACTACTCGTTCTATTAGCTCTAAGCTACGTAAGATGGGCTATGATGTTGAACTAGCTGCATCAGCACACAAGAAAGCATTCTCTGACGCGCAAGCAGAATCTCTTACTGCTTTCGTTACAGAAAACTCAGGTACTTACACGTATGCTGACATCGCTTCTAACTTTGAAGGCGGTGCATTTACTGCTAAGCAAGTACAAGGTAAAATCTTATCTATGGAACTAACTTCACACGTTAAGCCTGCTGAGAAAGTAGAAGTTGCACGTACTTACACTACAACTGAAGAAGCTACATTCTTAGAAATGGTTAGCAATAGCGCATTCGTTGAAGAAATCGCTGAAGCTTTAGGTAAGTCAATCAACTCAGTACGTGGTAAAGCATTGTCTTTCTTACGCTCTGGTGACATTACTTCTATCCCTAAGCAAAAAGAATCTCGTGCTAAAGCAAACGTAGATGCTCTAGCTGACTTAGGTGATATCTCTGCAATGACTGTAGAGCAAATCGCTGAATCTATCGATAAGACTGTACGTGGTGTTAAAACTATGTTGACTCGTCGTGGTATCACATGTGCGAATCATGATGGTGCTAAGAAGGCTGCAAAGAACGCAGCTGCTTAATTGACTCAATAAGTTAATTTAAGGGGTAACAATATTCCAATGTTACCCCTTTTTTGTCGGAGAAATAACGTATGAAATTGATAGCTAAATTCCACGACGTGGACAGCTTTACAAGTGCGGAGGCGATTAGAAGAGCAAAAGATGTACTCGGTGAGTTCACTGACATCAAGGCTTACCCTAGTACCAACGATCATTGGGACGGTATTTACTTTTCCCTCCAACAAATCATCACAGATGATCAACTAAACTTTCTATTTGACTCGGGGGCATTATACCCAAGTAAAATAAAAGAATTAAGGTCTAATATTCTAGCACGACTAGAACAAGAATTAGACGAAGTTATCCAGGATAACGAACATAAGGCGAAATAATGGATATTGGGGCAGTAGTTCTACACATGTTAATGGAGGAACAAAGTCTCGACGGTTGGGCAAGAGTTAAGAAGGACTTCTTCGAGGAGTCATTTAACTCCTTGTATACAGCAATGAATAAGTTCTATCAAGAATACAACTCTATCCCTTCATTTGAGGAATTAGAAACTGTAACTAGAGAAATAAAAACTCAAAAAGACTTAGCTGCTATCCAACTGCTCGAAGTTCCAGATATTGAATTAGATTTAGCGATTGACGCTTTAATCGATCAATACTCACAAAACGAATCACTAAAGTTACTGGATGACTATGTGGGGCGTATTACTGTAATGGACAGTCTTGAAGTAAAAGAAGGACTATCTGGTATAGTATTAAAACTAGACGAAAAGACTCATACTGATGAATCAGTATCTAGTATGAGCGATTTATTACTATTCCAAGAGGAAGGTGTAGAAGAGCACGCCTGTATCCCTTTAGGAATCAATAACGATTTTGATAGTAAGGTCGGAGGAGCCTACCGAGAAGAGTTAATAATGCTTGGAGGTAAGAGAGGCTCCGGTAAGTCATTAGTAAGTGCTAATATGGTGGCTAATCAATATGAGATGGGCAACACCGCTATATACTTTACTATTGAGATGACTGCAATGGAGACATTCCAACGTGTTACAAGTATGTTGTCGGGTGTTTCTTACGCTAATATTCGTAAGAATAGCCTAGATACACAGGAAATGAACGCACTCGCTAAGACTAGGGCTGATATGTTTGTAAGTAGCGAGTCAATATATGACAACTTTTTAGATAATAGAGATGCTCTGACCTTTGAGCGTAAGCTAACCTCAGAATGTTCCTTAAAGAAAGATAATCAGATAATCATTGTAGATGATAGGTCTTTATCTTTAACTAGTATTGACCTCCAACTGCAGAAAGCGAAAGCACAGTTTGGGGATAAGCTGTCACTAGTAGTGGTAGACTATGTTAACCAAATTGAAACAGGGATAGGTAAAGACTTATATGACTGGCAAAGTCAAATCTTCGCTAGTAAGAAACTGAAAGAGTTTGCTAGAAAGTACGATTTGGCAATGGTTAGCCCTTACCAGATTGATGAAGGCGGGGGTACAAGATTCGCTAAAGGACTTCTTGATAGCCCGGATAGTGCCTTCTTAATTGATGCACACTCTAAAGAGGATGGTGCTATGACCTTCACATCTACTAAAGTTAGAAGTGGCCCTGATATTGAGTTTACAAGTACAATGAACTGGGATACTCTAAAACTTGGGCCTACTACTAAGCAAAAGCCTTCGGGTCAAAGTGGTGAAGACGATGAACAGGTATCAGTGAAAAACATAGGCAAAAAACAAAAGACTCCAAAGAAAGAAGGGAGTGACATGCCATGGTAGTAACCGAGATACTAGATAAACATAATATACCTTTTACAGTTAAAGGCCAAGACTACGTAGTTAGTTGCTTAAACCCAGAACACGAAGATAACAACCCTTCTATGCATATCGATCAGCAAGAGGGGGCCTTCCACTGTTTTAGTTGTGGGTTCAAAGGTAATGTATTTAAGTTCTTCAATGTAGATAAAAACTGGCAAGATGTCAGAGTATCTAAACTAAGGAATAAGATTGCTGGGATTAAAGCGGCCTCTGTAGGTCTTACGCTACCTCCTGGAGCAGTGCCTTACAATAGACACTTCCGCGATATAGATAAAAGAACTTTATCTAGGTACGGAGCGTTTACTCAAGACAAAGACTTCAACGGTAGAATAGTATTCCCTCTACCCGACATTACAGGTAAGATACGCGCTTTTATAGGTAGGTATACTGATAGTAATGCACACCCTAAATATATGATTAAACCTTCGGGTGCTGAGCTACCTCTATTCCCTGCTATAGTATCTCCTATTAACGGAAGTATTATCTTAGTTGAAGGTATATTTGATGCTTTAAATCTAATAGATAAAGGGTTGAAGAATGCAGTGGCAGTACTTGGAGCGAATAACCTTCAGTTAGAAGTGCTCAAAGCACTGAAACTACAAGGAGTTCATACAATCTATACTATGTTTGATGAAGATGATGCAGGTAGAAAAGCAGGACTAACAGTACAAAGACTACTAGAAGAAGACTTTATAATAAGTGATGATACTAGACTAGAATTACCAGACGGCCTAGACCCTGGAGACCTGTCCGCAACGGACATAAAACACATTAAGGAGAATTTATATGGCAACGATAGCGATAGTTGACAAAGCACCAAGTGCAGTGAACTACAGTAGGTACTTTAACTTTGAATTTGATAATTATCATTTATCATCTAAGAAAGTAAAGAAGTTACTAAAAAGAGACGTAGACTTAGAGTTTGATTCAGACTCTTACGAATACGTTATATTAATAGGCTCCGAAGCCAGTAAGTTCATCGGAGGGATTGGATCAGTAACAGAGTTTGCAGGTCACTTAGTAGACGATAAGTTTATCCCTATGATTAACCCTGCTATGCTTAGTTTCAAACCAGAGGCAAAACCTTTATTTGATAGAGCGTGTGAGAAATTACATAATTATGTGTCGGGGGAGAAACCACCGACAGTTACGGGAGATTTTGAGGGGATAGTAGATGAAGAAAGAGCAAACGAATATCTTATGTCGGTACTTGCGGATGATGCAGTTAAATTTATTGCTTGCGACACGGAAACAACGGCTTTATACCCGAGAGACGGCTACGTACTGGGCATTAGCATTTCACATAAGAGTAAACAAGGTGTTTACATATCTACCGAATGTATTGGAGAAACTACTGAAAGATTGTTGCAAGATATCTTTTCCAATAGACTAGTAGTATTCCATAACGCTAAGTTCGACTTAAAGATGCTTGAATATCACTTTGATTTTAAGTTTCCAAACGTATCAGATACAATGCTTATGCACTACGTTTTAGACGAGACACAAGGATCTCATGGACTTAAGCAACTCGCAATGAAATACACAGACTATGGCGATTACGATAAGGCTCTAGACGACTTTAGAACCCAGTATTGTAAAGACCACAAAATACTAAAAGGAGATTTTAGCTACGACTTAATTCCTTTTGATATTATGTACGAGTATGCTGCGATTGATACTGCAGTAACATATGACCTGTATCAGATGTTTGTAAAAAAGATTGTAAAGAATGTTCAGCTAAAGAAAGTGTACAAAGAACTAATGGTTCCAGGTATGTTATTCTTAAAAGATGTTGAAGAAAATGGTGTACCTTTTGACCTACCAAGGTTACAAAAAGTACAAGGCTTAATGGAGACAGAAATCCAAGAGGCGAAAGAGAAGTTATATGGATATAAAGAAGTACACACGTTTGAGGAAGAGCAGGGTAAAATCTTCAACCCTAATAGTACGCAACAACTCCGGGTACTATTGTTTGACTACCTTGGGCTTACTCCTACTGGGAAGCTTACAGGTACTGGAGCTGCTTCTACTGATGCAGAGGTTCTAAAGAAACTGGCGGAAGAACATCCTATCCCAGGAGTAATATTAGATATTAGACAAAAGTCTAAAATTAAGAATACATACTTGGATAAGATTATACCTGCCTTAGATAAAGACAGTAGAGTTAGAACAGGATTTAATTTAACTTCTACTACTTCTGGAAGGCTGTCTAGCTCAGGCAAGATTAATATGCAACAACTACCTCGTGATAACGCGGCAGTAAAAGGATGTATTAAGGCAAAGCCTGGGTATAAGATACTACAACAAGATTTAGCAACAGCGGAAGTTTATGTTGCAGCAATCTTGAGCGATGATAAGAAGCTACAGGACGTATTTAAGAGTGGTGGAGATTTACACTCTACAGTAGCTAAGATGGTATTTCAGCTACCTCACGCAGTGGGTGACATCAAAGACGAGGCCCCTACACAGCGACAAGCTGCAAAGGCTATTACATTCGGTATTATGTATGGTTCCGGCCCTGCTAAAGTAGCTGAGACAGTTACTAAAGACAGTGGCAAACCTTTTTCTATTCAACAAGCGAAAGATACAATCGCCAAATATTTTAGAACCTTTCCTAGACTAAAGGACTGGTTGCAAATGTCTAAGGAGGACATCGAAGCAAATGGATATATCTACAGTATTCTCGGACGTAAGCGTCGTCTTGGCAACGTATTTAGTAATGACAAAGGTGTTGCATCACACGAAGTGCGCAGCGGCATTAATTTCCTTATTCAGTCTGTGGCTAGTGACATCAATCTTCTTGCCGGTATTGAGTTAAATCAATGGATTAAAGATACAGGTGTAGACGCTAAGATTATAGCATTAGTGCATGACTCTTTAGTACTAGAAGTGGCTGATAAAGATATAGAAGAAGTATCTAAAGTTATGGCTGAGTTTACTCAGAAAGACAGAGGCTGTTCTATACCAGGGCAACCTATTGGGGTGGATTTGGATATTGGAGAAGACTATGCCTTTGGCAAATTCGACAAACAGTACCCAGAGTTTCTCTAATATACACTGGCCTGTCTGGGTTATTCGTCCTCACGAGCATATTGGAGAAGGTCTAATAACTGATAGGCATGGGATTAGACGAATAGACTTAGCAGATAAGTCTATGCCCTTCCCTAAACGTAGGTTAGCTATTAAGGTTTTAAAGGACTACAAGG
>Ga0257119_1002164_pt1 | contig 12209 bp, 16 predicted proteins | sample SI112_200mmetaG_FD_190179 | JGI IMG/M metagenome (GOLD analysis project Ga0257119, IMG submission 190179) | Marine microbial communities from Saanich Inlet, British Columbia, Canada - SI112_200m | ecosystem: Environmental > Aquatic > Marine > Inlet | place: Canada: British Columbia | collected... | reverse complement strand
TGGATATATAAGTTACGGAAGAATGCCAATATTGGTTAATAATCGTGAGTAATCTCGCCCCAAATATCAGTTTCAGGGCGAGAAAAACACTGTTTACAATAATGAGTCCAAGAATTCCTGCGATTCTAGCTTCTCCACAGCCTTCTCCACGTCTGGACTCAATACCGCCGCGTAGAGGGCACTCGTATTCTGAGACGCGTGACCCGCCATCTGACTTACCATCCTGAGATTGTACCCAGATGCTTTATAGATCATCGTACAAAAGGTATGGCGAAGCGCGTGGATTGAGTACCGCTTCGGGAGTCCGGCTTTTTTAGCCTTCTTCTTGAATACCTTCTGGATTGCGTTCACAGTCATTTGATCCTGCCTTTCCGATCTGAAAACGAAATCACTGGTTGGGCTCCGATACTCAAGATACTCCATCAAGATTTTTCTGAGCTCTGAACCAAACTGCACAGTTCGGGTTTTTCCGCCTTTCCCAGAACGGACTATCAGGCTGGAGCTTTTTCTAGTTAGCTGAAGATCATCGACATGCAACTTCGATATTTCACCGACTCTTAACCCGGTGGACACAGATAATTCGATAATCACCATATCTCTGTATCCAATTTGGCGACCTCTTGATTTTGCTAGGAGGGCATCAGCATGGATTACTTGCCGAAGAGCCTTCAATTCTTTTGGCGTTAGGAATTTATCTGGGGTTATTGTCCAGGTACTCATAGCAACCCCTGATCACTAAAGCTGAAAAATCCATCACCAATAATTATGTGATCCAGTAAGTCAACATCAATTGATGATAAGGCTGTCTGTAGCTTTTTGGTAACGGCACGGTCACTATTACTTGGACTTAATGCACCTGAAGGGTGCAAATGACTGACAATTATACAAACGCCATGTATTTCTAATACCCTTTTAATTATCTCTCGTGGATAAATAGCTGCTGTATTTATTGTACCAGTTGCTACAACTTCAGTTGCTATGATTTTATTCTGTCCGTCAAGATATACGACTGCAAAGTGTTCTTGGTCTGCTGGATGATCTGCAAAAATAGATCGCAAATGATCAGCTGATTCCCGCGAGGATTTTAGTTGGTTGCCGTTCTGTTTGGTGAATCGTTTTACATATTCTTCTCGCAACTCTGAATCAGAGATGCTTTCAATTGATTGGTACATGTTTAAATCTCCTTATTAAGCCACGTTGTTGGTGCTGGTTGTTGCCACACTGAAGAGATCCAGTACAAACTGGCTTACATCTCTACTCCTAAATGTTTTGTTCCGAGGGTGTGTTGGAATACCAGCTATCGTTCTTGTGGTGTTTGCATCTTCCAGGGTTTTAAATCCGATGCTGATTCTATTCTTCTTCGTGCTGACCCTGATCGTTCTGTAGCTATCAAGTCCGAGCAATGAAAGCCCGCTGGAAACGAGACTGGAAAGCTCATCGCTTCCATATTGATCATCAGCTATCTGTAGGTAATGCATATGCTTTCCTCCATTGGTGGTTATTGGTTTACCTATATTCTTATTCCCGATTTTTATGGAATAAGAAGAGTACAGGCCGGTCTTACAGCCTGTTCAACATTCAAAATGAAAGAGGTGAAAGGATGAGTTTACTGCTTCACTGCGGGGCGGAAGATGCTACTATAAATGATTTAGCAGCTATTCCACTCCCACAAGAAACCCGGACGTATAAACCGGTTGGCCATGATGCCCTGGCAAACATGCTGAGCTCAATGGCCGGAAACTTGTTACCAGAGTTCGAATTGGTTAACACTCAGTTTGGACTGGCAAGAGACGGTGCCAAAATGTTTGGTGTACACACATTCAAGAATGGTGACTCTGCCTTAGGCTTGAGTATTGGATTTCGGAACAGCTATGATCGAAGTCTTTCGGTTGGTATCGCTGTAGGAGCGTCCGTTTTTGTCTGTGATAATCTGATGCTGACTGGTGATCTAACAGTGCTTCGAAAACACACATCCAATGTCCATGCAGATATTGATTCGCTAGCCTTGTCTGCTATCTACCGGTCCCGATCTGCTTTCAACCAGATCAAAGAAGATTCAGAGACCATGAAACAGGTCCCCATGTCAGATGACGAAGCTTACCGGATGCTAGGATTGGTATATGGTCGTGGAATAATTAATCCGCGCCAGATCCCAGTAGTGAAGAAGGAATGGTTGGAGCCATCACATGATGCCTTCGAAGACAGGAATTTATGGTCTTTCTATAATGCCGTCACGGAAGCCCTAAAGAGTTCTCCTCCACAGTCAATCATGGAACGTCACCTGGCGATCCACAAACAACTCACGAACCATGTCGCTGCTTAAGGTTTTGCAGGAGCTTGGTCAAATCAAATACACAATCATAACAACTGAAGCAAAAGGAGAGCAGAATGTTCAGAATTCCAAAAATTCCTACTAGCGTAATCAAGGTCGCTGTGGAAGTCATTAAAAAGGTCATCACAGGTGGTAAATGAAAAACAATCGAATTAACAAAATCATAAGTCATGCCTCAAAGCTTGTTCGTGAGCTCATGAAGGAGTGGTTTGGTGAAGAAGAAAAGGAGAAGCCAGATGACGAAAAAAGAGATCCTTGAGACAATTGAGCTAAGACAGTCAACCCTCAAGACTTGGCTCTCGTGTCCGTTGATGTACCGATTTAGGCACATTGACAAGCTTGAACCAGCGTTTCGTTATCCAGGTACGATACACGGTAGTGCATTGCACATGGTCTTGAAACAACTCCATGAGGGTGAGATGGACAGCAATCTAAGAGCTCTCTATATCAAGGCTCTTAATCATTACCTGTATGCGAGTGATGAGTCTCATATCCCTGTGCGCTGGAAAAGGGACATGGCCAAAGAGATTGAGGCCCTGACTAAGAATGGAGTTGAGATTTTAGAGAACTATAGGAGCAAAGCGTATAACCGCGAAGCTATCGTCTTGTTTTCGGAGGTTCCGTTTAGAGTCAAAATACTTGGTTATCTATTTACTGGGACAATAGACCAGATCCGCAAGAATCTTGATGAGACAGTCTCGTTAATCGATTTTAAATCCAGCAAGATGCGTCCAAACCAGTACGCTATCCCAAATGACTTGCAGCTAACACTGTACTCATACGCTCTGAAGTTCGGAGAGGTACTCGTTGATGACATCTGGATTAAACCAAACATGATGGTGGATTCAGTTGGTATCTATTTCCTTCGAGGTCACGAAGTGTATAAGCGCAAAGTCGTCGGAAAAGAGATAGGGGATGAGAAGGGCTCACCATTTATGATGACTCGTAAATCTATTCAGGATCTTAGGAGCTTCCGTCATGAGATAAGGGCACAGCTATCAGCTATGGTTAAGCCTTGGTATTATCCCAATACAGCGAGCTGTTCGTTCTGTACCTACGCAACTCACTGTGTTAGTCGGAATGACAATGTGCCGGAGAAGGATGCTGAACTAGCGCATGAATTATTAGCTGAATTAAATATGGCTGGATAGCCAGAAAGGAAAATATGGAAAATGCAATAATAGTCCCGGACGATGTCAAAGCGGCGATGTCCGTCGCTGGATGGGACATGGAGAAGGAGATGGTGGGTCAATCAACTGCATCCTCTAGCTTCGAACTCCCGCGTGTACGTATTGAGCACAGGGATAATGGTAAACATCGTGTGTATATCGATACTGGAGAGAGTTACCTAGACGGCGACAGTCAAGAGATTAGTATTCCTGGTAACAAGCTATCAGGTGTTGTCTTTGCCGAGCAGTCTATCCGTGCTTTGTGGCAGGAGGGTGCTGAAGTGCCTTTGTGCTCAGGGATAGAAGGTCATCCTATGGGTAAAGAACCACTAGCCCATGAATGCAAGCATTGTGAGCATGGTGTTATTGGTGGATCCTGTAAACCAAAGGCAAGGTTGTTCCTGCTTGCTGAGATCGATGGAGAAGTAAAGCCACTGGTCTTTGCATTATCACCTACATCAATCAAACACTGGAATGCCCATAAGAAGAAGCTACAGCGTTCTTACCTGCCAGTTGTAGCAGTGAATACAACATTCGAGCTAATGGACGTGAAGAAGGGAACATACCGTTGGGCCGAGGTGAAAGCCGGTGTAGATGGTATCGCTTCTAAAGAGATGTTGATGCTGGCAAAGGAAGCCAGAGATCAATTCGAAGAAGTAACTAGAGTGATCTCAAGTCATGACTTCGCAGATCCTGGTGATACTTCCGTAGAGCCGTTTTAGGACGGAATTAGAGAGTGCCTTGTGCATTCTCTTTTAGCATACCATTTTGCCTTAGCAAACCTCCTCAAAAAAATATAAATTTTTTTCAGACTTCACTTTCCATACAGAAATCGAAAAAAGACCTTTGCGGTCGATCGGATAACCTGGTACTTGATATTTGGGGGTAGGGTCCCCGTTTTAGAAATCCTTGGGGCCGATTAATTATTGGGATATCTTGTTTGATAATGACAAAGAAAATCAAAGCAACAATCGCCCGCTATCGACGACTTCTGAACAATGAATGGAAAGAACACCATTTCATTAGTGATGGAGCAGGTAAACGCTTCATGATTGGACCATTGTATCTCCGTATTGATGACACAAAAGGAGCCATGGCTCATTACAAATGGTTCGAGAAGATGTTTGATGATGATTCAGGTGAACCTTTTCATAGAATGGGATGGACTCTGACACTGCATAGGCATGGTGATAATCTTGGTGCTGAGAGAATGCTTCTTATCGCTATGCTAAAGAATCTGTATCTATTCCCGATTCTGTTCGGTGAAGAGCCTGTTCCAATAGAGGGCTGGCATGGGTCAAATTGGGAAGATCTTGAATACATCACCGATGCACCCAAATGGATGATAAATCTATGGACCGACGAAGAGTTGAGTTGGGCAAAAGGTATCTATTACGGTGATCAAGCTGTGAAGATTCGTGATCGCTATATGACCATCAATCAATTCCTTGAGCTTGAGCGTCCTGGTGAAAAGCGCAGTATGCTCGTAGAAGAATCTATGAAGCTTGAACGTGGGGATTATAGAAGCCTAGGTAACTAGAGCATTTTTAACAGAAACATCAACTGTTTTCTCCCTCTTTCGACACAAAACTGATACCCAGCAGGGCTTAGCGGAGATTTATGATCATACCAATCTTTTAACAACCCTACAGTTTGCAAAATGGGCGGGGCCGAATAATCGACCCCTAATTTACTATACTTGATCCTCAAAATTTAAGTATTCTCGTACTCCTGGTTCAAGAGAACCTCGAAAACAACCATAGTGGCAGAAGAACATTTGCTCTAGCTGCTCGGACGTTTCCCTATCTAGGTTTGAGAAAATTGAAACTCCGCAAGGGTCAAACCTTGAATCCTCATCGATATTATGACCACATATGGCGCAATGATATTTAACTAATGCCATGATCCATGCCCACTTGTTAACTGCGCTTGCTGCAGTTTGTATCCCTCTGAGACCTCTGGACACCACTTAGGGTGGTCCTTGGGCAGGAAATGGCGTACAGCCTTGTTTAAGGCTTTCAGGAACTCACCGTGCACATGCGTATCTTCCGTACCCAAGAGCATATATAGCTCAAATGATAAAGGCCAATCTTCATCGGCAGCCATTATCGGGAATGCTGGATCATCTAGCTCGCAATGATTCCGCTTACGTTTACTGTCGCCAAGTACCCACCATTCACATGAGTTGCTTCTATAATCGGGTTCGACCCGATATGTAATTTTGTTAATTTCGAATTCCGCAGCTAGCGGGTTTTTATATGTTTTCATTTTGAATTTTTGATTATTTCTGCCAGAGCCTGTTCTTCCGCTCTGGTAAAGGCGGCAAATAGCCGCCCGGTTTTGTCTTTATTCATCTTTCGTGATGCTTTTAGCTTTTCTAACTCTGGCATGCTTGTAATATTGTCACCATCGTACAATACACCTCCATGATCCAATCGAGGCTTAAAGAATTTCATCTAATCTCCTTCACGACTTTATCAATCTTGCTCTTGTTATCCTGAATCAGAGAAGCAAATAATTCTGCCAATGCTTCGTCCTGGTGATCAGTTAAGTCCTCTAACTTTACCTCTGTTTCATTACTTGTTACATCCCATTCTCCATCTGGCTTCTGTGTGCCTTGGTCCAGGGTAATTGTGTACATAAAGTACTTCATAATATATATTTTCCTCTTTTGTTAAGTAAGTGGCACAAGTGGCGGTAATGGCAGGTGATTTTTGGAACTACTATATAAATACAAATACAATCTCTTAAAAATATCTCTATATATAATATTACCTACCATCACATGCCATACCTGCCACACTGGTGCTATATAAGGGCTCTAAGCCCCTTGATTAAATAAGTTACCTGCCACACTAGAGGCCACACCTACCACTTTGGGCTTGTTTGGTGTGCCTAGCATTTGGATAAGTTTGTTGGTCATTGTCAGACAAAATAATCGCTTCCCATCAACCTGAATGCGATCTGTCACACCAACGAGCAATCGCTGTCTGCGCATGCCCTTGATTACATGGTTATAATGGCGAGTGGATTGAACATAGTCTTTGATCCATAACACGGGTAATTGACCCTGCTCAACAAAGGGATAATAAGGCATATCGTCAGGGAAAGTATCATTGGAATATTGGTCAATGAGACGATGGATCAGCATATCGACATCCGATTCAAGATCGGTTGTATTTGCTGAAAAAAGTTCCCTCTCGGCATCCGTTATGGGTACATCAATTGAATAACGAAAACCGGCCGAGGGTAAGCCCTCAAATGTGATCTTAAGTTCAGTACGAATATAATGACCCAAGCGAGCTAGAATCTTGTCCTGGGTTTCAGGATCAATGTTTCCACTAAGTTTCGGGAATTCAAATACAAAGAACTGATTGTTCCGGGTATTTGTGGGTAGCTCGTCCCTGCTTACAAACAATGGTATGAGCTCATTTGACAGCAGAATTATATTTACATTATTGCGAACCTGGTAAGGATCCTTAAACTTCTTTTTTACGGTAGCATATTTTTGACCAGAGTATTTCTTTAAAATTTTGTATTGGGAAACTTTATCTGATAAATTTTCCTCAACGATCAGGAGCTTTTTCTCGACCTCATAGGTAAAACCCTCTTCATTGCCAGACCACTGAAACGACATAGTTGGGAAGATCTCAGCGACAATTTCAGCAAAGGTCGATTTTCCTGTCCCACGACCACCAGAGAAGATAAGGCTGGGCAGCTTGGCATAGTTGCTATGACAAAAAACCGCCAGCCATTCTTTGATGAAATTATCATGGACACCAAACCGATCTGATAGATATTGATTTACATAAGCGTTGTCCTGGACATCAACAGGTATAGCCCTGTGGTGGGCTGCAATAACACCGGTGCCTAGATCGACATCATAATAGGATTGGTCGGTAGCGATATCACTGAGATAATCAATCCGGGATAGGTGGCGTATATGCTTGTTGTTCACCAAATATCGCATCGCTTTTTTTCTATCGTCACCTTCCTCAGTTTTGGTCTGGATATGAAATTTAGGGTTACCCAATTTCTCATAGAAAAAAGTATCACTGAGCATACCAAAATCCCAGATGTCAGTCCCATAAGACCAGTATGGCTCACATACTCGCTCCAGGTGGCTTTTATCTTGCTGCATCCAAAAAGTCTCATCACAGCTCGAACATCGGATATACCAATTATCGCTTTTCTTGGAAAAACCAATGAAGGCAGAAGGGTTGGAATCCTCGTGGAAAGGGCAATAAACGGGCGTTTTTACCGAGACCTCAGAAGCGGTGATAGCTGTACTATCTTTATCCATTATATCTGTGCTCTTGGTCCAGATATCAGCCAGACCAACCACCATGATATCTGCTCCCTTCCAATAGTGGATAGAATCTACATTCTCAGGCGACCCGTAGATATAGCGGGCAGCATCAGTCACCGCAGGATCAGATCCAGGCAGAACGTCATTCACAATATATTCAGCTATCTGCTTATAGCCTTCTGCTGAGAATACCGGATGGTCAAATTGAAGCACCACATGAAATTTATGGTGTTCTGCCGTGTGGCTCTTGCTAGGTATGATGAGGTGATTTAATCCTTGTGCAATGAGGTCATCATGCACTTCCTGAATGGTACGCTCACCGCTATCATAGTCACCAACAAAGCCAATCGCTTTGATAAAATTGGCTTCCTTGCGTGAGCCATTCCGCCAATGTATAGTGGAGTAATTATGTTGGGTTAAATAATCGGCAAGTTTCCTATATGGAACCGATTCTGTAGTAAAATATGTGTTAGCTGCACCATTATAATTTTTGGCTGCGGTGGATAGCACTATGGATTTATTGGGTTTCCTTTCTATTGTGGTCATAATTTGTAATTTGGTTATTTGTAATTCGATGTCCGTGGATAACGCTTTTTAGGCTCTTAATTGCCTGGGCATAGCTGCTGGCATTCACGGTGGCCTGCATGGCAAAGTATTGATTTAAGAAATCTCCGATTGTGTCGCTGTCATTGAAGACAAACACAGTTTGGGATCCTCTTTTATAGGTATCGGTTAGATTTTCACCGCAGGCCATTAAGTAGGCACTGGAGTAAAAATCGACGCTTTCTATTTTTTGGGTATTCATGTTGAATATGCTCCGAAATATTAATTTTTGGCTGTTTAACTGAAAACTGGAACTATCCATATCAGCAAGCTCACCATGAGCTGGGTTCGTCATTTCATTTTTCGGAGTTTAATCGTTTCGGGGAGGCTTAATTGCTGCCTCATATATATAGTATACGGTGATTGTAGCTAATTGTCAAGCAATATTATGATAATAATAGTCATATATTACAAATAGTTGATAAATCAACCACTTACATGTAACAATATTTAAGAATAATGACAATTTAAATGGTTACGGCAAAAGCTGGTGCCACAGGCGACTGCCTATCCAGTGCTATAAGCTCAAAATTGCTCCAATACTAACACCCTTAAACATTCTGGTATCAACACTCGGTTATTTAAAATGGAGGCTTCCTCGTCCATTCTGAGAGGGTGTTTCTGCCATAGTTTCGAGAAATTGGGGTTTTCTTTTGATATAATGCACTCAATAGCTAATTTGGGGTGCGTTTAAATCATAATCTGCTTGAGACTTTAGGAGGTTTTTCCTTTAACTTTTAATATGATCTCAAAAATTATTCCATCGTTGGGGAGCTCACATGACAAAATCTAGGCACATTACATTTCTAGGAATTATAGTTCTGGTATTTACCTCATTTCTTGTTGATTGCACCAAAGAGACGGTTACAGACATTGATGGTAATGTGTATGAAACAGTAAAAATAGGTGATCAAATTTGGATGGCTGAAAATCTGAAGGTGACACATTATCGTGATGGCTCAGCAATTACTCAAGTGACTGACAATACAGCTTGGTCAAATTTATCAACTGAAGCTTATTGTATATACGATAACAATGCCTCTAACGAAGTAGATACGTACGGAGCATTATATAATTGGTATGCCGTATCAGACGGCAGAAACATAGCGCCAGAAGGCTGGCATGTACCCACAGATGCCGAATGGAAGGAATTAGAGATGTATTTGGGAATGAGCCAGCCCGATGTAGATGACGTAGTTTGGCGAGGCACAAATCAGGGCAGTAAACTGGCGGGCAATGCAAAATTATGGCATGATGGGGATTTGGATAATAGCTCAGAGTTTGGCTCCAGTGATTTTATAGCACTTCCCGGTGGTTGCCGCAATTATGACGGTTATTATGGCCACAATGATTCTTATAAGGTTGATAATCCCACAGGCTTTACCAGTTTATTTTGGACAGCAACGGAGTTCCATGAACACAGTTCGTGGCACCGCAAATTGTTTAGCGTTGCTTCATACACCTGCCGAGATATCATCGCCAAGAGAAGTGGCCTCTCAGTTCGCTTATTGAGGGACAGGGAGGCATTAGTTGAGCGTAATGGTCTGATGTATGGGGTTAATAGTAATGAGCTCTTCTCAGGAAAGGCTATTAGTGATACGAGTGAAACATCATATAAAGATGGCATGCTACATGGTTTAGTAAAATATTGGTACAGAAACCAACAAGTAGAACATGAAGCGAACTTCAAAAATGGCAAACTACACGGCCCATATAAAAAATGGTACGACAATGGACAACAGAGTTTTGTGGTTTTCTGCGAAGATGGTGAATTTCAAGGACCATCTAAGTCATGGTATGAGAATGGTCAACAAAGTACAGAAGTAATATACAAAGATAGTGAATTTCATGGGCTTAAGAGGGTGTGGTACGAGGATGGACAGCTTGAAGCCGAATTAACTTTTTCTTATGGAAAAATGAATGGTCTAGTAAAAAGATGGAACCAAAATGGACAGCTCGAAGAGGAGGCTTTATTTAAAGATGGGGAATGGGTTAGCTCTACTTTTATAGAACTTCCAGAGGGAACTATCGAGGATATGGATGGTAATGTGTACAATACCATAACTATCGGTACCCAAACCTGGATGGCTGAAAATCTGAAGGTGACACATTATCGTGACGGTACAGCCATCCCAAATTTGACATTAAAAAGCGATTGGATTGGTACGAGTAGTGGTGCCTACTGCTATTATGATAATGATAGTAGCAGCGCAGACACTTTCGGAGTATTGTATAACTGGTATGCGGTTGATGACAGTCGAAATATAGCTCCTGATGGCTGGCATGTGCCGTCCGATGAAGAGTGGAGTCAGTTAGAAGCATATTTGGGAAACAATGGACATAACGGAACAGAGGGGATGGTGCTAAGGTCTAGCTCAGGATGGTATGATGGTATAAGTGGTTCAGATGATTTCGGATTCAATGCGCTGCCTGCAGGTCTGCGCTTCTATGGTAATAATGATACTGATATTAGTTTGGTACAATACAAACTTAAGGGTTTCGTAACTTACTTTTGGTCGGCTACTGAAGCAACTAGTAGCCTTGCGTATTTCCGAATGTTTGGGCTGGAAAAGTCAACTATAGATCGGTACCCCGCCTCCAAAAGAGGTGACGGTTTTTCTGTTCGTTTATTACGTGATTAGGTCTATTAATTATCTGGCTAGATCTGGGTTTATGTCTACCCGAAATTACCAGATGAATTATGAGTTTGTCGGATCAGGATGCACTTCTATCAACACAGCTGTTTACTCAAAATAATTATCATAGTGATAGAGGACTGATAATAATGAAAACAATCTTACTTACCTTCCTGTTATTAAACTCTGCTTATTGTCAGTACCCACTGGACATCATCAGTAATAATGTTGTCGGTGCTGGGGGAATCTGGGTTGGAAAAACTACCTTAAACGAAGCAAGACAAAATATTAAATCGCACAAACATCTAGCGTTGAATTTCACTTATGATGACACCTGGAAGGATTCAGGAGATGCATATTTTGCAGTCTTTAAAAATGATGGTATATCAATGTACTGGACGATTGCTATTGATGGTGGAAAAATAACAAAGTTGTTTATGAAAACATACTTTGATAATTTTGGGTCAGATGAGGGGTTTTTCTCTGGTGTGTATGAAACTACAGTTCAAGATAGAACTGCGATGCTTGGATATCCAAATAGTCAAATGGCAGGTCTAAATTCATGGTCTGCTAATGATATAAGTTATGATCTATTACTCATACAAGATGATTCAGGTAACTACTCTATTGTTGAGGCAATCTATCTGAACCCTGTTGCTAGTACACCTCAGTAAGCGTATCTAAAGGAGATATATATGATTAAACGTTTGATATTATTATTTGTCTTAGTATGCACTGCATTAAGCCAAGGAGCTATTGCTATACCACCGTACATGTTATCTGAGTCATTACGTGAGTCACGGGCCCATGGTGCTGAACTTTATAAGCAACATGTTGAACCAAATGGTGATGTTGTTTATAGAGCCTCTTCTGGAGAGCTTGGGTACATCTTAACATATTGTCGTGGTTCATTAATTAAGGTCCAGTGCAATATGTGGCCTGAAGATGTTGAAGACGTATTCCTAAAATTTGCAAACGAAGCCGAGCTTGGTTTCGGACATAAAGGTAAATTTGACCCTTTTGGCATGGAAAAGGTGTGTGGAGTCAGACCAATTCGGTTCATTTGATCTAAATAAATAAGAGATACTTTGGGCGGCTAACAAACCGTAAAAGGAGCCAATAATGAGCCCAAAGTCAGAAGTAGAGAGACGAGTAAAAGC
>Ga0257119_1002159_pt1 | contig 12241 bp, 11 predicted proteins | sample SI112_200mmetaG_FD_190179 | JGI IMG/M metagenome (GOLD analysis project Ga0257119, IMG submission 190179) | Marine microbial communities from Saanich Inlet, British Columbia, Canada - SI112_200m | ecosystem: Environmental > Aquatic > Marine > Inlet | place: Canada: British Columbia | collected... | reverse complement strand
GATAAAAAGATGTTTAATTTACACTTAAAAGAATGTGAATTTAGATTTAATAATCGCAAGCAAAATATTTATAGAATTTTGCTTGCGATTTTTAGAAAAGAGCCTCTAAAGTTATCTTGACCCAAACTTAAACAATATTCTTAATTGATCGAGAATTATCAAATGATTCACAAAATATCAATTTTTTTAAAAACAAAGTTTCCTAAATTGGTTTGGAAATACGCCCCATTTATCTGGAAAGGCAATACAGACCCATCTATCAAAGGGGTTCAAAAACTTTTTTCCAATGAAGAAAGCATCTCGGATAAGATGTTATTAAAAGGAGTGTTAAAAATAAGTAAAGTGAGAAAAGTGAATTCTATATGTGAATTTGGTAGTGGCGCAGGTAGAAATCTTTTTTATTTACTAACCAAACTTCCGCATATTAGCTATCTTGGATTTGACATTAACAAGTCCCTCGTTCAAGGCGGTAATAATTACTTAAAAATAAATTGTCAAGATGATTCTATTGTATTGAAAGAGGCTAATATAGAAGTCATAAACCTGAAACATTATAAAAGTAATATAATTTTTACATCAATGACATTGATGTATATACATCCAAATAAAATTTCTCAGGTCATTAAAAATATTGTAGAAAATGCTACAAGTGGTGTAGTTTTTCAGGAGATTCAAGGGGTGAATGATGTTAGCAATCCATCTGCAGGGTATCTACATAGTTACGATAATATTTTAGAAAATTTAAACCTTGATTTTGATATAGAGAAATCGATTATAAATTTGGACGCTTGGACGAATAATCAGTATCAAGCTTACCAATATACCTTGATAAGAAAGTGAATACAGAATTCGCTTTTGTGCCTTTATACTGGCATATTATTGCCATATCACTATTGCTTATTATAGCTACCTATATTTTGGTAAAGGACAGTAGTAGGTACATATTACTTTTGTTAATGGTAAATATCTTTGGCACAATGCCGCAATTTTTCGGATATTATTTTTATGATGAATTTTTTACTTTGATTTTAAGCATATCCTTTATATTAATTCATGTTCAAAGGAAAGGCTATGAAGAATTAAAACAAATTTTTAGTAAAAAATACACGATTTTTATAATATTTTTTAGTTTATATATGTCACTACAGTCTATTATTGGGATAATAGAAAATGAAGATATTCGTATATTGAGATGGTTTATTTTTTACCTTGGTTTAATACCACTGTATATGTCGGTATCTTTATCTTTAGAAAATTCAAAAATAAATGGTAGTCATATTATATTATTAATATTTATTTATTTATTTATATATCTATTGATTGGAGTCTATTTTGATTTCTCTTACAATGATAAATTCTCTCCTCAAAATATGCTAGTAAGTGGGACATCATATGCATTCTTCCCGATTTTATTGTTATATATTGCTATGTATTTAAGTATTCAGAAAAAGCAATACCCTTGGAAAATTAACAACTATATAGTTGTTGCATTTCTTATATTTCTCGGCATGTATTTTGATTCTAGACTGATTCAAGTATCATTAATCATATGGATTTTTTCCCTATTATCAATAAAAAAATATCTTTTATGGATGAAAATGATATCAATATATACTGCTGTTGTGATAGCGTATGTTGTTTATCAATACACGTGGACAACAGTAGAGTACTCACAAATAGAGCAAATAGAGCAAATAGAGCAAATAGAGCAAATAGAGCAAATAGAGCAAATAGAGCAAATAAAAGGCCATATACAGCCTGATTTAATAGTAAGAGGGTTAATTACCTATATTGATCATAATATTATTGGTAGCTTCTTAGTCTTTTTTGAAGACAATGGCAGTGATTTTACAAGATCATTGCAAACCGAAGCCATGATGAATATTGCTAATGATTCTAATATAGTAAGAATATTATTTGGTTATGGGGTTTATTCACATAGAGTACTAATGGCTAAGAGGATGAATTTTTTATTAAATGAGAATTTGGCATATATTCTTATTTCAGAAAAAACTAGTCTAATCCATAACTCAAGATCAGACGCCGGTAAAGAGAGTCTCATATATAGAACTAACGCCTTCAATGCGTTTATGATTGATTTTGGCTTGGTTGGGTTGATATTGTTAATAAGTTTATACATTGTATTGTTCAAAATATTGATTAAGCAAAAAGATCACTACACTTATTCAATAATTACCATTCTTGGATTGTCATTTGTATGGTTATTTTTTAGTAATATATTGGATATGTATTTATTGTATTTAATGCTAATACCTGGTTTTATAAATAAAATAATTAAAGGAAAAGTGGAAATATGAAGGCAGTAATACTAGCAGGCGGCTTGGGAACTAGGCTTAGTGAAGAGACATCCTTAAAGCCGAAGCCAATGATTGAGATTGGAGGGAAGCCAATATTATGGCATATTATGAAAATGTACTCTTCTCATGGTATCAATGAATTTATTGTGTGTTGTGGCTATAAAGGCTATGTCATTAAAGAATACTTTGCTAATTATTTTTTACATCAATCAGATGTCACCTTTTGTATGAAAAAAAATACTATAAAGGTCCACAAGGATCGCGCTGAACCATGGACTATTACATTGATTGATACTGGTGATCAGTCTATGACAGGAGGTAGACTTGCCAGGGTTTCTGAGTACATAAAGGATGAAGAAGCGTTTTGTTTTACTTATGGGGATGGCGTATCCGATGTTAATATTTCAGAATTAATAACATTTCATGAGAGTCATGGGAAAGACGCGACACTGACAGCTGTATATCCTCCTGGACGATTTGGTGCATTAAATATTGTAAATAATCAGGTAACCGAGTTTAAAGAAAAGCCTAAGGGTGATGGTGCATTAATTAATGGAGGTTTTTTTGTTCTTTCTCCAAAAGTATTGAAAAGAATTTCTGGAGATGATTGTATTTGGGAGCAAGGGCCGTTAAAAGGCTTGGCTGAAGATGGAGAATTAATGTCATTTACGCATGAAGGTTTTTGGCAGCCTATGGATACATTGAGAGATAAAGTATATCTACAAAAGCTTTGGGATGATGTCAAAGCCCCATGGAAGAGCTGGTAATTTTTATGATTAACCCAGATTTTTGGAAAGGAAAGCGTGTTTTTGTAACGGGCCATACTGGCTTCAAGGGTAGTTGGCTATCTATTTGGTTGTCTTATTTAGGGGCGACAGTTAAAGGTTATTCTCTTTCCCCGCCTACATCGCCATCATTATTTAACGAAGCAAAGGTAGAGGAATTGATTGATTCGCAAGTTGGCGATATTAGAGATCAAAAAAATATTTGTAGAAGTATGTCAGAATTTAATCCTGATATATTAATTCATATGGCTGCACAGCCTCTAGTTATGTATTCTTATAAAGCCCCGATTGAGACCTATGAGGTAAACGTCCTCGGGACTGCAAAAGTTTTAGAGGCGGCTAGAAGCTGTAAAAATTTAAAAGCCATTATCAATGTCACAACAGATAAGTGCTATGAAAATGATGGAAGAACCGATGGCTATAAAGAACAGGACCCAATGGGAGGCTATGATCCTTATAGTAGTAGTAAAGGATGCGCTGAACTAGTATCAGCATCCTATAAACGCTCTTTTTTGAGCGACCTTGGAATAGGAATTGCAACTGTCAGAGCGGGGAATGTTATAGGTGGTGGAGATTGGGCCGATAATCGATTGATACCAGATATTTTAAGATCATTTGAAAGTGGTAAGTCTGTTGTAATTCGAAACCCTAATGCAACACGTCCTTGGCAACATGTTTTAGAGCCACTCTCTGGTTATCTTGTACTGGCTCAGAAACTTTATAATGAACAAAGTAAGTTTTCCGAAGGATGGAATTTTGGTCCAGATGAATACGATATAAAGCCAGTGAGTTGGATTCTAGATAATATGACTTCTAAATGGCCTGATTCTAGCTGGAAATTAGATAACAATTCCAATCCACATGAAGAAAAATTTCTGAAGTTAGATATTTCAAAAGCAGATAAAATGTTAAGTTGGCATCCGGTATGGGGATTAGAGTTGACGTTAGATATAATTATTAGTTGGCATAAACAATGGGTGGATGGTAAAAATATGCAAATTGCTTGTCAAAGCGAAATAAAACAGTATATGAAGGACATGGGGAAATAGCAATGAAGTTATGTAAAGCATTAGAAAGGGTGATTTATTATAAACTGCTATTTCTTGTATTGTTTTCCTGCTTCGCTATTTTACTTACAGTTTTTTATGGAACCGAAAGCTACAGTGTGCTTCATGTTTTTAGTCATGATGAAAGTGACCAAGTTCAAAGACTGCAAAGATTATTGGAAAAAGATACATTAAATACCGGGGGGTTTATAGGCGGTTTTTATAGTTATGGACAGGTCTATCCTACAGTAGCATTTTGGCTAGCTAAACTTCTTGGTGCATTTGGATTTGAACAAACAAGTTATCAATTATTAACATTGGTTTTAAAAGTGCTATCTACTGTATTTTATTATATAAGTGGATATGTTTTATTTAAAACCATGCTGGCTCTAAATATAAAAAAAATACTAACCTATGTCTTTACATTTGTATTTTTAATTTTTCCTACATATTGGACTTGGTCGTATACAGTACATCCTGATACACTCCAAATGATTACAATAATACTTCCAGCGTACATATTATTAAAAGTTAGAAATCTTAAGTTTTCCATAGTGTTGGCGTCTTTTGTAATAGGTGTGTCATTTGGTACAAAATATTCAGGTATTTTCCTATCCATAATCATTATGTCTTATGTGCTAATATCGGCAATAAATTTAAAAATGGTTTTTAGAGAGTTTTTTATACTAAGTTCATGGTCATTTATTGCATTTATTGTGGGCTGGCTCTTATTTAATCCATATGTTATTGTTAATTTTTCTAAATTCTTCACTGAGTTATATTTACAAGGTGACTACTTAAAATATGGGGTCGGAGTCCCTTTAAATCAAAACGGTTTGGAGTGGTTTAGAATTTATCATTATGAATTTGGATCTACCCTTTCTTTGTTGTTAGTTGCTGGCATTACAAGTACGATTTTGAAATATTCTTATCAATTCTTAATGTGTAGGAGTAGGGGTGCCTGCAAGAGCTTTTTTTCTAATAGGGAGAATATTTTTATTGTTTCGATAATAATTTATCTTGCCATATCTTTAGCTTATTTAATTATTATTGTAAAATATAGAGAAGTTAGGTATTCATACCACCTGCTACCCTATATTATCTTATTGTCTGCTTATGGGTTTAATTTACTGATTAGTAGATATAAGATCAAAAAGTGCTATATATTAGTTGTCTCCCTTTTTGTAATTTTTCATTCATATAAATTATATGACTCAAATTTAAGGCAGCTTTCTGTGTTATATGAAAGTAAGATCGAAAATCCACTTATTAAGTCTGGTGAATGGCTGAAGAATAATTTTTCAAGAGACACATCTGTTCTTGCTGGAACGTATAGTTATGTTGAAAGTGATTATTTTAAAAGGTACTCTATGACATATGAATTGAATGCAAAAACCATTGATAATTTTTTTCCTGATGTTGTGGTAATGAATCGCGACATACCAGGAAGGTATGTCTGGAAAAAGCCTGGAACATTACTTTCTGATTTGGATTTTAATTATGGAACATGGGAAGATAAAGAGTTATTGAATGATTATGAGCTTTTATATAAGAAAATGACAAAAAAAGGATCTGAATGGAAAGTTGCATATGAAGATGATGCGGTTGTAATTTTTAGCAAACAATAAGGAGTGAGTTATATGATCTTAAACAAGCAGAAGACAAGTGATACTTTCTATTTTTTAACAAAAGTAGTAATAATTTCATTTGCTTTAATTTTCACCTATCAATTTACTATAGGAATAACTTTGAGTAAGTTAGATAAAATATCTGATGTGGCAATTTGGTTTCAAGATAAGGTTGACAACTTAGATATGTTTACAACAATTAAAGGAGTTGATAAGCTGATCAAAAAAAGTGAGCTATCTGATGGGGAAGCGAAAAAATTAAGGAATAGTACGCAAAAGGTGTTGAAAAATTTCTCCCCCATTATTGATGAAATAATAATGTATGAGCCAAAAATAATAAAAATACATGAATAAAAATAATAAAAATAATAAAAATAATAAAAATAATAAAAATAATAAAAATAATAAAAATAATAAAAATAATTGCATAATTTGTGGGTCGGGAGATATTGCAAAAATATTTAGTCCATCTTTAAAGTATCCATTGGCTAGATACGGCTTAACAAAAACGCACAGTGATGCCCTATCATGTTCAAAGTATGAGGTAGATGTGTGCGTTTGTGATAAGTGTGGGCATTTTTTCAATTTATCATATAAAGAAAACTCTATATCGTATTCTGATGAAGCGGTACAAGAGGGCAGGCCATTTTCTAGAAACTATAATGACTATCAAGAAGTAAAAGCTAAAAACATAAAGGACAATTTTTTAAAAAATAATGATGTTATTTTAGAAATTGGTTGCGGAGATGGGATGTTTTTAGATAAGTTTTCAGACAAAACAAATGTTTTAATTGGTTATGAGCCTAGCACTGAATCAAATTTAGTGAACAAGAGTAGTATTGAACTTCATCATGATTACTTTACACCTGATTACTCTTTGCACCATGAAATGAGACCGTCTTTCATAATTATGAGACATGTTTTAGAGCATGTTTCAAATCCTTTGGTTTTTATAGAAACATTCTATTCGATGTTAAATGAAAATAATTTAAATGAAAAGTTGCTATATATCGAGGTTCCTTCTAATAACAAAACATTGGATAGTAATCGTTTTAGTGATTTCTACTATGATCATGTTAGTTACTTTACTATTTCATCTTTATCTTATTTAATAACTAGTGCGGGATTTTTTATAGAGAGCATATCAACAGATTTTAATAATGAAATATTATCATGTATAGCCACAATTAAAGCGCCTAACCTTATAAAAGAAAATCTAGATAGTAGTGTAAAAAACTGGAGTGACTTAATTGATAGTTATCATAATAAAGGTAAAAAGGTTATTTTTTGGGGCTCTGCAGGAACTGGAACTATGTTCTTGAATATTTTAAAACTATTTTCAGATAAATACCCTTATGTTATAGATTCAGATGAAAGAAAACAGGGTAAATTTGTTCCGGGAACTGGGCAGTTAGTAGTTAACCCTCAATTTATTAAAGAATACAATCCTGATGCTGTTGTTATTTTATCTCAGTTGCATTCAATTGAAATTGAAAGCACTATTAATAAGCTTTTAGAAAAAAAAATTGATATTTTGGTGATTAGTTAAAATGAAAAAAACAATTGCAATTGTCACTCCTTGTTATAACGAAGTAGACAATATAGAAAAAATGGTTATAGCAGTTAAGGAGCAGTTTTTAATTCTTAAGGATTATGATTATGTTCACTTGTTTATAGATAATAATTCAAATGATGGAACTTATCAAAAAATAAAAGATATTGCAAAAACTAATTCACAAGTTCGGGCGATAATAAATGCAAGAAATTTTGGCTACATACGATCTTCATTTTATGGATTGATTGATTTGGATGCTGATGCTACAATTTTGATATCTTGTGATTTTCAAGAGCCTCCATCATTGATCTATGATTTTGTAAAGGAGTGGGAGAAAGGGGAATTGATTGTTGCTGGGATCAAGGTTTCAAGTGAAGAGGGTAAGCTTAAAAGGATGCTAAGAACAGCTTATTATAAGATTTTGAATAAATTTTCTGAATCTGAGCTGATTGACCATTTTTTTGATTTTGGATTATATGATCACAAGGTTATATTAAAACTTAGAGGTATAAAAGATCAAAATCCTTATTTACGTGGCCTAGTTTGTGATCTAGGATTTAAAATAAAACAGATTGATTTTAAGCAAAACAAAAGGCTCCATGGAAAGACAAAGCAGAATTGGTACAATTTACTTGATACTGCTTTAATTGGCTTAACTAGTCAATCCAAGGTCCCACTGAGGTTTGCAACAATATTTGGTGTTATTCTGTCTATATTTTCTTTATTTGTATCCATTACTTATTTGATAATTAAGCTATTTATGTGGGATGAATTTGACATGGGTATGGCTCCAATTGTAGTTGGAATTTTCTTTATTGCATCTTTTCAACTTATATCCATAGGAATAATAGGGGAATATGTGGGCTCTATTCGTGATCAGACAATAAAAAGAAATTATGTCGAAGTGAGAGAAAGGGTGAATTTTCCATAAAAGCTAATTAGATGCTGCATAATTCAAACTCTTTCCAGTTTATTAAATTTATATTTATAGGTGGAATTAACACATTATTTGGATTTTCAATTTATGTGTTTTTTATCTGGTATGGTTTAAATTATTCGATTGCATTGGCAATTTCAATATTTTTTGGTGTTATTTTTAATTACTTTTCAACAGGAAGAGTAGTTTTTAATCATAGTAAATTTGATCGAATTTTCGCGTATTTATCCTCATATTTATTTGTATATATTGTCAATATTTCATTAATTTCAATGTTGCTATTGTCAGGATTAAATGAAATTGAAGCTGGTTTTATTGCGCTATTTCCAGTAGCATTAGTCACATATTTTTTGCTAAAAAAATATGTGTTTTATTAAGTTTTATACAATGAGGTAGTATGTTGAATTTTGCACTTGTGGGTTGTGGTCGTATTTCTAAAAGACATTCAGAATTGTTAGGGGAGGGGCAGATAGAAGGCGCTTCTTTAGCTGCTGTTTGCGATATTGTGATAGATAATGCTAAAAAAATAGGTAAACAATTTGGTATTCCATATTATCAAGATATGGATGTTATGATGAAAAATGAAAATATTGATGTTGTTGTTGTTCTTACGCCTAGTGGCTTGCATGCAGAAAATGTAGTAAACCTTTCTAAATATGGAAAAGACATAATGGTTGAAAAGCCAATGGCCTTAACGCTTGATTCTGCAGATGAAATGATTAGCGCATGTGATAAAAATAATTGCAAACTCTTTGTGATTAAGCAAAATAGATTCAACGTCCCTGTTGTTAAATTGAAAGAAGCATTAGATAGTGACCGATTTGGAAAATTAGTTCTTGGAACAGTTCGTGTGCGTTGGGCTAGACATCAGCCATATTATGACCAAGCAGAATGGAGAGGGACATGGGCTATGGATGGTGGAGTTTTAACTAATCAAGCTAGTCATCATGTTGATATGCTGGAGTGGATGATGGGCGATGTTGTGAGTGTCTTTGCAAAATCTATAACTGCATTGGCTGATATTGAAGCTGAAGATACTGCAATTGTAACTCTTAAATTTAAAAATGGTGCTCTAGGTATCATTGAGGCAACAACAGCAGCACGACCAACAAATTTAGAAGGGTCTATTTCGATTTTGGGTGAAAAAGGTACGGTTGTTGTTGGTGGCGTTGCAGTTAATAAAATGCAGACATGGGTTTTTGAAAATAAGATAGAGGGAGATGATGAAATTCTTGAGAAATACTCTGTCAACCCACCAAATGTATATGGATTCGGTCATCAGGCATATTATGAACACGTGGTTGGCTGTATTAAAGAGGGTAATCAAAATTTAGTGGATGGATTGCAGGGTCGCAAGAGTATTGAGCTAATTAGCGCCATATATGAATCTATTGAGACAGGTAAGGAAGTTTTTTTACGATTTAAGCCTAAAAAATGCAAACTAGGAGTTAATTGATAATAATGCACTTAATTGTCAAAAAACAAACATACTCTTATATATTAGTTTTAATTATTGCATTAATTCCAGTGCTGCCTTTCTTGGGAGGGGTGGTCGCCCCCGTTGGTGATAGTTTAGAATACTTCCATGCTTTTAAGTATATTTACTCTTCTTTTTATTATTATGACGAATTTCCGGTTTGGAATTTTGGCGTAATGGGCGGCGGCCTTAATTATTTTAGAGATTTTATCACTATTGGACCGCCGCAAGCCTTAAGTTTGTTTTTGGGTAAGATTTTTCACGTAAATGATCCTGTAAAAGTTTTTTCACTTTCGATATATTTCCAGCAGGTTATATTAACCCTTCCCTTCTATTTAATCCTTAAAGAATTAAAGATTAATCTTGGGATAAATTTGCTTATTATTGTTGTATTAACCTTGATGAGCTATCCATACAGTTCCTACATTCTTGGATATAAAATTTTTACTGGTATCCCTCTGTTTTTATGGGCACTGTTAGTAATGACAAAAAAAACTGAAAATATTTTTTTTCTCGCCCTTTTGGTTTTAACTTTTCACACTTTTGGTCACCAGCTCTATACATTGATTCCTCTAATTTATTTGTACATACTATTGTTAATATTGTTTTACTTTTTTTATTTTGATCGCTCATCAAGCAGCATGGCCATAAATAACCCTCTTAATTCAATTTATTTAGTCAAAAATTTAGCAGTAATATTACTCATAACCACACTCTTATTTTTGGTTTATTATTACACAAGTGAGATTATAGGGTTTTTTTCATCTGAAGCTCCAGGAAGAAGGGGGGATGGGACGGTATCATACAAAACATTTTTGACTTATGGAGGGGTGGCCTCAATAAAGACTCATTTTCTTGAAATGTTATCAATATCGAATATGTCAACTGTTGTAGATATATATGTAGGTGTTTTCTTAGTTGCTATTGCAATAAGTTTTACATTTTTTAAGAGTAAAAAAAACATACCTAAAGAACATAAAAAAATACATCTAATATTATTATTGACATTAATACTTGTTTTCTTATTTATTAGCGGTAATGTCGATATACTCAATGAAGATGGCCAAAAAATAATTTCTTTTCACTCATTAGCGTATTACTTACCCGGAATGAATTTAGTTCGCCATATTTCATTATTTGGATTACTTGCAGTCATTCCTTTTTTGATAATTTCAGCTTTAGCATTAATGCATCTAGAAAAAAATAGCTTTGTAATTGCATCTATTCTTGGAGTTTGGATTTATGTTTATGCTTATGGAGTTAACTACATATATTTATTTTCATTTTTATTTGCCATTTTTTTATTTACTATCTTTTCTCAAGTAAAGCATTTAAAATATTTTATATTGATTTCTTCAATAATTATAATTTCATACAAAAATATTCAATATCCAATAAATAAATTTATAAAAGATGATGAGGTTTTTAAAGCTCTATCCGATATGCCTAAAGCCAATTTCTCACGACAAAGAAATATTGAATTGTCTGATTCATTAAAGAGGTATATTGATTTAGACAAAGAAAACATTAGTCAAAGAGTTTTTTATGATAGTTTGTTTTCTGCTATGAATGAAGAGGTCTGTTTTAATCCTGATCATAAATTCATACGATTTTATTTCCTTTCAAAATCTTATAAAACCTTACGAACGAAGTGGCGGCTAGCTGACAACATTTCTAACAAAGAAAATAAAAAGAAGCAAGTATTTTTTTGTGATCAAAAACTAAAAATAGCAAAGAAGGTAAGCACTGGTTGTGGCGATAGCCTTCTAAATGATGGCTATTTAATTCAAGAAGGGGAAGGGTTTGGTTGTCTAGTTGAAGGTCAGAAAGGATTGGTGAAAGTTAATGATTTTTCACCAAATAGCTTGTCTATTGAAACTAGTGGAACTTATGGTGATGACGCTTATCTTGTTTATGGGGATGGATACTCTAAAGTTTGGGAAGTTTTAGTGGACGGTATTCCATCCAATATTGCGAAAATAAATTACGCATATAAGGGTGTGGGCATTGATTCAGGTAGTCATATGGTGAATTTTAAAATTAAAAACCATTTAGTCTATTTGTTGTATTTTAAGAATTTGCTTTTAGCTTGCTTAATGATTGTTGCTTTTTTGTATTTTACAAGGAGAGTGAATAAATAATTTTCAATAAATTATAACGCCTCCTCTTAGTCTTACAGCAATATGGTAGTACTCAAACTTGTATTTATTTGATTCAGTAAATCAACACATGATAGATATGGGTTTATAATAACTAGCGTCAAATTTTGTATTGGACGGTGTTATCAAGGTAATATATTGTGCTATAAGGTGACTACAAATAGTCTAACCTCTATTTTAGAATTGTATTAGAATAAGGGTATTACAAAGGATTTCCAGGTCTTAAACATGACAAGCAATAAAAGTTACATTGCACGAACTGCAATTATTCATGAAAATGTCTCTTTAGGGGAGAGTGTCATTATCGAAGATGGGTGTATTATCGGCCTACCTTTT
>Ga0257119_1002156_pt1 | contig 12247 bp, 11 predicted proteins | sample SI112_200mmetaG_FD_190179 | JGI IMG/M metagenome (GOLD analysis project Ga0257119, IMG submission 190179) | Marine microbial communities from Saanich Inlet, British Columbia, Canada - SI112_200m | ecosystem: Environmental > Aquatic > Marine > Inlet | place: Canada: British Columbia | collected... | reverse complement strand
AAACCAAACCGGACGGAATGCTCCGGAATGGGTGGACGGAATCAATCGGAATCAGTGGACGGAATGCCCCGGATTGAGTGGACGGAATGGACCGGAATCTGCAACATACAACAACGGCCATGAACCTTTCGCTTATTGCCATCACATTTCCAATTTTTATTCTACTTATTTCCAGGATTCTCTATAAAGAAATCATAACGATTAGAAAAGGAGTCGGTATCACACTGGTTTTAATTGGTGTCCTTGTTCTTATTACAAAAGGGAGAATTTCAAGCCTTTTAAGTATTTCTTTTAATATTGGGGATGTCTGGATGTTATTGGCGTCCATGATCTTTGCCGTTTACAGCATTTTTTTAAAAAACAGACCCGAGGGAGTTAGTATTATTGCCTTGCAGTTTTCCACCTTTATACTGGGATTGATTTTTTTATTTCCATTTTTTTTATGGGAACAAAGTTCTGTGCATCAATCTTTTTTAAATCAAAGCACAATACCTGCAATTCTTTATGTTGGTATTTTTGCGTCACTGTGTGCATTTATTTTCTGGAATAAGGCTATTGTTGTCCTGGGCCCATCCAAGGCCGGAATGGTTTATTATATTCTTCCTTTGTTCAGCGGTTTTTTAGGGTATCTTTTTTTGCATGAAAGCATCCGCATGATTCATCTTTACAGCATGATGCTGATTTTTTCAGGAATTATTGTCACCAACTATGAATCAAGAAAATTTTAAAATCAAAAATACAATATAATCTCAACTTTCGGTCTTAGGCCCTTAACAGGTGGGGTCATAACAGGTGGGGTCAGGCCTGCATAGTTGCGTTTATTGCCAAATAAACGCAACTATGCAGGCCTGACCCCACTCGAATTATTGTGATTGTGAAAAAATAGTTATGGACCTATTCTTTAAAAATAGATTTTATAAAAGTATTCATTTTTTCAAAACTGATTTTTTCAACCCTTGCTTTACCTATTTGTTCAAGGAAAACGTAAAAGAGATCGCTACCCTGCTTTTTTTTATCTTTACTTGCGGCGCTGATAACCTCTTTTGCACTATACTCAAGCATTGTTGGAAGGTTAAGATCAGTTAAAAGAGAACAGATTTTTGAAACATCTTCCCGGCATATCAGACGTCTTGCCTGTGAAAATTCGGCAGCCGCCACAATTCCCATGGCCACGGCTCTACCATGTCCTTTTTTTTCGATCTTTTCAATGGCGTGGCCAATGGTGTGGCCAAAATTGAGTTTTCTTCTTTCATTGGATTCTTTTTCATCTTGCTGAACCACTTGAGACTTGATTTTAACTGAATCCGTGACAAGTCTGAGAATAGTGTCATAATCAAGGCAAAGTGCTTTTTGACTATTTTTTTCAATAAAATTAAACAGGCCTACATCTGAAATAAGAGCATGTTTTACGATTTCGGCAAGACCATTTGAAATTTCTTTTTTAGGCAGAGTGTTTAAAAGTTCGAGATCGCATATGACAAATTCGGGCTGGTTAAAAACGCCGACCATATTTTTATACGAATCCAGATTAACCCCGTTTTTTCCGCCAACACTGGCATCCACCTGGGACAAAAGAGAAGTGGATACAAATCCGAAGTTTACTCCTCTTAAAAAAACAGAGGCTGCAAATCCTACAATATCGCAGACGATACCACCGCCGATTCCCACAATAAAACTTGAGCGGTCGCAGGAATAGTGAACAAGTTCTTTTAATATGATTTCAATAGTGGCAAGGGTTTTAATACCTTCTCCAGTTCCAATGGTAATAATAGGAACATTTGGGAAGTCTTTTTGATAATATTTTTTTATATTTTCATCTGTGATAATTATGGTTTGGACGTCGGGTAGATAGTTTTCCAGGTTTTTGAGGCGCTCTCCCACATAGATGGAAGAACTCCCATAGCCACCTTTTATATGGAATGTCTTCATTATTTATTACCTATAATTGCGTGGATTGCCTTCATTTTTTCCATAGCTGTAACAAACTGATCAGGATATAGAGACTGTGGGCCATCACTCAAAGCCTCTTTTGGATGGTTATGAACTTCAATCATCACTCCATCTGCACCTAAAGCTGCTGAAGCATGGGCAAGGGATATGACCTGATCCCTTATTCCTGCGGCATGACTGGGATCAACAATAATGGGGAGGTGACTTTCCTTTTTAACTGCCGGCACAACGGATAGGTCTAAGGTGTTTCTGCTGTGTCTTACAAAGGTCCTTACCCCTCTTTCACAGAGGATAACCTTGGTATTGCCCTGTTCCATTATATATTCAGCTGCCATGAGCCATTCCTGCAGAGTGGCAGACATTCCTCTTTTTAAAAGAACAGGTTTGTCAGAACTTCCGGCGCGTCTTAAAAGACTGAAATTTTGCATATTTCTAGTACCGATCTGTATTATATCGGCATATTCTTCAACAAGATCAAAAGTTTCAACATCCATAACTTCCGTAGCTATGGGTAATCCGGTTTCTTTCCTCACTTTTGCTAAAAAGATGAGCCCTTTTTTTCCAAGCCCCTGGAAAGAATATGGGGAGGTTCTTGGCTTAAACGCCCCTCCTCTGAATACCTTTGCTCCGGCATTTTGAACAGATTTTGCAATAGATAGAATCTGTTTTTCGCTTTCCACAGCACAGGGACCGGCTATTACGACAAAACTCCCATCACCGAAAACTGCATCACCGACTTTAATGAGGGTGTTTTCCTTCTGAAACTCCCGGCCGACAAGTTTATATGGTTTTGTCACCGGAATAACCTCCTTTACACCGTCAAGTCCCAAAAAATGGGTTGCCTCAATAGAATTCTTATTATGCAAAATGCCAATGGATACCCTGTCGCCTACTGGTATGGTACGGGCGGTGTAACCTCTTTTTTCAATAGCGGTTATGATAGCTTGAATTTTTTTTTCAGTTATGTTTTTTTCCATTACAACTAGCATCGTCTTCCTCAATCTTGTTTTGTATCAGTATTCATTCTTTTCAGCAATAAAAAAGGCGGTAATGTTTGTTTTCAGGCTTTTTTTTGCGATGTATAATCTTTTCTCATAATTTGCTTTTGTTGCAAAAACTATTGGAGTTATGTTGCGAGTGGGTTTAACCCTCTAAAATAATAACAAAATTTGATTTATTGATTGTAAATTCATATTGGTAATAAATTCAATCGGTTAGAACACAGTTTCAAAATTCTTAAAAAAACTGGCAACATAATATTTTGCCTCTTTGCATACCTCACTGTGTCTGGCACAGGCAGTTCCAATGGTTAAAGACTGTCAAGCCAGGTAAGCGTTTCCTTGTTGTTTTCCCAATCTATTAGCTCATCTATTTTCTTATCATGTGTTATTTTCGACTGTGTGTATTCAATAAATCTTTTTTGGATATCACGTTTTCTCGACAGATCAATGTGCAGATAAGCCATGGTTGACTCTACACTTTTGTGTCCAAGACGATTTTTTATATCAGACACAGGATCACCTAAAATTCGCATCCTCACAGCGCAGGCATGCCTGAAGCAATGGGCAGGGCTCAGTCCTTTGAGACGCTTTGGCGGGAGTGCTTTAGCCAGATATTTCCTACAAATTTTATTAATGCCATGTCGTGTCAATGATCGTTTTCGCTGGTTGATAAATAACCTATGGCCATATACAGGGATCGGATCAATGCGGTAGTTTAAAACATAGTTTGTGATTAAAGAAGCTGTTTTTGGCCAGAGATTAATCAGCCGGTACCGGTTCCCCTTGCCTAGGACTGCGATGGTTTCGTTTCGAGGATCAAAATAGTCAAGGTCGAGGGTTGCAATTTCACTGGCCCGGGCACCAGAGTCATAAAGAAGATGAAGGATGGTAAAATCCCGCATTCCTTGTTTTTTCTTAAGATCCACTGCTTTAAAAACTTTCATGACCTCATCCGGATATAAAAACCCCATTATTTTTTTTTGAGCTCTTTTCTGCGGGATGTTCAGGATGGCTTGGGCAATATGTTTTTTATCCGGATGCATGAACCGGATCATTTTTGCCAAAGATTTAATAACGGCAAGGCGGTTATTGCGGGTTTGAACTATATTCTTCCTGTGGGTCTCCAGGTGATGCAAAAAAGACAGTACGGCATCTGCTGATAGATGCTCTATTTTTAAAGATTTTATTTTGATTGAGTGATAGTTGCCCAGAAAATACAAAAACAAAGAAAACGTTTGCCGGTATGTTTTAATGCTTTGTTCACTTGTCCCTTTTATCTGGGGCAAGTATTGATTAAAATACTCAAGTAGGCAACTTGATAATCTCATATGGCCTCATGCATTGACATTGAAAAATCAAACATCTGGTGGCGATGTTCTGCATCCAGTACTTTCAGGTATTTTGTTGTGTATCTGTACTCGCTGTGTCCCATGTAAGTTGCCAGAACAGGTAAAGCATTTTGAGGAGATTTACCCTGCAGTTTTATTCGTTTTAGTGTATTAACAGCGAATGAGTGGCGCAAGGAATGATGTGAAGGGCCACAAAAATTAGTAGTCCCTATTACTTTCCGTGGCTGATCAAGGTTAATATATTTGATAGCTTCTTTAATCTTTAGATCCATATAGTATTTTGATAATTTTGTATGATCATTTTTTACCAGCAGTAAAGGATTATCCTCTTTATCAAATAACCGACGAAGGTTCAGCAGGTTGTTTATCTCAGCAACCAGAGCTTTTGGTATAGGGATCAGCCGGTCTTTTTTAAATTTTGTTTTCTCAATATAGATCGTCCTTTCTTCAGGCATATAATTGATTTTTAACAAATTAAGTGTCTCTGAGATTCTAAGCCCGCATCGGGCCATCAATAAAAAGGAGATGTAAGCACTAAAATCACCTAAATAGAGTCGTTCAGTTCTACGCATCAATTTAATTACGCCATTAATCAAAAGATCTGTTTCTTCCGGAGAAAATATAAAAGGAACAATCTGATTTTTCGGTAATTGGGCAATTTCCAGTAATGGATTTTCCTGGATCAAATCTTTGCGGATAAGAAAGTTAAAAAACATTTTGACTGTTCTAAAACCCGTATTTTTAGTTCGGTTTTCGTAATTAAGACTGGCTCTGAACTCAAGAAAAAACAATGGATTAAAGGATGCCCAGGTTGTGTTTTTTTCAACTACATATCGATCAAAAACTTTAAGATAGTGAACCGTCTGTTTTACCGAATACCCCAATAGTAAACGATATTCGATAAAATTTTCCATTTGTTCAGCTAAAAAGCTGTTAAAGCGTTTCATCAAGGATAATCTCCCGCATAAGATTAACATGTATGCTCAGATACCTGTGGGTTGAGTCGATGGTTTTATGGCCCATCATTTCTTTGATTTCATAAATGGATGCGCCTGACTCTAAAAGATTCTGTGCATATGAATGACGTAGCCAATAGGTAGTTGCAAAAAGATTGTTTTTTTGCATGCAGTCCCGGATATGATAAGTGACATCATTATTTATATTTACAGGTTTATAAGGCGGAACAAGCTGTAAAAAAAGCGTTCGGTGTTTGCTTTTCGGCCTGCCTCCAACGATATAAGCGGTGATTGCCTTTATGGTGTCATCTGGAAGCGGAAGATGAGCCGGGCTATAATTTTTTCTGGATCGAATAAAGATTTCTTTTTGTCTGAACGAGATATCATTAAAAGTTATCATGCTGACTTCCCTGGGACGTAGCCCCAGGTAGTACACCAGGTGCATTGTCGCATAGGTACGAATATCTTTTGGGGCACAAAGATCAAGACTGCTAAATAATTTTTTTACTTCTTTTGGACGTAAAAATTTCGGTGGTTTTGAACGTGCAAACTCCGGCGGACTTTTGACTAAAGGGGCAAGGTTCTTTTTGATGCATCCATTCCGATAAAAATATTTTAAAAATTCACGCAGAAAAGATCTATTAATCCTGCATGTTGCCGTGGCATAATTTTTATTATAAAGTGCTAAAAAATGATCGATATGTTCGATTGATATTTTACAAAAAGCAATATTTGATTTTTGTAAATACAGATTGAGGCCGGATAGTATTTGCCTCATATACTGAACGGAATGCATCCTTCGAACTTGAACGCTATAATAATCCAGGTATTGCTCGTATTCTTTTGGCAGCACATCCTGTTTTACCCTGAACTCTTCTGGTATTTTACAGCTCCTGGAAAAATTTTGTACAACCTTTTTAGAATCCTGTGTCATGATATGCTCATCCTATTTTAGAATTGTCTGAAGATATTTTACACTGTCGATAAACCCTGTTTTATGCCAGGTCATTACCATATCAATGGTATTAAAGTTTTTCTCACACCTGAAGCATCGGCCCAGGTTGGTTTTAGGATTGACCGCTGTTTGAAATTCATTGCACAAGGGACAGAGAAAACGAAAAAAGCCCTCACTGATTTTGGATGGAATCGCCAGTTCCTTTTCGATTAAAACATCTATTGGTATCGAATTTCTTAACCTATAAAGTTCATGGGAAGAAAAGCATTTGCCCATATTGAATCCCCTTTTTTTGATCAATCAGTGTTTTAAGAACATTCGGCACCAATTTTACTGTCCCCTGATCTGTGAAATCAATAATATCTTGTAACGCAATTTTATTTAACTGGGTGTCAAAGCCAATAATGACAGGGCTTTTAGCCGATAAGGAATCTTGTAACGCAGTTTGCATTAAATCGCTTGAAAACCCTTTATCGATAGTGGTATTCACCGATAAGGTCTCTTGTAACGCACCTTTAATTAACGAAGTGACTTTCTTAAACTTTTTCCCCTTCCAGTATCCTGGGTTTTGCTGGCGCCACTGCTGAACACGGATGACATTTGCAGGACCTGAGAAATGGTCTTTATTTTGGGGTTTCATTAACCATTGTTGCTGACTGTATCGTTTACTGGCTTCTTTGCATTCTGATTTTCTACAGAATTTTTGTCTTTTTAGATTGCGGGAATCTGGCTTGAATAAATCATCACAGTTTTTGCACCTGCGGCTTCGTGTTTTCTTTTTCATAGACCTGGTACCTCCTCAGATCTATGATTGACATATCCGAAAGGCGGGCGGGGTATTTTTTTAAAATGGGGCGGGGTCTGCGGGATCAGGCGGGGTAAACTCGCAACAAAAAAAACTCGCTACATAATTGGAGAAAAAAAAGGTATATCTGGTGAAGTCTGGAAACCGGTAACATGGTATGTATTTGTAGATGTTTCAAAAAAAAATGCCTTTTCTCCAGTTCAGACACTTAAATATAAAAATTATATTATCCAAGGCATTATGGTTTTACTTGCGGTACTGATCGCTACATACTTAAGCAAATCAATTATTCGACCAATTTTGATCCTGCAGAAAGGTGCTGCTAAGATTCAAACCGGAAATTTTAATCATGAGATTTCACTGAACTCAAAGGATGAGCTCGGACTGCTTGCAGAGTCTTTCAATTCCATGGCCCGCTCATTGATTCATACGAACATTATTCTGGACGAGAAGGTAAAGGAACGAACGGTAAAATTAACCAAGTCAAATGAGCAACTACGATTAAATGAAAATAAATATCGAACACTTTATAATACCACCCCTGCCATGATGCATTCTATCGATGATAAAGGTACTTTAACAAATGTAAATGATTTTTGGATTGAAAAGATTGGCTATAGTCGAGATCAGGTAATTGGGGAAAAATCGTTTATTTTTCTGACGGATAAATCTCGAAAAGAAGCAATTGAAATTAATATACCGAAGCTTATCAAACAAGGCTACATTGATGATGTGCCTTATCAGTTTGTTAAACAGAATGGCGAAATTATTGATGTCTTGTTATCCGCTATTTCAGAAAAAGATGAAGATGGTAATGTTAATGGTTTTTTGGCCGTTTTAAGAGATGTTACTGAAAAAAAAATACTGGAATCTCAATTGCAACAGGCTCAAAAAATTGAATCCATCGGCAGATTAGCAGGAGGTGTTGCTCATGACTACAACAATATATCTAGTATTATTATCGGTTATGCTGAGTTGGCTTTAGAACAGGTAAAACAAGAAGATCCTCTTCATGAAGACCTTGTAGAAATTCTGACAGCAGCAAAGCGCTCAACGGACATTACTCGGCAGCTGCTGGCTTTTGCCCGCCGACAAACTATTGCTCCCAAGATACTAAATCTGAACGATACCATAGGAAATATGCTCAAAATGCTTCGGCGGCTAATAGGTGAAGACATTGATCTTGCATGGTTGCCTGGGGCGGAATTGTGGTCGGTGAAAATTGACCCGGCGCAAGTCGATCAGATCCTGGTAAATCTCTGTGTTAACGCCCGAGATGCTATAGATAACGTGGGCAAGGTTACCATTGAAACAAAAAATATCAGCTTCGATAAGGACTACTGTGCTGATCATGTTGGTTTTTTTCCTGGTGAGTACTTATTGCTCGCTGTTAGTGACGATGGCAGAGGGATAGAGCCAGACACCCTGAATAATGTTTTTGAACCATTTTTCACCACCAAAGGACTGGGAAAAGGTACCGGGCTTGGGCTGTCCACCGTATACGGTATTGTCAAACAGAACAATGGGTTCATCAACATTTACAGTGAACCCAAAAAAGGGACAACCATCAGGATTTATCTATCTCGGAATGTAGGCCGGATTGTCGAAGTGCTTAGTGATAATATCATAGAAATTCCCATAGGCCGGGGTGAGACGGTACTACTGGTTGAGGACGATGGTCCTATCTTGAAGCTCGGGAAAAGAATACTCGAGGAGCTGGGATATAGAGTACTGTCCGCCACCAGTCCAAGCGTGGCTACCAAGTTGGCAAAAGAACATGCTGACGAGATCGCTCTTCTTATAACGGATGTGATTATGCCTGAAATGAATGGCCGGGAGCTATCCGAACACCTGAAAAACCTCTATCCCAATCTCAAAAGCCTTTTCATGTCCGGTTACACGGCTAACGTTATTGCCCATCGGGGAGTACTGGATGACGGCGTTAATTTTATATCAAAACCGTTTTCTAAAAAAGATATGGCCGTTAAGATCAGAGACGTATTGGATGAGACCACAGCATAAAAGTCATGTATTATCTATCCTAACTATCACTGGCCTAAGAATACCAGATATAATCTTAACCATTCAAGGGCGACAACTATGTATAAACGATTAGTTTGGTATTCCTCATTATTTGAATTTTTAGTTATTCTGAAGACTTCATGCAAACCACAACATCTTGTGCCTGGCCAATGGGTATTTCTATTACGCTTATAATAGATAAAAATTAAGCGAATCCAGAGCAGACTACATAGAAGAGCGTTTTATCTGTTCTTTATTCCCAATGAGTCAGTATAAATTTTCACATTTCCATTAACAGCAGTCTTATACATAAATATCGTTCTATTCATTTTTAAAATTCAAACAAGTTTGCAACTCCTCTCTATTTGGGAAAGGAGCTGCTTTTTTTAATCCTTACAAATACTGTTAGTGCCTTTATCTGCTCATGAACTTTTTGATGTTATACAGAACGTCACATTATGCCCATTCCAAATATCACTTTCAGGAAGAACATTTTCATAAAATTCAATGCGATCAAAATCATTATCTGCCAAAATATTTTTTAAATCTTCGTGGGAAAAGAAGTGAGTCCAAAACCGATACGTTTCACACCGATCCGTATCAATGACACAATGTTGATATAAAACCACCTTATTTTCAGGATATAAGAATGAGTCTGAAAGAACCAAATATGGTTTTTCCCTCCAAAGACCCTGTTCCGAAATATCCCAACTTTTATCACTAACCTTTTGATCCATCTGATTGTCATTTAATACATCAAAAAGAAAAAAGCCTCCGGGTTTCAATGCTCCGTGGATATTAGACAGCAAGATAGCCCTGTCACTGGGCAACAGCACACCAAAATCTGTAAAAATCAGAATCACCAGATCATATTTTTCATGATCCTCAAGTTCAAGGTAGTTCTGTTGCCGGTAATCAATCTCAAGATTATTTTCTTTTGCTGTTTTATTGGCATATTTTATGGAATGTTCTGAAAAATCCACACCTGTCACCTGATGCCCTTTTTTTACGAGCAATTGTGAATACAAACCAGGACCACAACCCAGATCAAGGATTTTCAAGTTACTCTTTGAAGCCTTATCCAATATCCATTTAACTGTTGATTCAATCGTTTTCTTTTTCCTGCTTGCAAGATCAACATCAGGATTTAAATGAACCTTTAAAAGCTGTTTTGAAATATATGAGTCTGTCCACATAATAGCCGTTCCCTTTTGATAAAGGTCCGGTTTTACTGATAAGTTTATGATTTTTTTAAAGTCTAACATAATATTTTTCCTTAAATGCTATGAAATAATAAATTTCACAACGTAAATATAGATTTTCCATTGAAAGTATCCAGAAATATGACTTCATGATCCCTGGAAATATCAGCAGAATAAATCTTTATAAATTAATTAATAATGATTTTTAGATTAGGCACTATGCAGTACTATGCATATAGGGAACCCTAAAGTTCAGTCCCTGATACAAGCGTTCTTCCCGAAATAATTCTTCGAATTTGAAGAAAAGAAAATGATATGTGTTTACAGAGTTTTCATAATGGCGGTTCATATATAGTATTTTTTCTGGTTGTTCAAGAAAAATTTATTTATTCCCGTTCAAACCATCCGTAATGATTCTTGGATGAAATGTGTTGTGTGTTTTTTGATGTTCCAAGCTACCGAAGTTTAACCGGGGATAATTCATCATATTCCAAAAGAAAGTACGGCAATCAAGTCTTTTTAACCCGGGTTAAGATAAGTTTTCCGAAATCACTTTCCCCAGCCTTCGAGCACTTTCTGCCAGGACGTCTTCATCATAAAAAGCAAAGGAAAGGCGTATATAATTTTTTAATCCCTTTTTGTGAGAAAATAATGCGCCATGATTAAAATCCAAATTTTGTTTTTGGGCTGCTTTCCTTAACGATTGGGTATCCATATTATCCGGTAATTTCACCCAGATAAAATAGCCGCCCTTTGGAATCATAAACTTTGCCTGCTTTGGCAGGTGTATGCGCAATTGATGGCAAAAAATTTTAAGTCTTTGTGCGTAAATTTTTTTAAGGCGTTGGATATGGGTATTTAATAACCCAAGGCGAATGACTGAATTTACAATTTCAGACGTAAAGGGGTTAAAACCACCGCCACTGTCTAAAAGGCCGGACTTTGCCATTTTTTTAATTAAATCAATGTTTGTATGCATCCACCCAAGCCGCAGCCCAGGTGCCAGAATTTTTGAAAAGGACCCCAGGCTGATCAAGGGGCATGTATTGATCCAGTTGCCCATGGGAGGAGGCGGATCATCGGAGTAATTTAGAAAATGGTAGACCTCGTCCGCCACCACCAGCAGATTTTTTTGTGCGCAAATTTCGACCAGCTCCTGCCGTCGTTTAAAAGACTGGGTAACACTTGCAGGGTTATGATAAGTAGGAATGGTATACAGAAAGGAAGGCTTCAGGGTTTCAAGCTTTTTTATAAGAACATCTGTTACAAGTCCATTATCATCCACAGGGATGCTCACAAGATTGAGCTTTCGATCAGCAAATATCCTCAGGGCCAGAAAATAACTGGGCTCCTCCACCAGCACGGTATCTCCGGGATTTGTAAACAAGGTACAGATAAAATCCAGGGCCTGGGAATTGCCGTTGGTTATCAACAATTGCTCAGGATCCACCCGATTTGGATACCGGTCCGTTAAAAATTCAGCCAGGGTTTGTCTGAAGTTGGCATTGCCTCTATCTTCTCCATAGGCCAGAAAAAAACTGTTTTCTTTTGACAGACAATGGGCAGCGGCTTTTTCCAACTCTTTTATGGGGAGCAAATGATTGCTTGGCTGCCCAATTCCCAGGTGGATCATATCCCGGGGAATGTCAATCTGAGGGAGGGTCTGATTTAAATCCATAATTTTCCTCTATTTACAGGTTACGCGATCAGACTTTAAACAGAGACAAAGGAGATGGACATAAGGAATCCATTATCGCAAGATCTTTGGCCGCACAATATCCTTTGGAAAGATATCCCTGATCAAATCCTTTTTGGGTAATGACCTGGAGATGGGTGTGGTAAAACCAGTTCCCGTTTTCATGAAAATCTCCGATAAAAGCAAAGGGGTCTCCTGCCTTGAAATGGGTACCGGCAGCAGGAAGTCTTTCCTTGTTTAAATGACCATAAAGGCTGTAAAAAGTATCAAAATAGGGGCTTTCATGCATTAAAAGCACATTGCCACCATAA
>Ga0257119_1002149_pt1 | contig 12269 bp, 12 predicted proteins | sample SI112_200mmetaG_FD_190179 | JGI IMG/M metagenome (GOLD analysis project Ga0257119, IMG submission 190179) | Marine microbial communities from Saanich Inlet, British Columbia, Canada - SI112_200m | ecosystem: Environmental > Aquatic > Marine > Inlet | place: Canada: British Columbia | collected... | reverse complement strand
GGTTTTGTTGGCATCAAGGAGACTATACTCGAAATTTTCTTGAATTTGAATAGGTTTTGGGGTAGGGTTGGTTCCGATTTTTCGTATGAGAAATTCTATCGGAAATTTGGGTCGCTAGCTCAGTTGGTAGAGCAACTGCCTCTTAAGCAGAAGGTCCCGGGTTCGAATCCCGGGCGACCCACCATTTTTGTAGTGGTTGGCTTTAGAACATGTCGTCCAAGTCCACGATGGTCCAGTCATCCTCGATTTCAGGTTTGCTTTTGAGGGTGATTTTGACTTTTGGAGGATCTAGGTCCTCTAGAGATTTGTGTGTACCTTCTCCTATAACTCTACGGTCTTCGATTTTTCGGATCATTTTGAAATCTTTTCTGTTGATGTTGAATTCTACTGTTCGGATTACTCCTATGTCTGCTTCGTCCATTCCCATGTCTATGAGTAGGGCTAGTTCGTCGTCTGAGACAATTTCGCCTCCTGCTGCTACGACTCTTTCCAGGATTTCATCAAATTTGTGAGCGGCTCCAGATGCTCTGGTGCTATCTGTTTCGTGGAGTGAATAGGCTTTTCCGGTTCCCATGGTTTTTTAGTTAGGAATGTTTATGTTGTCTAAATTCGCAGTTATTTTAACAGCAATCTGTTTGTTCGACAAATTGCTTATGATTTGTTAAGATTCTTTGGCTAAAACTTATTTAAATTTTAACCTCAAAAAAATGAAAAAAACAATCGAGAAAGAACTCAATAAACAAATTCAAGAAGAACTGTATTCTTCGTATCTTTATCTGGCAATGTCTGGATATTTGGCAGGGGAGGGGCTCTCTGGGGCGGCTCACTGGATGATGTTGCAGTATCAGGAGGAGGTTGAGCACGGGATGAAGTTTTATCAATTTATTTTGGATCGTGGTGGGGAAGTTGAGCTTCTTGCTATCGCGAAGCCACCGAAAACTTTTGGAACTTTGAAGGACATTTTTGAAGCTTCTTTGAAGCACGAACAGCATATTACTGCTCGAATTGATGGGCTTTATGAATTGGCGATAAAAGAAAAAGACTTTGCTCTTCAGTCTTTTCTCCAATGGTTTGTGGATGAACAAGTTGAGGAGGAAGGGAATGCTCAGGAAATTTTGGACAAGCTCAATATGCTTGGAAAAGATTCAAAAGGCGGTCTCTTGTTTTTAGACGCAGAGTTGGGAAAGAGAGTTGCAGGTGGGGGAGAGTAGACTATTTTAGACCTTCGTTTGGGGTGTCTATGTCTATTTTCCGATAGTTTGCTATTCTGATGAGGTCTTTTGCGTATGTTGGGAATGTCGTGTAGTAAACTGAGATCTCTTCCAAAAACTCTCGAGGAGTCGCTCCTTCTTTTTGATACATTTCGACCCCTCTTCCGTAGTATTGTTTTGCCCTAAGCATTAGTTTGCAGTATGCGATGCATGATTTGGTGATTTTTTCTTCCAAGGTTGCTCCTTCTATTTTGAGAAATCTTGCATTTTCTTTTACCTTTTTTCCTTTTCTGTATTCGTGTGTTGAGGATACGAAATGAGGGCGACTTTTTGAGGCTTTTATTCCAAAAATTGTTCTTTTATTAAAATCAAAGCCTGTTTCGAGAGCTGCTTGCAAGACCATTGCTTGCCAAGGGATGTTAAAAGATTCGCCTACCTTTTTTGCAATGGGCGTTATTGTTTCTATGAATTTGGCTCTAGGATTTTCGGTGGTTTCTTCTTTAGTTGTTGCTACGGAGTTTTTTTTTTGCCTGTGAATTCCCTGAGTTTTTCTTGGTATTTTTTGGTTGTTCCCCCCATGTAGTCTTGTCCTGTGGCAATGATTTTTCCTGTTTGCCATTTTTTCCTTGCTCCTTTTCGTCCTCCGAAGTGGATAAGGGCTAGGATTTCGTATAGGGTAACGTCGTTTTTTGCTAGTTTTACTTGTAGTTCTGGTTTGTTCTTAAGCACGTTTAATACGTAGTCCAAGTTGCTGATTGTGAAATTATCCATTATTGATTCTTGTGCTTGTTTGTCATCGAGGAACCCTTGGATACTTTCTTCATTGTGTTCATCGAAATTTGGGTCATACATTTCTTTCAAATTTGATGCGATGAATTGGTACTTCCCGAAGGCCCATTTGTCTGGGTGGACTTTTTCTCTTACAGATGGGTAATCGTTACGGGCTTGGTATCCTTTGTCGCCACTTTCGATTTTTGCGATTGCTTGTTTGTATACGTTTAGATCGAATTCTGGAGCTTTTTCTAGAGCTTCTTGTGCGCTTTCGCAGTCTTGGATTACCATTTGGATGTTCCTGAGTTCTTCTGGGCTTTCGGCTTCAAAACCTTCTCGTCCGATCATTTCTTTTAGCATTCTTGCTGTTTGTCCGTAGACTTCTGCGTTTGTCATGTCTGGGTTATCTTCTCTTACGCCTGCGGTGAATGAGGTTAGCATTCGTTGTGCTTCAGTTTTTTCGTGTTTGCTTCTCCAGCTGCGGTTTTCGCGGAAGTTTTCTTTGTTTTTTGCTCTGGCGTCTTGTTCTTCTTGGAATCTTTGTGCAAAATCTTCTGGGTTTGTTGATCTTTGGTTTTCGACAATCATGAATCTATCTCCGGTTCGTGTGGCGATATATTCGCCATTTTCATCTTCGAATCCTATTCTTCCAGCATGTCTTGCCGGGCTTACAATGACTTCTCTGTATCCTTTGATTATTTCACCGTTCCTTTCTATTAAGACTGTGATGATGTCTGGATCTAGGAGAATGTCTCCGAGTCCGATTCCCATTTCGTGTCTACGTCCTCCACCTCTCATGTTGTCGAGTTTTTCGTAATTTAGTGTGAACCAGTGGTTTTTTTGGGATTCTTTGCCGTCATAATCTGTGTAAGTCATGAGTCTTTCCCAGGTTTCGCTTACTACTTTCCATTTGATTGTTTCGGCGTCGTCTTCTTCGTCGATTGATTCAAATGACATGCCAAATCGAATGTCTTTTATGCTTTGTTCGGTAATGTGTGTTCTGTTTGATTCTTTGTATCTTGGATCATTTTTCATTTCTCTGATTCTTTCTACATACTCTTTACTGATTTCGTCTGAATGCGGGGCGAATTCTTCACTAAATGCTTGTCTTTCGGCCACATTATCCCTGTCTGGGGTTTGTTCAATGTCTCCATGTTCTTGCCTTTCTAGGTTGTTTTTTTCTCCTAATCCTCCCATGGTTTTTTAATTAAATATCACTATATATTAGCACAAAACAACAGATATAGCAACCTGGCTAGACTGTCTTTTGTTTGATTTTTGGGACAGAAAACTCCAGAATGGCGGATGTGTATATGCCCAGGTGGTGGAATTGGTATACACGCAAGACTTAAAATCTTGTGGGCGCAAGCCCATGCGGGTTCAAGTCCCGCCCTGGGCACCATTATCAGAATCTCAGATCAACAGAAGTGACGTGTTTAGCTTTCTTTCATATCACAGGCCTGACTGAGATTATATTTAACCCCCCCAGTATGAGTACAGAAAGAAAGCGTCAATTTTTGTTAGGGCTGTTTGTTATGGCTCTAATATTAGCCAACACGTTAGGCGCAAAAATCACGGATTTTGATCTTCCGTCGTGGTTGGCAACCCCTTTTAATGTCATTTTCTTCCCTATAATCTGGTTTTTCAACCTGATTTTGGGATGGACTGGCAATGATCCGCTTGCGTATCAGTTTTTCAATACGATTCATGTGTCGGTTGGGATTTTGACGGTTCCTATTATGTTCCTTATCACTGATGTGGTTGAGGAGGTTTGGGGACGTGAGACTACGAAGGATTTCGTAAAGGTTGGTATTTTTTCTATGTTTGTGATGATTCTTATCACTTATCTTTCTGTGAAGTTGCCTACAGGGCGTTTTGCTGGTTTGCCAGGCGACCAGTTGGAAGCTATGGATTCTGCGTACAATGCGTTCTTTTCAACCAGTATAAGGATCGCTTTTGCGAGTATTTTGGCGTTCTATCTTGCTCAGATGCACGATATTTGGGCGTTTAATTTTTGGAAAAAGAAAACGCGTGGTCGATTTCTTTGGCTTCGAAACAATTTGTCTACGATGATGAGTCAGATTGTGGATTCGACTGTGTTTATGTTTGTGGCTTTTTATAATCCAGAGACATTTACGGCGCCGTTCGTGCTCAAATTGATTCTTCCTTACTATATATTCAAAGTTCTGTTTGCTTTGCTCGACACACCATTTGCTTATCTTGGTGTTTGGTGGGCGCGCAGAGATGGAAGAGGGCATGACAAAAAGTTGGCGAAGGCTGAGTAAAGGCGCAAACTTGTTTTGCGCTATCGAGACGCTTTGCGTTTCTACCCAAAATTTTCATGATGAATGGCCTCCTTCGGGAGGCCTTTCTCTTGTAGTAGGGCGGTGGTCTCTTCGATCATGGGTTTGAGGCCGCATGCGTATGATTCGGTGTTGGTTGGGTTTAGGTTGAGTGTGTGGAGATAGTCTGTGACGCGACCTTGGAGACCGCCTTCTTGTTCCCAGCTTGGGTCCTCTGGCTTGCTGAGAGTGATTTGGTAGGTGAAGTTCGGGTAGTCTTGTGCGAGTTGTTCTAGGAGCTCTTTGTAGAAGACGTCTTTGATGTGGCGGACGCCAAAGATGAGGTTGAATTTTTGTTGGCTGTTTTTGTTTGTAAGTTCGTCTTCGAGCATTGCTTTGATTGGTGCGATTCCTGTGCCTGTGGCGATTAGCAGGATTTCTTTTTGGGTGTCTTCTGTGGCAGGGGGGGCAAATGTGAATCCTCCGGCAGGTCCGATGTATTCTATTTCCTCGCCTTCTTTTATTTCGTTGAGCCAGGTGCTTCCTGAGCCGCCTTCGATGGCTTTTACGCAGAGCTGGAGAAGGTTGTCTCCGGGTTTGTTTGCGAGCGAGTAAGCTCTCATTGTCGGCTTGTCTCCGCCGTTATTGATGCGGATTGTGATGAATTGTCCGGCTAGATGTGCGCTTGGTTCGTCTATTTCGAGATCTAGTTGGAAGACGTTGTGGGTGAGTTGTGAATGTTTTTTGAGGACTGCTTTTTTGAATTCCATTTGTGAGGGTTTTGTAATGATTTTGTCTTTGCGATTATACAAAAACGACCTCGTGATTGCGAGGCCGTTTCAAATTTAAAATCAATTCTATGAATAGGGGAGAGGACTACATCATCATTCCCATATCATAATAACCGTAGTAACAAAGTACTGCTCCAAAGACTAGAGCGAAGACTCCTCCAAAGTAAACCATTGGTTTGTTGTTGAAGGTCTTGAACATATCTTTTAGCCAGCTTCCTGGAAGAAGGAAGTAGAATACTCCTTTGAGGAACATTCCCCAACCAATCAATGTGATAAGTAGGCCAACTTCCCATGCCCATACGTTGTACATATTAATAAAAACTGTACCTAGTATGAGTAGGAAAAATTTCATTGGAATCAAAGAGATGTGGTCTTTACCCCATCCTTTGATGATTTTCTGCCACACTGGTGCGTAGAAAAGAAACGACAGTCCTAGTACCAAGTACATTGGTCCGAGAATTGCCGCAAGCATTGCTGCTACAGGATCCATAGGCTTTGGATTAAAAAATATAAAATAATTGTATCTATTGTATAAAAAATCCTCTCGGAGTGCTTGATTTGTGTTTGGCAGAATGGGGGATTGTTGTTTGGATTTTGGAGGCGCCACCCGGATTTGAACCGGGGAATGACGGTTTTGCAAACCGTTGCCTTACCACTTGGCGATGGCGCCTAACTATAAGAGATTTTAACGATCTTATTTTAACCGGAAGGATTTTAGCATAGTGTCTAGCTTCGCTACAACACTTTGATCTTCATTTGGCAGATATGCTGCTGTTATGATGAGTCCGTACCCGTTGCGTGCTACAAAAAACTGTTTGAATTCCAGTACTGGGTCAGTGACTGTTTTTCGTCCTTGGAATCTTAGGAAGTGGGTTGTGTCGATTTTTTCTTCGCTGTCTGTTGTTTTTTGGAGGATGTCGAAATCTTCTCTTCCGAGCTCAACGAATCCGATCAAATTGTATTTTTGGGTGTTGAGTGTTTGAAGGGCAAAGTCTTTTGAGGGTGTTCCTTTTGTGATCTCTGCTTGTGTGATGCTGAGGTTCGCTGTGAAGATATCGTTCTTTATATTGTTGCGAAATACTGCAAGTGTTGAACTAGGTACGTTTGAAGGGAAATTGGTTTCTGTGAGAACTTCCCAGTCTGATGGTGCGTCGATGAATGTGCCGGTTTTTTCGTATGTGATGTAGTGGGGGTCTGAGCTTGTGTTAGCTGTTTCTTCTTCGCCTCCGCCGAAACATCCTGTGAGGGTTGTGAGGGAAATAATTGAGATTAGAGTTAGTGTGATTAGTTTTTTTGTTGGGGTGTTCATGGTGTTTGATTTAATGATTTTTGTTGGATTTTGTTGCGTTGTTTTGGATTCTACAGCAAATTAGGTTGCAAAAAAATATTTTTTGAATACCATGTGGGCCATGAAGATTGGAATACTCTCATTTAAAGCATTGTCTTCGCAGGCTTCGCCTGAGGAAATTCGCCTCAAAAAAGCTGCGAGAGCATTGGGTCATACCTCAAGGATTTTTCGTTCAGCGAGATGTCAGCTTGTTTATGATGGAACTTCAAAAAGACTTCTCTATGATGGGAAGCTTTTTCCAAAATACGATGTGATGATTACCAGGCCTTCTGTATTGAAGGACGTAACATTAAGTGTCGCGATCATCAAAGAGATGGAAATGATGGGGATGCCTGTGATTAATAGTCATTCGTCTATTTTAGATGCAAAGAACAAATTGAAAACCACTCAGATTCTTGCGCACTACAATATACCTGTGCCAAAGACTGTGATTGTCCGATGGCAGGATTATGTGGATCAGGCTGTGAAGCTTGTGGGTGGAATGCCTGTGATTGTGAAGACGCCTTATGGATCTTATGGTAATGGTGTGCAAATTGTGGAAAGCAAGAGGGCACTTAAGTCTACTTTGGATTGGAGGCACAATATTATGTATATGATTCAGGAGTTTGTTAAATATACGAAAGGGGAGGACGTTAGAGTTTTTGTTATTGGTGGAAAGGTGATGGGGGCGATGATTCGAAAGGCCAAGAAAGGGGAGTTCCGGTCGAATATTGAGCTTGGTGGAGTTGGTTCTCCTGTGGAGATCACTGAGGAAGAAAAAGATATATCCTTGAGATCTGTGCAGGCTTTGGATTTGGCTTATGGAGGTGTTGATATAATGAGAAGTCGAAATGGCCCAGTGGTGCTTGAGGTTAATTCAAATCCTGGATTTAAGGAATTGGAAAGGGCAACAGGCGCAGATATCGCTGGTTCTATAGTTGAGTATGCAATTGATTACGCAAAGAGAACTCCTGCGTTTGCTACTTCTTCTTAACGATTTTATCAACGAGTCCGTACTTGACGGCTTCTTCGGCAGACATGAAATTGTCACGGTCTGTATCTTGCTCGATGACACCAATTTTTTGACCAGTGTGGTGAGCCAAGATTCTATTTAGTCTGTCCTTTGTTTTGATAATGTGGTCCGCGTGGATTCTGATGTCTGAAGCTTGTCCTTCAGTTCCTCCTAGAGGTTGATGGATCATTACTTCAGCATTTGGAAGTACAAATCTTTTTCCTTTTGCTCCTCCAGCTAATAGAAGTGCTCCCATAGAGGCAGCCATACCTATACATACAGTAGAAACATCACATGAGATGTACTGCATTGTGTCATATATAGCCAATCCTGCAGTCACGTGGCCGCCAGGGGAGTGTATATAGATAGTTATGTCTTTCTTTGCATTTTCGTTCTCCAGGAACAGCATTTGAGCGATAACTAGGTTTGCAACGTTGTCATCAACACCTGATCCTAAGAAGATAATCCTTTCTTTAAGTAGGCGAGAATAGATGTCGTAAGCTCGTTCTCCCATCGCTGATTTTTCGATAACTGTGGGTACTAGCATCGAATTTGTGACAGGATTTGCTCCCTTGCCGTGAATTTGTCTGTGAGTTGTTTGTGCCATTTGTAAATTTGTTATAATTTGAAATTTATCAGGTTAATTCTACCATTTTTCGGTGTTTTTTTCATCCTATATATATTGACGTATGTCTCAGTTCTGGCTTGCCTGGGCGCGGTTTTAAACCTTTTTTGATCTTTTTTGAAAAATTGTTTGACATTAAGGTTTATTTTGATAGACTTCATCTGCATTTTTTCCGATCTTTAACAACTAGAGTGTAATAGAGAAGTCTATTATTATAGGTTTTCTCTCAGCAACAATTATTGTTTGTTGAGGGTCTACCGTTTTTCTTTTTGAGAATTACTCCACTTTAAGTGGAGTTAAAAAATCCTTCTTCTTTCCGGAGGAAGGTGCCAAACTTTTTGTAAAGTTTTTACATGAAGAGTTTGATCCTGGCTCAGGATTAACGTTGGCGGTGCGTCTAATACATGCAAGTCGAGCGCTACTTCGGTAGAGCGGCGAACGGGTGAGTAACACGTTGGAATCTGCCTCGAACTCAGGGATAACATCGAGAAATCGATGCTAATACCGGATAGTCCCGCAAGGGTAAAGATTTATCGGTTCGAGAGGAGCCTGCGTCCTATTAGCTAGTTGGTGAGGTAATGGCTTACCAAGGCGATGATGGGTAGCTGGTCTGAGAGGATGATCAGTCACAGGGGAACTGAGACACGGTCCCCACTCCTACGGGAGGCAGCAGTAGGGAATCTTCCGCAATGGGCGAAAGCCTGACGGAGCGACACCGCGTGACCGATGACAGCCGTAAGGTTGTAAAGGTCTTTTCTGAGGGAATAATTATGAAGGTACCTTAGGAATAAGTAACTGCTAACTACGTGCCAGCAGCAGCGGTAATACGTAGGTTACAAACGTTATCCGGAATCATTGGGCGTAAAGCGTCCGCAGGCGGCGAATTAAGTCGAATGTTAAATATCATGGCCCAACCATGGTGCCGCATTCGATACTGGTTCACTAGAGACTTACAGAGGCTAGTGGAATTCTGTGTGTAGGGGTAAAATCCGTAGATACACAGAGGAACACCAAAAGCGAAGGCAGCTAGCTGGGTAAGATCTGACGCTCATGGACGAAAGCGTGGGTAGCGAACGGGATTAGATACCCCGGTAGTCCACGCCGTAAACTTTGGACACTAGGTGTTGGAGGGCCCGATCTCTCCAGTGCCGAAGCTAACGCATTAAGTGTCCCGCCTGGGTAGTACGAACGCAAGTTTAAAACTCAAAGGAATAGACGGGGACCCACACAAGCGGTGGAGCATCTGGTTTAATTCGATATTGAGCGAGGAACCTCACCTAGGCTTGACATCCCGAGAATTTCTTGGAAACAGGAAAGTGCCTTTTGGAACTCGGTGACAGGCGCTGCATGGTTGTCGTCAGCTCGTGCCTTGAGGTGTTCGGTTAAGTCCGTAAACGAGCGCAACCCTTGTCCTATGTTGCATTTTTTCATAGGAGACTGCCGGTTCTAAATCGGAGGAAGGTAAGGACGACGTCAAATCAGCATGGCCCTTATGCCTAGGGCTACACAGGTGCTACAATGGCTGGTACAATGGGCAGCAATGGAGCGATCCGGAGCAAATCCCTAAAACCAGTCTAAGTTCGGATTGGAGGCTGCAACTCGCCTCCATGAAGTTGGAATCGCTAGTAAACGCGTATCAGCAATGTCGCGTTGAATATGTTCCTGGGTCTTGTACTCACCGCCCGTCAAGTCATGAAAGATGTGGGCGTCCGAAGTACCCTTAGCTTTTAGCGGGGTCCTAAGACGAAAACATTGATTGGGACTAAGTCGTAACAAGGTATCCGTAGGAGAACCTGCGGATGGATTATCCCTTTTAAAGGGTTTGGAAACTTTCTAGTAAAGTTTCTAACGATCGGGGCCGCTGTCGACAAAGGTCGACAGATGGCAACTTCTCTATTACACTCTGGTTGTTAAAAAAAGTTTTGACAATTATATGCTCTGGCTCGTAGGGCTAGGGCCGATCTCTGAAATGAGATTGGATAAATTTGGGGCCGTAGCTCACTTGGCTAGAGCGCCGCATTTGCACTGCGGAGGTAGGGAGTTCGATTCTCCCCGGCTCCACCAAATTTTATCACTCTCGGGCGAGTATCTAAAGATACTTCACCCATCGTTCGGAACTTGTCTGCAAGCAAGCTTGCGACTGTTCCTCACTCGGGCGAGTAGCTCAGCTGGTTAGAGCGCTACACTGATAATGTAGAGGTCGGAGGTTCAAGTCCTCCTTCGCCCACCATTTAGATCCAGAGGATTAACATCCTCTTTTTTTGTGTTCCATTTTCCGCTAAAATCACATCATGAATCGATACCTTGTTCTTATTTCGTCTATTGTAATTGCTTTTGTGTTGCTGAGATATCGCAGTCAAATTCGCAATTATATTGGCGATGTTGGGTTTGCGGAGAAATATTTGGGTGCTGGTGGGACTTACAAATTAATTGCTATTTTGGCGATTTTGTCATTTGTGATTGGGTTGATGTATTTTTTCGGAACTTTTCAGGCACTTTTAGGTGATTATCTAGGGCCACTTTTTGGCGCGTAGAAGGGATGGGGGATTGAGGGAAGTTAGTTATAGGACAACCCCTTCTTTTTGCAATGTGAAAAACCTATAAAAACCTATTGACTTCAGGAGTGCATCTGAATATAATGGCGCAGCATTGATCGGTAATGAAACTAATTTTAACCTGTTGTATGCGAAATTATCACTGCATAGCCTTAAGCTCAAAGACGTAACGCGAACGTAACTATCTTTGGATTTGAGGATGTGCAGAGAGCACATCTTTTTTTTACCCCTAAAGTCTGATGACGATTTGACCGGGTAAACGATCATTGAAAACTAGTAGATCACAATAAAACAAATACTTAAGTCTAATTAGTAATTAGATTTAATTCAAAATAATATAAATTTTTAGTACCAATTACTGGTCAAAGTAATTGGTTCTCTATAACTTTATCGAAATAAGTAACGTTACAAGCATAGAGTGGATGCCTTGACTTGAAATTCCGACGAAGGACGTAGCTAACTGCGAAAAGCTTCGGTGAGCCGTTAAGCAGGCTTTGACCCGGAGATCTCCGAATGGGGAAACCCACTCCTATATGGAGTACTGTGCGCTGAAATAAATTAGGCGTATGGAGGCACACCCAGAGAACTGAAACATCTTAGTACCTGGGGAGAAGAAAACAATAGTGATTCCCTTAGTAGTGGCGAGCGAACGGGGAACAGCCCAAACCGTATCTTACGGGATACGGGGTTGTAGGACCTCAATGTGGTTTGCATTTTTATTAACCAAATGGCCTGGAAAGGCCAGCCAAAGAAGGTGATAGCCCTGTCGGTGAAAATAAGATGTCGACCTAGAGTGTTCCTGAGTAGGGCCGGACACGTGTAATCCGGTTTGAATCTGGGAGGACCACCTCCCAAGGCTAAATAGATTTCAAGATCGATAGTGAACAAGTACCGTGAGGGAAAGGTGAAAAGTACCCTTGTTAAGGGGATGAAATAGTACCTGAAACTCTTTGCTTATAAGGAGTAGGAGCATGATTTATCATGTGACTGCGTACTTTTTGTAGAACGGGCCAACGAGTTAGTCTTGTAGGGCTTGGTTAAGGCAGTTAAAGCCGGAGCCATAGTGAAAGCGAGGATGAATAATCCGACTTTGTCCTACGAGCTAGACCCGAAACCGGGTGAGCTAACCATGAGCAGGCTGAAGCCTCGGTAACACGAGGTGGAGGGCCGAACCCACCAATGTTACAAAATTGGGGGATGACTTGTGGTTAGTGGTGAAATGCTTATCGAACCCGGAGATAGCTGGTTCTCCTCGAAATAGCTTTAGGGCTAGCCTTGTGTTAATAGCAGGGGGGGTAGAGCTCTGTTTAGGCTAGGGGGTATACCACGCCTACCAAACCTAGATAAACTTCGAATACACTGGTGAATTTCACAGGAGTCAGACCGTGACAGCTAAGTGCCACGTGTCGCAAGGGAAACAGCCCAGATCGCCTTCTAAGGTCCCTAATTTAAGCTTAAGTGGCAAAGGATGTGGAATCGCTTATACATCCAGGAGGTTGGCTTAGAAGCAGCCATCCCTTTAAAGAGTGCGTAACAGCTCACTGGCCTATGCGATTCCGCGCCTAAAATGTAAGGGGGCTCAAAGCTTAAACCGAAGAAGCGGGTGGCTTTCATTTTCGAATGAAAGTCGCGGTAGGAGAGCGTTCCTGTCTGCGTTGAAGCTAGACTGTGAAGTCTAGTGGAGCGTCAGGAAGC
>Ga0257119_1002144_pt1 | contig 12285 bp, 9 predicted proteins | sample SI112_200mmetaG_FD_190179 | JGI IMG/M metagenome (GOLD analysis project Ga0257119, IMG submission 190179) | Marine microbial communities from Saanich Inlet, British Columbia, Canada - SI112_200m | ecosystem: Environmental > Aquatic > Marine > Inlet | place: Canada: British Columbia | collected... | reverse complement strand
ACGGCGTAATCTTGCTTTTGCGCTAGTACAAACCTATTTAAATCAAAAGAATCTGTTGCTAAATTCATAATTACACCTCTGTTAAATAATTTTTCCAAACATGACCCCTGCATGACCCCGTGTTTTTCAATAGACGAAAAAAAAAGGACTCAATCTCTTGAATCCCTTTAGCTGTATGGTGGGGCGTGAGCGATTTGAACGCTCGACCAGCGGATTAAAAGCCCAGGCCAGAACATCTAATAAGCCCCTATACCGCCCTACTAAAGCATTTTCAGAGCACTTTAAAGCGATATAAGGCGTTTTTAAGTGTTCTTTGTCGGCGTTTTGTCGGCTTTATTTATATCTTCTAACTTAACCCTCACCAAGAACTTTATAACAATCTAAAAAACAGATTTTCAATTGCTAATATTTTAACAAACCTCTGCCTCTACCAAGTGTTAATTTTTGGGAGGATTACACTAACGCATACTCTTGTGTTGCCTTTACTTTGCCTAACGTATGCGAAAAATCAGGGGACTTCTTGCCCCAATCGTACATTGTTTGCTTAGGTGTGTCTATGTATAAAGACAGTCCTGCGTCTATTGGTACAAAAAAAGAAAAGGGATTTATCCCAGCAACGAGCAAAGTGAGGCGCAGTGAAATAGCTTAGTCTTGGATGCTTTAGCATCGAGAAACACAACCAAAGGGCGTTAGCATACTAATAACCATATCTTAATACTTTTTTAAGTCACTACATTTGTTAATATTATGCTTATTTAAAAATTCCTTGCGCTCTATGGCGCTTCCGCAATAACACAACTGCTTTCTGAAACTATCAATCCCTCCTAATGAGTTTGACAAATGGTTACTCTTAAAGAGTAATTCTCCCTTCTTATTATATGTAGACTCTTCTCCTGGAGCGCCTCCAGCATTATAAAAAACCTCACTCTTAAGATTTTTATTTTTGTACCATTCACGCCACAAACCCTCCCTACGTCCATCAATATAACAACCCTCAATAAATTTATTTCCATTTAAATATTTACATCTATAGCTGCCATTGTATTGAAGATTACTAAGCAATTCTACATTACAAACAACATCATTTTTATATTCAGGGCTAGCTATTCTAGTTATATTTACTGGAATTTCTACATAAACACGTTTAGTAACTGGAGGATAAACTACTCCCACGTCATGGCCACCTAGATAGGAAATTATTAAACCAAGCGCATTCTCATTTGAACAACACTCCTGATATAGGAAATTTATTACAGGAATTGTGATTAATACATCATTTTTATATACGACCTTTGCCCCATCATTAAACCAATCACCTCTGATATATTCAGACTCAGGCAGTATAACTTTGCCAAAATTTAGACCAGAAGAGTCATCAAGCAAAGTAATTTTGACACTATCCCTCTCAATAAAATGTTTTTCTGAAATTGCTACTTTGAGTAGTATTTTATTATTTTCAATTATTGCACTTATCTTAAACGCCTCATCAGAAGACAGCAACTTAACTGTATTGGAAGCTCTACTTTTTAATTCCTCTAAAGACTCCCTCCTCTTTAGCAGCTCTAAATATGAGACTTTGCTTAGCAGTCCACGTTCATGTGTATTAACATCAATACTCAATATATCGCTCTCTTCCATTTTAAACGGCAGGTACTTTTCTATAATAAATGTATCTCCTGGATTCAACCAGTCCGGATGCCGCTGAAATGGGCCTTCTAAAATATACTCATTATTGGATTTGTGGGTCAGCCTAACTTCAGTTGAATAGTGAGCCTTAAAAGGTACTGGCTTATTTGATATATTTAAAACTACTATATCTATTGCCCTTCTGGTAATGGGCTTATAAAGCCTACTAGAAATTACAAGTTTTTCAGATGGTAGTACATTACTGTGTGGCAACGTATCTTTTTTCAAGTTAAAGATGCTCTGACTTGTGCCCGAACAAGCGCTAATAAGCAATAATGCAATCAGTGCCAGCAAAGTTCTAAATAAATTCTTATTCATTTGGATAGTCCTAAAATTTTTACAGGTTTTCTAATAATTTTAATAGCTCTTTAGCCTCAACAGAGTCGTTCTCATTAGCCTTCATAAGTAAATACGTTGCTTTTTCGTAATCAATATTGTAGTGGTCTGACAAACTGTAGTGGTCTGATTTATTGTAGTGGTCCGATAGATCTGGACACCTTTCAAGTTGACATTAACACCCTACCAAAGCATTTTAAAGCTATATAAGGCGTTTTCAAGTGCTCTTTGTCGGTGTTTTATATCTATTAATTTAATCCTTACCACGGATCTTATGGCTAATAATTTAAGCATTTTATAATGACCTAAAAGCAGATTTTCAATTGCTATTATTGTAAGAAAGTTCTACTTTTTCCGAGTATTAGTCTTTTAGAGTTTTGCAGGATCACCACATATCCGCTAAACTTTCTAATGTGAAAATATTATAGTTACAATTCAAATATACCTATAATATAGATCATGAATAATAAAAACTTAATTGAAAAACTAGATCAAATACGTAGTTGCAAGGTTTTTGAAACCATTGTTATAACTGTAATATTAGTATCTGCACTTGCAGTTGGCGCTAAAACATATAGTCTTCCTCAGTGGATATACACACCTTTAGGAATTTTAGATACATTAATTACACTATTCTTCGTAGTTGAACTAATTCTCAGGATGATTGTTGAGAAGAGGTTTGTAGATTTCTTTAAGAAAGGTTGGAATATTTTTGATTTTATTATTGTTGTAGGTAGTCTAATTCCTTTGGAGGATAGTGAATTTGTTTTACTTGGAAGGCTGCTTAGAATCTTTAGAGTCCTAAGGTTAGTTTCATTTGTTCCAGAATTACGCATGATCGTAAATGCTTTACTAAAAGCCATTCCTAGAATCGGATATGTTGTTTTACTTATGTTTGTTATTTTTTATATATACGGAGCCTTTGGAAGTATATTTTTTGGAAAAATTGACCCGATTCTCTGGGAAAATATAGCAATTTCAATGTTAACTTTGTTTAGAGTGGTTACCTTTGAGGACTGGACTGATGTTATGTATGCAACAATGAAGGTTTACCCATTAAGTTGGATTTATTATTTAAGTTTTATATTTATGAGTAGTTTCGTATTCTTAAATATGATGGTTGGTATTGTTATTGATGTTTTTGGTAAAGAGCATGAAGAATACAATAGGGATCATAACGAGGGAGAGGCCGGCGAAGTGCATCAAATCTACATTCATACAGTTGAAATTGAAGAGCAGTTAAAACGTATTAAATCTTTGTTAAAGCAATAGTAATGAAAAATTAGACTAATAGGGATATAATTAACCTATTAAATATTACATTAAAGGAGTTTCTATGAACATTAAAAATACTTTGCTAGCCTTTGTAGTTGTGTTATTAACACCTAGCATATATGCCGAAGTTGACACCGCATCATATGTAGAAATAAAGGTTACGCAAGAAGAGAAAAATGACACTAATGCTCATAATTTTCCAATTATTTCACAAATTGATGGCAATAGACTTGAAAGGCAAAGAAATGACTATTTAGACAATAAAAATATAAGTCTCGGCAATGACATAAAGGGAAACTATATAGGATGGGGTGAGGTGGCAATTAGCGTTAGCCCTAAAAGTATAGATTTTGCTCAAAAAAGAATTATGGCCTTTGAAAAGGCATTTGTTGATGCAAAAGCTAAATTTGTAAGAATGAAGGCACAAGAGACTGCTTCAAGCATTTCTAGGGAGCTTTTCCAGGATGATAGAGATCGAAATGTAGTTGAAATTAAAGATGGTGTAATTGTTAGTCTTGCTAAAAAAATACATGCCCTTACTGAAGCCGCAATAGATGAAAAACTAATTGAATATGGTGTTGACCCTAGTACGGTGGCTAATTCCAATATAAATAAAAAAAGAAAGCTAATGAAAAATAGTATTAGCAAACAGATCGCCATTAAAGCAGTCGAAAACATTTCTGGAATAAGGGTTATTGCAACATTTGAAGATGTTACTGGTGTTGGAGTTCTGATTAAAGCTAATCCAAAGTATCGAGACATAGCTAGAGCTATAGCATCAAAAAAACTAGTTGGCTATCCAACAAAGATTGACCCTAAGGAATCTATCAGGAAACAGTTAAATAGTCGCCTAAATAATGAAGATTATTTTTTACAGCATGGCTTAAGAATTATGACTGACGATAGCGGAAACAGAGTGTTAGTCTCCTTTGGTCAATGGTCACCAAAGGTAACTAGAAATGATTCTAGATTAAGGATAAATACAGCTATAAAATCTGCAAAAGGCATAGCGTATGATCATGCACTTTCATACATAACAATGTTTGTAAACACAACTTTGGCATTGGAGAATAAAACAAAGCTAAGTGATAGTGAGACAATTAATATTTTATCTCATACAGATGGCGTAACAGAAGAACAACAAAATAGTAGTGTTGGCGCCATGCTTGAAAGGTTCGTAAAAGAAACTTCAAGAGTGTCAATTGAGGGTGTAAGTGAGGTGCATTCGTGGGCAGCGAACCACCCTGAAACTGGACACCTTCTTGTTGGCAGCGTTTTAATGTGGTCTCCAACTACTCAGGCATATAGCAGAGCATATGATAAGAAATTCCGTCCAAAACAAGAAACTAAGAAGCCTAAGCTCCAACAATATAACAACAATCAAGAAGGCTATAAGGCATATAAAAGCAAGGATTTTGACTAGTATATCTAAGAATAATTACTCTTGTTGAGTTTATAGACTGTCCGCTGACTTTCGCCAAGCGATAGTTAAATTCGCCCCTTTGATTCTTGCCGCATCTTCCTTGTTTAGAAGGACAATTGCGACAAAGGTCTGATTATTACCAATTAAAGCGTTTTTGTTAATATAAAAACCACTTATCATAGGCGCTATACCCTTGTGCCACGGTCTACCTCGTTTTCCATAACGAGTAATAATAGATGTCGAGCTATACTTACTACCCTTAATTGGCTCCGCACCTTCTCCACCAAAAACAATAGAGCCAATAGTGTTCTCATCCTTATCTATAAAATCAAAATCAAAATAAGCCCCACTATGCCTGCTAACACCATATAAATTATCAATTTTATCTAGTTCGCTGTTAACAATTCTGCTGTGAATAGATGAGAAGTTATATTCAGTTGCTGTGGCGCCTATAAACCAATTTTCATTTTCTGGAGGATTATCTAATTCGACAATGCAAACTGAGGAATCTTTGCAACAATCTGTTGAGTCGCTCTTCTCTAATGGTTTTTTACACACTTTTTCTGTCTTATTCCCATGTGCCATATACTTATAAAGTCTTTTTATTCGACTAATATAGTCATCACTCAATGAAACTTTAAAATTAAAGTAAAAAGGCAGTACTTCCAAATTACCGTATCTTATCTTATCTTCATTAGAAACGAAATGATAAATACTTTCTTGCTCCTTTAAGCCCGAGGATCTGTCGTCAATATACGGTTCCATGCCTGTAAATTTAATACTATATGCCGATCCAGTATTAAAAATAGGCTCTAAAACTTCTTTCTTGTAGATCTCTCTAAACATATCTGTATTTTGAAAAACCCCTATAACTTGTGTTATAAATGTTGGGTCAGTAATCGCAGTTATATTCTCATCTTCTAACTTTTGCGCCAACTTGTCAACAATAACATCAACTTCTGCTTTAACTGCATACAGTCCTCCTAATGCGTGATCTATACTTGTCTCGAGCACTCTTAGTTTTTTTATATACCCTCTATTAAATTTAAGAATTTTACTGCTAATTGTTTCTTCATTCTTTAGATGGACTTCTTCAGATAGCAGATCCCCCATCACTTCATCAAGTGCTCTCATACCAGCACGTGTCTCGGCATATTCAATACTGTCTCCATAACCTATAACAGTCACAGTTCTTATGTTTTCAGCAAATGAAGAAAATGGCATAAGAATAATAAAAATAAAAATTAGCCTTGTGTTAATACGCATATATCCAACTTCCTTGATCAATCATCATTTTTTAATTATAGTGTAGAATTGAATACGTATTGAAATGAAAGACTGGGGCTTAATAATGTATAAAATTATTTTTTTATTAATACTGGTAGCTCTCTCTGCAACCAGTAAAAGCACTAACACAAGCCATCCCTATATTGATGCCGGTAACATAGAAATGCATCAAAATAATGTGGATATTAAACTAAATGACGATGGCTCTATAAGATCACTTGTTTCAACAATAAATGTAGAGCTGGTCAGTACAGACGATAAGTCGATCAAAAAAGCGCTAATTATTGCCAACATATTGACAAAAATAAATCTATCAAAATATATTTCTCAGGATGTGTCAGGCACTAAAAGCCTTGGCACTGTTTTTAATCAGAATGAATATGCTCAAAACTATTTAATAAGTATTGAAAAATCTTCTAATTATTTATTAAAAGGTGCCTCTATTATTAACGAGACTATTGATAAAGAAAATAGATATGTTTCTACAACCATTGAGGTTAGTGACCATAATATGAAATTTGCTAATGAGGCAAAATCTATTTTAGGAGCTAAGAAAACAAGCCCATCAAAGCGGTTTGAATCATACATAAAATCTTTAAAAATAATTGACGGCGTTAGAATTATTGGCTTCAATAAAAAAAACTACATTGTTTCATTTGCAACAAAAAAAATCAATAAACCAACTCTCTCTTCAAAATTGGATGCACTAGATGTGGCCTACTATAAGACTAGAGTAAATTTATCAAAATTCATTTTTGGTGAAAAAATTAGTTATAACTCGATGCGTACAATAGAAGATATTAAAACTATCAAATATAACCAATCAGAAGAAATTAATGAAATTATTGAAACATTTATTGAAGAAAACAGTGGGATTTATTCAGGCAAGAAAAAGTCTGTTGGATTCAACACCTTGAAATACATCAACAACGACAAAGTATTTTATTATCTTTATCTTGAAATTCCTAAAAAATTAATAAATATTTAATGAGTAAGGGCTAATTGTTACTCTTAAAATAAGACATTATCTTTTTATGCAGTTCACCCACCTTGCCTTTCAGTCTAACCCGCCGACTTCCTATAGATAGATAAAACATGACAATCGACACTACTATAAAAAATATGGTAATAAAACAACTATGGTTAAAAAAATAGGATACGAAGTACAAGGCAAGTAAAGTGAAAATTATCACTAAAAGCTTCAATAATAATTTTTCTCCATGTTTAGTCAATATTTTTTTGCCTTTTTTGAATTTCTTGTGCTGAGTGGAGTATCCATTCGTAAAAATTGTATACCAACTTAAAAACACAAAAACTAATAATAGTAGGATGTTTAACCAAATATATCCTATGCTAAAGAGAGATAGAACTATATACACAGACACTAAAACTAACAGCGTAATGAGGGCGTTAGTTGATCTTTCTTTTCCTTCTTTGGTTAAGCTTTTCTTTCTTTCTTTCTTAAACAGTGTTATTCCTTTTGGGTCTGTATCATCAAGTGACACCATTAGTATTGACAATAAAAACCAAGGGACAAAGAAAGAAAATATTCCACCACGATCAGATGGTTGAAACTCATAGAATTCACCTATGGGGGTGTCTGTAAAACACGCAATTAATGAGTCACCTGGAAGAAAGTATAAGAGCGAGATCTGCGTCCAAATTTCTTCAAAAAAAGATAAGCTAATTATTTCCATAAACGCATAGAGTGATACAGTTTATTATTTATATACCTTATAGATTAGCTTCAAATTGACAATATTGTCTAGCCATCTTTATTAGTTGAACTCTTAGTTTGTGTACATCATCATTAGAGGCGCCCGTCAGGCTGAATGATCGTATGCCAGAATACAAATCTTTATAAACTGTTTTTCCTTCTTTTAAAATGGCTAACGTTATATCAATATCTGGATTTCTTTGTGACGTTGCGTAACAATATTGGTAATTGGTAGTCTGCGATTTATAGTCATCTTCACTATTGTAATCTTTACCAGTAATAATGTATCCTACACCACCTTTGTCAATTAGCTCTTTGTGAAAGATAGTAAATTTTCCAAACTTACTGCCTGGTGGAACAGGGACGAGAACCTCTACAATAATCTCCCTGTCCTGGAATACAATCTTCTCCACAACTTCTTGTATTGGGTTTGACTTTATATAGATGTAATATGCCGTAGTAGAAAGAATGGCAAACATCCCTAAAACCAGCAATAACAATCCAAGGTTTTTTATAAAAATTCTATCAGTTCTAAATCTTTTTAACCTACGTAATTGCTTTTCATTGTCTACAACGCCTTCAGCATGTGCATTGAGAGCATCATAATTGTTGACTATATGCTCTGTAGATTTAGACATTTAGTCATCCTGATTATCTTTTTTTGTAGCTCTACTCTTATCTTTGCCAAATTTACTAAGAATATCTTTTACCTTGGCAGTGCCAAATTTTAAAAGGTCTGGGTCTTTGGTATAAAGAGGCTCATAAAATACTTCTTTTTTAACAATTTCAACAGGTACTTCTGTAAGCACAACCTTCTGGACGGGGACCTCTTTAATCACTTCTTTAGGCACTTCTTTTATTCTAATCTTGGTGATAACTTTCGGCTCTCTAATGCGTTTACGTAAACTTATAAACATGCGTCTTATTGTATTTTTTAGTTGGTATCGCTTTCCTTTATTAAGATATTTTTCATTAGGATGCATCAATATAAACGCACCAAAAGAAAGAACCACACCCATGATTGACACGAGTGCCGCTAATGATCCATACCACCAGAAAGCCGTTTTGGTAACATCCTCCATAGTGACGTCTGATATTTTAACTTCTTTAACTTTGTACTTTTTACAAGTCTTTCTCCTAGTCTTGGTTAGTTGAACTTCTTTTTTATTATCGAATAAGCCAAACCAACTGAAACCAGCCTTTGAATTTTCGCTGTCCTCAAAAAATACTTCATCATCTTTATAAAACTCATCGCAAACTTTTTTTGCTGCAAAATTCATTCTATACCTGGTAAATCTAAACATTTGGTTAGATGCTTCGTATTTACGCATTTGACCCTCTTCAACCTCTCGTAATTTTTCCAAATCAACAGACTCAGCCTTCCAGGCTTCCAATTGATTTTTATCTAACTCCAGCTGTTTAGTTTCACCTTCGTAGCCCGCTTTTGCACCTTCTTTTTCTGATGTGTAAGTTTCCGTACGTATTCTTTTATCATTTTCATAACTCTCAATGTCTATATCACCTTGTGATTGCAATCGTAAGGTTGACTTTATGTTCTTAACTTCACGCTTCAATTCTTCTATTTTTGGGTTAAACCTTTCATCAATTTCCTTTATAGCGTTATTGTAGTTAGAAGCAGCATCTATATTATTGACTTCGCCACTTTCAAAAGACATTCTGCTTTTGACTAAATCACTCCTTTCCTTCTTCCATGATTTACACATATCATCACAAGACGTATTGTTAAAAAAGCTGTTTTTTAGACTATCAGCTAAAGATTTGGAAATCTTAATATCTAGTTTGTCAATCTCACCCTGAATACGCACGATCTTATTTGTGCGCACTGATCTTGCATTATTTTGTCTATTTTGGCTAGATTCAGACGATAAAATGTGTGTATCTTTTGCTTCCTTAATTGCAGTCTTTCTGTCTTCTTTAAGCTGATTTAGTTCGGATTTTCTGTCTTGAAGTTCGGCCTCTAAGTCACCATTCTTCCTTTTTAATGTGTCTGATATGCTTTTGTTAATAATATCGATATCACTTTTATAGCTTTGTTGTAAGTTTGCCAATACATTGGAATAGTTATTCGATAAATCTTTAGGTGTAATACTGTTAGCGTGCTCAATCTTTCTGCCTAAAATAACCAATCTTTTTTCGGTTTTATCTAAGACACTTTTAGGCGCTCTCACTTTTGCTGTAACATTACTAAATTGTCTTTCAAAGCCAGCAGACACTGTTTCAAAAGTGATAAAAGTAAGGCCGATTAAAACAATGCTGAATAAGAATTTTGTTATTATATTTCTATTTATGTAAACCAAATAAACAATTGGCACCTTAAGCACTTCTGCTATAGCAACCATAATAAACGGTAAGCCACCAAGGATTACATCAGCCCATTGCGCATCTGGTATTTCAATGTTTTCATAGTTAGGAATTTCCAGAGAACCAGATATTTCTGCAGCAGATTTTGCCACTTCTATTGCAGCTTGCCTATAGCCTTCTAAAGCATCAGCACCTTGATAGTAGGCAACAAATAAACCCACTAATGCCGCTATAATTTCAACAGTCCAAGCCCAAAAATATAATTTTTTACCCGTTGACACCCTTTCTTTGACTGTTGAAAGTTGAACTGCGGTTATGTTTGTTTTGTTGTTTTCTATAAATTCCATAATTATTCCTTGCTACGTACTATGCACCTATAAAACAGAGGTAAAAATACCGTGTTGTTGATAATACTATATTTATAACTCAAAATAAAAATCATTAAGTAATGTATCAACTTTTCAGACACTTCTCGATTAAGTCATACAATTTTTCAAATCCAGATGGATTATTCCAGTTATGGCTTGAATCATAAAATATTGGATTAGGCGTAAACCCTATGCCCCGAACCTTGAGTTTCTGGCAAATTAGAGCTGCTAAGTCACTCAATTTAGGGTCTGACATTGTTTCAGGATCAGCACCTAGATTACTTATATAGCCTTTAAGCACATCCTCTCCTTTTTTCAAGGTTAATTGATGATAATTAATTAACCTTGACCCAACAATATCCTCTGTTGTGTTTTTTGTTATACAATTAATAGTAAGATCTTCTTTATGTACATTAATTACCTTGTTAGTGGCGCTTCCATCAGTCCACAAGGTATTTCTCTTAGTAGTTGTAGTTTTAACAGTTGTTATAGGCGTTGTAATAGTATTTACACATGTTTCATACGTCGTTATTGTTGTATTTTTATCGCCATCTCTATACATCTCCTCTCTTGTAGAGCAGTCTGGATTAATATGAGGCACACCTTTAAGTTTTTTTATAGTTGTTTCCTGGGTGTTATTTGTACTGACAATATTAGGAATCACCTTCCTATTAACATGATCCTTCCTATTTTTTATTGATACAGTGCTAGACAATGGACTGTCTTTGGTTTTTGTTGTGTCTTTGGTGGTTGTTTTCCCATCTGTCCACAAAGTGTGTTGAGTTGTGATTGTAGTGGTTTCCATAACTACAGGAACTGTTGTTGTGTCTGTATAAAAGCGATAAGTATCTATTATTGTGCTACCATTTTCATCCATGCTTTCTACTTTTTCATCAACATGCGTGCTTGATGTAGTTGGATCTCGAGACACTCTCTTCTTAACCTCTTTTTTTGTAGACCAAATATCTTTAGGATTGGCCGTTATTTTTGTACTAATAAGATCTTCACCCTTTGGAATTTTCCCTATAATTTTCTCCCCTATTCTGGATGTGACCTTGCTACCAATTACCTCTTTTGTAATTGACCCATCGCCATAAGTAGCGACCTCGGTAGTGACCTCTGTAATGACTGTAGTGATGGGTATAGTCTTAATATCTGTAAAGACATCATATGTCTTAGTAACAGTATTACCATCAGAATCAAAAGACTCTTTTATAGATTTTGTTGTTTTTCTTACAGTTTTAGATTGAGAGCCTTCAATCACTTCAACTGTTTTTGAAACTAAAAATTCTTTTTTTATTACCTCAACTATTCTGACTGATTTCGGATCCTGTGCATTAAGAAGGTCACTCAACAGTATAGATGCTGGATCCATAGCACTATAAGCTGGATCTGTTACTAGTTTTGACTTTGGGTCTACCACATCAAAAAGATTGGATGGGTCAGCTGTAGTATTACCCCATTTCCATTTATTAATTGAATCAGCAGAGTTTGCTAATGAACTAATTATTATAGATAGAAAAAAGAATTGTATCTTTATTGACATTAAGTTTCAACGGCATATCTTAATTTACGACATTGCTAAGTTTGTGAATTTTGCTAGACCTAATTAGTTCAATCTCATCTGCATTAATACCTAAATTTCTAGCAATAGAGAATATACATTTAGACTCTTCATTGTGCTCAACACCATCTGATACCATGACCTCATGAGCTAATTCTAATGCCTCATATTTTTGGACATCTTCATTAATATCATGTAGTTCTCTACAAATAGCATTTAGTTCCACCTCCCAAGCTTTCTTATCGTGCCCTAAATTAGCAAACTCTTGTTCTGCCTTATTTTTTGCGTTATTGTAAAGTTTTTTAAG
>Ga0257119_1002139_pt1 | contig 12300 bp, 5 predicted proteins | sample SI112_200mmetaG_FD_190179 | JGI IMG/M metagenome (GOLD analysis project Ga0257119, IMG submission 190179) | Marine microbial communities from Saanich Inlet, British Columbia, Canada - SI112_200m | ecosystem: Environmental > Aquatic > Marine > Inlet | place: Canada: British Columbia | collected... | reverse complement strand
GCAGGTGAACAACCTGATGGTAATACTCCATCCACCGTATCACTTGCACTTGAACTGTAACTAACCAGAGATCCCAGTGATGAAGTCGCTTCTTCAGTGATATTGATTGGTAATGTTAATACTGGTGCACCTGTATCGGCAATGGTTACCGTCTGGATGGCGGTGCCGGTATTGTTCGCCCCATCGGTGGCACTCCAGGTAATCTGATGCACACCGACTGCAAACGGGCCACTGTTACTGGCTGTTGGCGTTAATGAACCACTGACCAGATCACTGGCACTGGCAGCACCTAAGGTAACGGCTGTGGTTGATCCGGTGGCTTCCATCACAATATCTGCAGAGACTGTGACTGTGGGTGCTGTGGTATCTTGAACCGTGACCGTAAAACTGCCAGTGGCGGTATTGTTCGCAGTATCCGTGACACTGCAATTCACTGTCGTGTTACCCAGTGCAAAGGTGCTTCCTGATGTGGGTGCACAGCCTGATGATAATGTGCCATCCACCGTATCACTGGCACTTGAGCTGTAACTAACCAGTGCTCCCGATGCTGAAGTCGCTTCCTCAGTGATATTACCTGGTAGTGTTAATGCGGGTGCACCTGTATCAGTAATAGTTACTGTCTGGATAGCAGTTCCGGTATTGTTCGCCCCATCGGTGGCACTCCAGGTGATTTGATGTACACCCACGGCAAACGGGCCGCTGTTACTGGCTGTTGGTGTTAATGAACCACTGACCAGATCACTGGCACTGGCAGCACCTAAGGCAACGGCTGTGGTTGACCCGGTGGCTTCCATCACAATATCTGCAGAGACAGTAACTGTCGGTGCCGTGGTATCTTCAACGGTCACTGTAAAACTGCCAGTAGCTGTATTGTTCGCGGTATCCGTGACACTGCAATTCACTGGCGTGATACCCAGTGCAAAGGTGCTACCTGATGCAGGTGCACAGCCTGATGGTAATACTCCATCCACAGTATCACTGGCACTTGAGTTGTAACTAACCAGGGCTCCCGATGCTGAAGTCGCTTCTTCAGTGATATTAGCAGGAAGTGTTAATGTGGGTGCTCCCGTATCGGTAATGGTTACTGTCTGGATGGCGGTGCCGGTATTGTTCGCCCCATCAGTGGCACTCCAGGTGATTTGATGCACACCCACTGCAAACGGGCCGCTATTACTGGCTGCTGGATTCAATGAACCACTGACCAGATCAATGGCACTGGCAGTACCTAAGGTAACAGCCGTGGTTGAACCAGTAGCTTCTAAAGTTATATCCAGTGGTGCCGTCACTGCCGGAGCAGTCGTATCTTGAACCGTCACTGTAAAACTGCCAGTGGCTGTATTGTTCGCAGTATCCGTGACACTGCAATTTACTGTCGTGTTGCCCAGTGCAAAGGTGCTACCTGACGCAGGTGCACAGCCTGATGGTAAGGTTCCATCCACCAAATCAATTGCTGTAGCCGTGTAGCTAACAACTGCACCCACTGAAGAAGTAGCTTCAGCTACAATAGCCAAAGGTAACGTCAAGACTGGTGGAGTTATATCCGGAGTAGTTACCGAGATCGAAATTTCTTCAAAATCACTAGCTGCTGTAGGCAAACCATCATCAGTTACTGTAAAAGTGACAAAATGACTTGTCACCTGATTTAACCCGGGAAGCCAACTAAAAGTTGCGGTTCCATTCCCATGATCAACCAGATTAGAACCATCAGGTCCCACCCCTGTAGCTCCTCCACTCATAGAAAAACTTAAGTTATCACCATCAAGTTCACTTGCTGACAACTGGAATGTTAATACCTCTTCGACTAATACGGTCTTATTTCCTATATTTGAAAGTACAGGTGGTCTATTTATATCATTTACTGTGATAGAGACTTGTTCAGAAGCGCTTTTAGAAGGAAACCCATTATCCGTTACTGTAAACGTTACTAAATAATTCCCAGACTGAATATAATTAGGAGACCAATGAAAAGTTGAAGTTCCATCTTCATTATCGACTACAGAGGCTCCTGTGGGTAGTGTATCAGCAGAAAAACTCCAGCTATCATCGGGATTAACATCGGTAGCTATCAAAGTAAAATTTAATGCCCCTCCTTCATCAACAGCACGACTGCCTATACCTGTTAGAACTGGAGCAACATTTGTTTCTACTATTCCAGTTGTTGCAATAACAAAATCATCCATAAAAATAGGAATTTCCTGCCCATACTTCCCATCTACTTCAATAAACTGGAAGCTGGTAAATCCTGAAGTTTCAATAATGCCAAAAAACTCATAGTCTGGTACTTGCTTCTTCCCAATATTCAGAAGGGAACCTGAATCTAGCACTACTGAAATATTACCAGGTGTACCTCCAATATCTGAAAAGTAACCACCAACTGCAAATAATGCAGTTCCTGAACCACTGAGTCCATCGTGAAGAAAGCACGCATCAGAGATAGGTGTGGGTCCGTCAATACACAGTGGGCCATAAAAAGCATCCTCTATTCCGCCAAGTGCAAGATAAGGAATATCTGGATCCCCATGATTAGGATCAAGACCACCCCAGAAACCGTTTTGTGAACCTGAACCAGTGGTGATTCCGTTAGTCAGTGGAAAATTTGTCTTCCAGACAATTCCTTTGCTTTCAATACCTGTTTCAGGAGTCGAATCTTCTATTGAACGTACCGAATCCCAGGCAATACCTTCAAAGCCTTCCCTGAAAAGATTGTAACTACCAAGCTGTGCTAATTTGGTTACAAATGCCGATTCCATCCAACAGGTATATTGTGAAGCACCCGCCCCCCCAATGGCATTCATTTAAAGAGAAAAATACTTGTTCCAAATTGAGCTATGCAAAAGCCTGATTAATCGAGACTTTTTCTCAAACGGTCACCCGAGTAAAAAAAGTTGACTCCCAGAAGTTTATTCTTATGATAGTGATGTGTTTTTATCTCTTGAATATAAATGAACGAATCTCAAATAGATGATTTAAAATCAACAACCTTCAGTGGCAGGCGATTCACCCGCAAACAAATTACAAGCATTCAACAGACGGTTAATACTTTTCCTGCGCTGAGTCGGCGAGAACTGGCTCATACCGTTTGCGAAAATCTGCAATGGCAGACGCCTAATGGGAAAAATAAAATACAGGCTTGCCTTGGGTTACTGGAGAAGCTTGAAGTATTGGGAATCCTGTCTTTGCCGCAGAAAAAAACAACGATGCAAAGAGGCCCACAAAAGCAAATTTCACGAACAGATTCTGCTAAAGAGCCAACAGGCATTGATGACAAGCTGAGTCAATTATCACCGATCAGATTGCAAGTGGTCACCGACAAAAGCGATATCGCCCTGTGGAATGAGTTTATCGACCGATACCATTATTTAGGCTATAAACGTCCCATTGGTCCTCATATACGTTACTTCATTATTGATCATCAGAACCGAAAGCTCGGCTGCCTGATGTTTTCCTATGCCTGCAAGAGGCTAAGCTGTCGTGATGAATGGATAGGCTGGCAGGATAAAGCTTATAAAAAACATCTGGATCTGGTGGTTAATAATAACCGCTTTCTCATATTGCCCTGGGTGAGCGTTAAAAACCTGGCATCCAAAGTCCTGTCAATTGCCGCCAGGCAGCTTGCTGATGACTGGAACACACGACACGGTTACCGACCCGTGTTACTGGAAACCTTTGTAGATACCTCAAAGTTCAATGCGACCTGTTACCGGGCGGCAAACTGGATTTTCCTGGGGCAGACCGGAACACGTGGAACCACCAAAAGCCAAAAAACGCCGAAAGCTGTTTATGTATACCCTTTGCTGAGAAATACAAAATCCATACTCATCAACGGTCCAGTACCTCTAAAAAAGCGCAAGGTCAGCGTGGTTAAAGCCTGTCACTCTAACGACCCCTTTATTCATTGTTGGCAAAACATCATAGGTACTGTCACCGCTGTAGCCAGTGATTTTGATGCGCAATGGCAAAAACGTCAGCGAATCCTGAATAGCTTATTGATCGTGCTGTTTATTTTTCGCCTGGTCTTTTCAAAAAACAATCAGGGCTATGGTACAACCATCTCAGAACTTTGGGATCAATGCCGCACTCTGGGTATTGCTTTACCCCAGGCATCACCCGTTGCCGCCTCTGCATTTTGCGCGGCTCGAAACAAGATGGATGAAAAAATATTTACTATCCTGCACAAGGAAATTCTCAAGCATTACAACCCATCCAACAGGGATTATTGCTGGAAAGGGCATCACATTTTTGCCGTTGATGGCTCAAAGATGAACCTGCCGCGCCCATTAATCAAACACGGTTATCGTACCCCATCTGACAACGCCCACTATCCTCAAGGATTACTGAGCTGCTTATACCAATTGAAGTCGAAAATACCGATCGATTTTGAGCTTGTCTCACACAATGACGAGAGGAAGCTGGCGCTGGCTCACCTGACATCTCTATCAGAAAGTGATGTGGTGATTTATGACCGGGGTTACTTTTCCTATGCGATGCTGGATGAGCATGTAAAGCATGGCATTCACCCGGTATTCCGATTAAGAAATAAAGCCAACAAAATCATTGATGCTTTTATTGCCTGCAATGAAAAAGATAAAGTGGTTGAAATCCCCAACCCGGAAGCTCGAAAAGGAGCTGATAATAAGGCAATCAGTCTACGCCTTGTGAAATATACCGTAGCAGGCACGATCTATATTTTAGGAACCACATTGCTGGATCAACAAAAGTATCGTATTGAAGACTTGTCTGATATTTACCATTCACGCTGGGGCGTAGAAGAGCTTTACAAAGTCTCCAAACAATTAATGACCATAGAGGAATTTCACGCACAAAGTGAGCGAGGCGTCAAGCAGGAACTTTTTGCCCATTTTATTCTGATTACCTTGACAAGAATTTTTTCAAACCACAGCGAAGACCATTTCAATACATCAACGCATTTGGGTAAAGCTGAAGAAACAAAAGCCAACTTCAAAAATGCTTTAGTCACGGTGGCAAGAAATATTGAAGGTTTACTACTACAGCAAGTGGCATTGGTCAGTAAAACAATTAATAGCATTATCGCCAGCATCTCATCGTGCCGACAAAAGGTGCGACCCAATCGTTCTTATGATCGACGATCAAGAAAACCGATAGGAAAATGGAAACCACCTAAACCTGCAAAGCCTACTCATGAAGCGCTGCCCATCACCGCATAATCTCTGGGCAGGAGATTTGACCTGGCACAAAACCAAATCCTTAAGTGAATGACTAAGTTTCTTAAGTGAATGCCATTGCCCGCCCCCCCCTCACAGGCAGTTAAAGTTACAACACCTATGGCAGTTTCCCCTGATACAGAAGATGCAAGATATTGAAAGGTATCTGAACCATCAAAAACCTCACCTGATTCAGGGTCTTCATTAGGAACATATTCAAATGAACCGTCAGCACAAAGCTGAAGAGAGGTTCCAGAGCAGGTCATAGTGCCTTTAGTCGGACCCGAATCAGGAATTAAAGTGACTGTAACTCCAAATTCAATGGCATTCTCTCCATCCAGCCTATCATTTTCCATTACACCCGCAGATTCAACCTGCAATAATCTACTTGCAGGAATACCAAATTCATCATTTACAACTGTCAAAGCAGCATTTGCAAATCCTGTTGCAAAGATATAAAGACAAATAACAGATAATATGGAGTTTAATATTTTCATAAATATATCCTTGTAGGCGTACTCCGCTTAATATAATTTACATCTTTAAGCCAGTATTAACCTAAGTTTATATTATGACCAAAAGCCACTATTTTAATAATTAGGCTAGCACTACTATTAATAAGGAAAAAGTCTTATTTGGAGGTAGTATAAATCTACCTCACGGGCTTTTTATTACGTTGATTTTCTAACTGAATAGTTAAAAAAGAGCTTCAATCACAACCATCTTCCTGTACCTCTTCCTCCCCTTCTTCATTTGAAATCAATGTTCTGGCCCAGGAACATTACTCAGCAATCTCATGAAACTCAACACCTCTATTATTCGACTTCGTAACCATTTTCAGTTAACACAAATTTAAAATCATCCCGCTGCTATTCAGTAAAAGTATCAAGAATATTTCTTCGGCAGGAGAGCTGGGAATCAAGCACTTTTTTTGTGAAGCTTGAAAATTTTTTCCTGCTTTGTTTTCAAAGCTTCTTCATTGGTCAAAGGGCTTAGTGAAAGCTTATGAAATTTATTTCTTTCTGTGATGATTTTATTCTTCACAGAAAGTAGGGGCATTAGAAAGGGATGATAATTAAAGGCTGACGAACAATAAAAAGTGTTTTGAATATTTCATGAATTTCCACAAAATTATGAAATTAACACTACAATCAATATTATTACTTTTATAAATTATTGACTATACAAGTAAAGACTCTCATAACTTTAATGTATTAATAACTTATATTTTTAATCATAATAACTACCCTTTGATGTTAATATTCAAAGATATAAACCTTAGTTTTAATAATAAATAGAATTAAATTCTAAAAACCTGCATTTCAATACACTAACTAAGAGCTAACGCAATCTTTCCATTTTATGAAACGATTTTTACAACTTTCTTCCGGGCATCCCTGGCTAATACTTTTAATTTTATCCTTCTTTACGCTCTTAGCCAGTACAAAGCTTGCTGATTTAAGAATACAAATATCTGCTGAAAGTTTATCTGTGGAGGATGACCCGGTATGGGTTTCATATCAAAAAAGCCTCGTAAATTTTGATAACAGCACCATTACCGTCATTTTATTTGAGGATAAAGAACTATTCAGTAAAACAAAATTAACTGCGATTCAGTCTGTTATAAACAAGCTATCTGCACTACCTGAAATTTCACAGGCCACCAGTTTATTTTCAGTTTCAAATATTCAACTTGAAGATGAATACATTATTACAAAACCATTTCTTGATACCATTCCCGAATCTTCTGAAAAGCTAAAAACAATCCTCAGACAGGCCAGCCTTAACCCACTGGTCATCAATAATCTTATTACAGAAAATGGCCAGGTATTCGCAGTAAATTTAACCCTGAAAAATAACAACAATGACCCTGATTTTGATAGCAGAGTCAGTCAGTCAATCGAAAATATCTTAAGCCAAAGTCGCTCAGAATTTAGCAACTTAATTCAAATTGGCTCTCCTTTTATCCGTGACACTATCACTCGTAAAATATCATCTGACCAAACATCAATCATGCCGTGGGTTGTGGTTATTATCATGCTGGTATTAGCTCTGGGCATAAGAAGCTTTAGCGGGGCACTTATTCCCATTTTCACTGCAGGAGTTTCTATTATATGGACCCTTGCAGGCATGGTTTTACTTGATATTCCAATAAGTGTCATGACTTCAATAGTACCTGTTTTATTGATCATCATTGGTTCTACCGAAGACATTCACATTATTGCTGACTATCGAGCTAACCGCTCAGCAGGTTTAAACACCATCGAAGCATTGGAGAAAATGTCCAATTCAATTGGCATAGCTATTCTTTTAACTTTTATAACAACATATTTTGGTTTTATATCAATCTACACCAATGAGATAAAATTATTACAGGAATTTGGTCTGGTAGCTTCCAGCGGATTACTCATTAACTTTATTGTTACATCCCTTTCGGTACCGGCCATTTTAAAAATACTTCCTGACCCTGTTAACAAGCAAGACAACATCACCCAAACCAGTAACATCTATCAAAAGTCAGCTCTGTTTATTTTCAATTTATCGCTAAGACATATTAAATTCACATTATTCCTGTTTATTTTTATTACCATAACATCCATTTACGGAGCATTATCTTTAAAGGTTAATAACAACCCTCTGGCATACTTTAAAAGCAATACTGAAGTTGTTAAAAATTCTAATAGACTGCACGAAGCCCTCGCTGGCGTGGAAACTTTTTCCATTATTATCGAAACAGGTATAGAAGGTACTTTTCAGAAAGTACGTTATCTGGAAGAAATTGATAAAATTCAACAGTACCTGCAATCATCTGACTTATTTGATAAATCATTATCCTTTAATGACTTTATTAAAGTCATCCACCTGGTCATGGAAGAGGATGAAGTTGAAAAAATAGAGCACTTATACTTACCTGACTCAGATGATCTGATCAGAGAGTACATGCTATTCATCAAACACGATCTGGTGAAAAGTTATGTCACACAAGAATTTGATTCATCCCGAATACTTGTCAGACATGCTATCAACGATTCCAGCGAGCTGAAAAAAGCCGTTGATGACCTTGAGTCATTTATTCAGCACAATATTGATCCAGCTCTAAAAGTAAGTGTTACAGGGGCATCTATAGTCAGGTCAAATGGCGCTGACTATATGGCAGCTGGTCAGGCAAAATCATTGATATTGATGTCATTAGTCATCATTAGTGTGGTTGCCATATTATTTGTAAACTGGAAAGCAGGCCTGGTTGCACTCATTCCTAATTTGTTTCCCATCATTGTACTATTTGGAGTGATGGGTTTTACCAACATTGCACTGGATACAGGAACAGCCATGGTAGCGGTGATAGCACTGGGTATCTGTGTGGATGATACTGTGCATTTTATGACCCGTTATCATCACAATACCCGAAACCACAATAATCCAGAGATTGCATTAAGTGATACAGTGGCTGATGAATCTGTTCCTATTATTACCACTTCTCTTGCTTTGATGGCTGGCTTTGTCACTTTAACAATGTCTAGCTTTGTCCCCATTATTAATTTTGGACTACTCAGTGCCATGGTGATGCTACTTGCAATGATCACTACTTTTATTATCACCCCCTTGTTGCTTTCAACTATTTCACTTATCACCATGTGGGATATGTTATCCCTTAACTTACAGGCAAAAGTTATTAATGACTGCCCTCTATTCAAGGGTTTATCACCCTGGTCAATTAAACAGACCATCTTAATGAGTGAAGTTAAAAATTATTCTGCTGGCGATACAATAATTACACAAGGCAGTATTGGAGATGAAATGTACGTTATTCTTGAAGGTAATGTTTCTGTTCAAATTGTTAGGGAAAACTGTTCAATGGTTACGGTCAATGAATCAACGGTCGGCAATTTATTCGGTGAAATAGCATTGATATCAGATGTACCAAGAACAGCCAATGTTATCGCAAAAACCAATAGTCGATTACTGACATTAAAGTGGGACAGCATCAAACGTATATCAAAATTTCAGACTCGAATTTCTACAAAATTGTTCCAGAATCTGGCATCTATAGTCGGTAAGCGGTTATCAAATACCGAGAGTTTGACAGCCATTAGAGACGAGTGCTCAGGAGCAATCAACAGTACTGTTTTCAAAGAACTGGTAAATATGGAGATATCCAAAAGCCAGCGATTCAAAGAACCACTATCCTTTATTTGCTTTACCATTATTTCCGAGCTTGACAGCAATCAGTTCAACGACATGTTGAGACAGTTTTCAAATGACATCAAACTCAATAGCAGAGAAATTGATATCTATGCTAGATGGGGAGATTACCGTTTTGTCATTTTACTGCCCAGAACAGGCTTAACACACTGTGAAGATATTGCCGGTCGTATTCAAAAAAATATCATTAAGACCATGACTCTTTTTACAAAAAATCCTGAACTTAAAATGACTACATGGAGTTATGACGGTATTGAAACACGCGAAGCCTTAATGGAAAAAATGAAATCTATACTAGATTCCCCGATAGAGAAAAGTTTACATTAACAACTTATTTAAACTTATGATAAGCTCAAACCTAACAATAAAATTTATATTGGCATAAATATTTATGGGTACTGGACAAGAGTGGCACCAGAGAAAAGGTCAGTTTTTTAAACTATGGCCCCAAAATGACCTACCCAAAATTGAAAATATTTGGAATATATTAACAAAGCATTATTCAGAACCTTCTCGTTTTTATCATACCCGCGAGCATATCCTCTGCTGCCTTCAACAGTTTGACAAAATTAAGGACCTGCTAAACTCTAGTGACGCTGTTCAAATGAGCATCTGGTTTCACGATGTTATCTACAATATTGAAGCAAAAGATAATGAAGAACAAAGCGCATTATTTTTTAGCCAGTTATCCAAAGGAATTCTGGATGATAGTTTCATTAATAAAGTATCTGAATTCATCAATTCTACAAAACATCTTACCGCGACACCAAGTTTTGACCAGGCTTACTTGCTGGATATTGATTTAAGCAGTTTTGGTTCTGAACGAGTTAAATTTTATCTTAACGGGGATAATTTACGTAAGGAAGCTCAACATCTGACAGACAAGCAATACACCAAAAATCAGATCAATTTTTTTCAAATGTTATTAAACAGAAAACAAATATTTTTTACTGATTATTTTCATAAAAAATATGAATCTATCGCTCTGGGTAACATTAACCATCAAATGCAGGAAATGCTTACTACTATCTAATAACTGAAGCTCAGTCCTGCACAATCATTAAGCCGTCACATCATCCCGAGTAAACTGTAACCCCCGACGGGATGCCGATGTAATAGAATGCTGTCTTCCCCTGTGTTGAGCAGCCTCGGCCTGTTGCTCTCCAATCTCCTGACGTACAGCTGAAAGTTTTTCACTTAGTTCTTCTTCCAGAGTAGGATTACGTGGCGATTTAATTTCTTCTCTCATTACGTCAGCCGCTCCTAAGAGCTCAAACGCTGTTCTCCCCTGCCCGGTCATTGCTGCCATCACAGCAATATCTTCAAGTAGAAAAGCCAGATCCCAATGATCATCATAAACACTATATGCTTCCAGACTGGAGGCATAATGTTTTCGAGCAGCAGTAAAATCACCTAGTTCCCTGGCAGCATTGCCCAGATTATTCTGTGACACAGCAATACCCCAGCGATCACCAATTTCTCTACGGATATTAAGTTCCTGTTCATTAGATGCAATTTAACACCTGTATCCATCAGCGTAGATACCCATAGAACCGGCAGTATCAATGAAAAAGAGATTGAAGCACTAGTAATGGATAGATTTGATCTGACACCCTCTGGCATCATTCAGCAGCTTGATTTACTCAGGCCCATTTAAAAAGACACTTCGAGTTTGGGGCACATCGGTAAATATCATGATCCATTGATGCATAAGTGGGCGGGTACTGGTCAGATAGCTTAGCTATTAACAACTTGCTGTTTGAGTGTGAATATCTGTACGGCAGCTTTCGTAGTGCTTTGCAGTCATACCTAACAGCAAGTTCATTAGGCTCTTCACGACCCAAACCGGTCAGTCCTTACAAGCTGTAGGCTCTGACGGGTTCGTGGCGTAAGGAGCCATTCAAGACCTTAGCTTTAAATCAGGTACGATCCGTATTACTGTGTTTTAATTTACAGAAATAAACCTTCCCTTTTTACACTGATTAGTCTTTAAAAATTTAAAAAGTATACGTTAGTATTCAAGCGTTAAGATGACATTAATCGTCATCATCGTCATGCTCTCTTTTCTTATAGCGATTTCTATCATACGATCCTGACTTTCCTGCATCAAAGTCTTTAGACCGCCAGATGCGTTTTGCTTCATCTTCATCACCACTACGATGACAATCCACACAAATTTCATAGTCCCTGATGCCTTCTTCATAATGTTCCTCTCTGATTTTTGAACGTGAGTGTTCATGGCATCCATAGCAGGTATAGTTACTGTAGTCGCTGTCTACATGGCAAGTCTCACATTCAGTTGTGTGATCTCGGTCAAATCGAAAATACTCATCATGTTCAAATGTTGCAGGTGCCCATGCATTATCACTATGGCACTGTTCACAGTTGCCCTTAATTTTCTGATGGAGAGCATCACCTGGATTGCTATGACAACCTTCGCATTGTTTCTGCAAGCCCGGTTCCAGCAATTTATGGGAGAACTGGCTAATTGGACGAAATGCCTTAACTCCCTTGTGATCGCTGTGACAGGCAACGCAATCCTCTTCGACCAGCTTCTGATGGAATGCGACGTTTTTCTTTTCAGCGGATATCACAACCCCTTTAGTGGTTTTCAATCCAATTTCGTCTACCTTATGGCAAGCAATACACTTCTCGGGGGTGCTGCCAATTAATGGTGAATGACAGGCAAAGCAATCTGTAGCCAGCTCTGCATGGGCATCAATAGGCTTACCAGGACTTATCATCAAGTTTGGAAAAAATATGGCCAGCAAAACAAGGATAAGGAGGTTGATTGAAACGATGATAATAACGGTATTGTTCTTCATCTTCATCCCCACTGCCAGAAAAGAAAGATACTCAAAATATGAGCAATACCAAGCACGGCAAAAGCCAATGTTATTGGCAAGTGAACTAC
>Ga0257119_1002132_pt1 | contig 12326 bp, 16 predicted proteins | sample SI112_200mmetaG_FD_190179 | JGI IMG/M metagenome (GOLD analysis project Ga0257119, IMG submission 190179) | Marine microbial communities from Saanich Inlet, British Columbia, Canada - SI112_200m | ecosystem: Environmental > Aquatic > Marine > Inlet | place: Canada: British Columbia | collected... | reverse complement strand
TTATTATTGCGCGCTCGTTTTACGAGACGACTGGGGCCAGGTAGCTCAGTCGGTAGAGCAGGGGACTGAAAATCCCCGTGTCGGCGGTTCAATTCCGTCCCTGGCCACCACATAAATCCCTTGTAATCATTAGATTTACGAGGGTTTTTTGTTTATAGGCCACTTTCAAGTTTTCTATCCAGTATTGGACAATAGTGGACAAATCGACCCATCAATAGCACTTTTTTAGCACTTTTTTTGGAAGGGCATCCGTGGTTCCAAACTCTTCAATTCGGCCAAATTCTCATCCTCGCAATCTAGATTTTAACTGAGGGGGTATATGGGACACTGGATTGTTTAGCAATTGTCAAATAGCAGCTGTCATACCACCGTAGGCTTATCGGGTTAATTTAGGCAGGGTCAAGCATCACCTACCCCATCCCAGTTGCTTAATTGGGCTCGAGGAGAGGGGCAGAGTCTCCCCTGCCCCAATACACTTATTTGGACGTTTTGTCCAACTTGTCCGGGTTTCCTTGCTCACCCCAGACATAAGCTCGCTTCCTGTTTTCACCCCGTCCACGACCACGAATCTCTCCCACCCCACGCCTTTTAAGCTCTGGAGTCAAGGTCTTCTTGCTCACTGATTCACCAACAACTGCCTCTGCCACCTTCATGAGAAGATCCTTTGTCATGCTACCATGAAAGTCGGACAACTCGGACAACTCTTTATCGGTCAAGTTCTCCTCCCCTATGGCCTCTTTCAACTCCTGGACCCTTCTCCGCCTTAGCATGTCCACCAACTGATCGTAGGGATCGACACTTGCCTGGATCAACCGGTCTTTCTCAAGGGTTTTTACTGGTCGTCTTGCTTCACCTTCTGCATAGGGAAAAGTATGCAAGTAGGCGGCAAATGATACTAGCTCCCGCTCAATTGCTCTGACAGTTGAATCTCCATGAAACCATGGGAGCTCAGCTAATGGTCCGTCAGTACGTATCACGCTGAATCTACGGTCATCAGCATCGATTTGCACGGGCACCTGACTGTTGGAGGTAAAAATGAGGTTCAGATGATTTGATTCAACGTGAGCCCTCCCAGATTTATCCTCAAGTCGGATGTCCCTCTCAGTAATCCAAGTCTTTATTCTCTCTGCGCCTTGCCTTGAGGAGTGAACCTCATTAAAACAGACCAGTTGTCTTTTGTCCAGCAACGCATTGTACCTGGTGGTAAGGGCATCTTGGTTAAGCTGAACACAGTTGTCAGAGCCCAGCAAAGGGAATAGAACCTCGGTAATCAGAAGTGTCTTACCACTACCCTGTGACCCAAGTAGAACCCAGGCTGTTTCCGTCTTTTTACCGGTATTAAAAATAACCGCGAACCAGTTCATGAAGGATTCCCTGCTACACTTGTCGGGAATCACATTTTCCAGCAACTTGTGTATAGTTGGCCAGGATGCAGCACTAACGGTTTGTTTGGGGGTCATCTGGAACGACGACTTCTCGTAGGTGTTAATCACCAGTCCATCACCTCCCCTAAATGGTTTGTCAGGAGTTGTGGGATCATAGATCTCTCGGACGGGAGCAAAAGTGACCTTCTCTACTCCATACCCCCGAGCTACATCCATGGCGTGAACCTTACTCTTGCATACTTGCCTCCGCCCACTTGGGAACACCAAAATGTATTTCCCAGTTACCTCATCTATCATACCAGTTGGTGATTTAGATTCGGCTTTTGCCCTCTGTACCTCTACCATAGCACTCTCCAACATGGCTTCGGGATCCCTTGTTTTGCCTGTTTCTCCAAACCCTCTGTCAAGGGCACTGGTTACTAACCCGGCCTGATGTTTATTACGTTTGCTCATATAATCACAGCCTAATTGGGTAAGTGCTCGATGTAGAGCAATGTGTCCAGAAAAAGGTGTATCTGATCCCTATCTAGACCATCTCCAATTAGAAGTTCAATGAGACGATCTAGTACAGCATCGAAATCACTGGTGAATCCCTCTCGAGCCATGTATAGCAGGTCTGCCAATTCGGCGTCCTTCTTGTTCATTTTTTTCATTTTGTGTTTTGGTTAGGCCGGGGGATTATTCCCCCGGCGATTGTTACAGCGTCAATCTTCGGTTTCGAAAATTGACTCGAGGCAACCGATCGTTGTCTCTAGATCATCCTTCAGGATGTCTGCGTAGTGTTGTTGAGTGACAACCACGTTTGAGTGTCCAAGTAGTTTTGAGACCCGGAACACATCTACCTTCTGAGCGATCAGCAAACTGCCGAAGGTCTTTCTCAGAGTGTGAATGTTGGCGTTCTCGATTTCAGCCAACTTGTAGTACTTGCTGATTTTCTTAAACATCCAATGGTAGTCCATCTTAAACGGAAATTCATGCCCCTCAGCCTTTCTGCGCTCCAGGATCTCACGGAGCACCGCATTCATGGGCACGTATCTCACTTTGTCACCCTTGCCATTGAGTCTGACTCGATTGAGATTGAATTGGACATCTGTCCATTCAAAATTTGGAGCCAAAATTTCCCTCCGCCTGGCCCCGGTATTCAGGTATGCCATGATCAGATCCTTGTAGTTCGGGTCGTCTACCTTTTCAAACAACCGGCCGATTTCGTCTTGGGTCAAAAACCTGATTGGCTTCGGCAGTTGCCTGGGTGGCTTGATTCCCGCCGCCGGATTGGTCACCAGCGTCTTCATCCTAATCTGGTAATTGAAAAATGCCTTGATGGTCCTCAATTCAAGACCAACACCCGCAGGGCTGACACCACCATCCTGACGGGCTATGAAGTACTGCTCCATCTGTCTGGGGGTGATTCGCCCGATAGGGACATTGCCAAGGACTTCCTTCAGAGATTTATACACCTTCTCCTCTCGTATCACCGTCTCGAAAGCTTTTGATCTGGTACCGTTGACCAGATAATCATCGACCACCTTTTCAAGCGTTTTGACTGAGGCTGGCTCTGGTGCTAATCCAGCCTTGATCAACGATTTCTTTTGCTCAAGGATGATTGCAACCTCATTTGCTCTCTTCCAGCTAACATATACAGTTTTGGACTTTCGGGCTCCATTGGAATCATAATACTGAATACGATACCCAGTACCATTTTTGGTGGTTACTTTTTTGATACTTGCCATCATTCATCACCTCGTAATAGCTCATCTGCGATCTCATCTACGCTATACACTCGGGTCAGTAAGCTCTTGACATCCGCTTCCTGGATGACATAGGTAGAACCAACTTTGTAGAGGTGTATGCATTGGGCAGCAATTAGCCTACGTAGGGTTTTGACGGAGATGCCCAGCATCTTTGAAGCCGTCCTCATGTTATAGTGCTGCTCTAACATTCTTATTCCATGTTTGAAGCAGCTTTTTACTTTTGTTCATATCGTTTTTCTGGTTGATATGGTCCTGCAGATTTGCAGGAATTGCTCCCGAAAGACTCCGGGAGTATATAGTCTATCTATATTGTGTGCCACGCTGTGCCATGGCACGAAATTCAGAGGAGCAGATCGTCTCCAGGTCCGCTCCCTTGAACTCATATTTCTCAAGAATGGGTTACTTGATGTAACCCCAATTCACGCTATTACATGCGCTGTATCCCGAATCAATGATTATCATATCACGATTGCCCATGTTTTTCCATTTTAAATCCGGCATCACCATGGAAACGGTTCTTGTACTTCCGTTTGCACCAAATACTGGCTCACCACTTCGTACTAATAAATCAGAGAAAATGGTGTCATGTTTACCACCTTGGTGAACGAGGTTCCCTTTTAACATTTCATCTTCATCCCAGTAGTTCATGCCTTTATGTTTAAAACCGCTGGCACCAAGGCTGATACATTTGTCACGTACAACCATGGCATCAGCACGATCACCAATAAATGGCATGCACATAACTCGAACGAATACACCAGCAGCTGAGAAATCATGGATGATATCTAAACGCTTACTGACACTAGATGCAAAACCCTCTAATTGTCGAGCTCTAGATTCTGACAATGACGTGATCGTTAACTCAACTTGCACTTGGTCCTTCATACTTGCAATAAGTGGTAAATGCTTCTGAATCAAATGAGACTTGGTGACCAGATGGACCATCCATTTATTCCCATTCAACCAATGTTTCCGAAACACCCCCAATACCTCTGCCATAATATCTCGACCAAGTTGATCCGATGTTTCTCGCATTCCCTGGACTGAGTAGCCTTCAGTAGCAGAATTGACCTGGACTCGCTTCAAATGTTGAGGCAAATTCTTTTTGGTCTCCAGCTCCCGATCGAGCTTTGCAGCAATCCATGTCTTAACCTTGATCTCATTACCAAAATCGGTATGCCACTTAAAGGGGGCGTTCTGCAAATAACAGTATCGGCACTGTGTTAAACAGCCAATATTTGTGTTCAATGAAAATGGAAATGCGTGCATCTTGATCATTTTCTGTTTACTCAGGGCAATGCCTGGCTTCGTTTGTAATTCAATAATTTTGTTCATTTTATTTAATTTGGTTGAGCTCCCTCATAAGGAAGCAATTGTTTGCTCTCCAATACATCTGAAGAGTCTAGTGATTTTGATCTGCGCTCCCTGACCATCAGGTTTTCACGCATAATTTTAATATCAAAATATATCATACATCTATTGTGTGCCACGCTGTGCCATGAGGGAGAATTTTTTTAATATTATACGTCTAGTCCAAAGCAGGAATTAGAAAAATGGGTTATGTCGACCAATTTATTGGGTGGTTAATATCATCATAATAGCAACACTCCCCTCCTGTTTTAATACGCCGACGTAAAATTGCGCCTATAACGGGTTGTTCTGCCTCGATTTTAGCAACTGCTCTCCAAATGGCTTTTGTTACGCTCGTGCGTGACTTCTTTGCAATATCTGATAATGATCCACCTTCTTGAAATTTTTGACGGAACTCAAAAAATATTGCATCGTGAAAATGTTTAATCTCAGCATGATATTTACTCAATTTTTCGGTGTCAACGTCCTTATTCAATGATTCAATTTTTGTTTTTAGCTTTCGGATCTCATTTTTATAAAGGTCTATGGTCTTTTTCGATTCCTCTCCAAGCGTATTATACTTCTTTTTAATCTCATTGTCTTTTGCCTTTTCAGAGTAGATGAAATCCTTGACCAGCTTCGGGTCTAAAAATGTACCAGTGAGGCCTTTGCACTTTATGTACAACTCACCTGATGTTAAAGGGTTGTCTGGTTTCTCAAGCAATGAGTGGAGGTAATGGAACCCATCTTCACTAGGGTAGGATATTAAATGCCCCCTGAAGCTGACCTCCCATTCTGTACCTGTCGGTATAAATTCTGCATCTTCACTTGGCTTTTCAATTACACGTAATTTGACTGGCCAAATCGTGATAATTGTTTGGCTTGCGTTTACTATCCCGCCGCTCTTGTCAATGTCCGGAAATGGGGAGATAAATACCATCAATTCTACTGGGGTTCCATTATTATGTGCAACAGCGAGCCCTTGATAAATACTGCGCTCTTCTGAAAAGCGGGGGGAATGGAGTGTGATAGATCCAAGTTCATCTTCAAATTCCGCTTGATACTCGTATTGATCAGATTTCATTATTAGGGGAGAAACTGATTTTACTCGACCCCGATAAAGATAAAAGCCATAAAAGTGGTTTTGGTTTAGAACGATTTTTGTATGAAGGTATTCGACCTCAAAGAAGTCTGGGTATTCACCATTTATTAATTTAAAAAAAGAGTCTGGCGGTTTAGTCATAAAGGATTCTCAGATGTATCTCTATTTTAGATGAGGCTCATAGTTATTATAATTTAACAATTCATGTGAGGGTTCATAGTTTTACCCCCCACTGCTCGATAGGAGGGATCAAATCACGAACACATTTGATATGCGCATATATCTACCTAAAGTCCTTCATAATCATAGATTTAGGAACATTCGGTGTATTGATCTTACACCGGACTATTTGCAGAAAAACGGACCAAAGCCACTTTTCATATCGCAAACTGCGAACACCTCAGTCGATAGGTTAACACTTGAGGAGCGTCGGGAGTTTGGAAAACAGCAGCGAATAGCGCGTGCTATGGAGTATCAGGGGTTGTTGGATAAGAATAATTGGACTCGATCTGAGCTGGCAAGACAGCTTGGTGTTAGTCGGGCTTGGGTTACGACAGTGTTGAAGGTACGCTAGCCACCGAACTAACACACGGCAACTTCAAATGCACGGTATGATCCGGGCTGTTCTATTTGATTTTTAATGCAGTGGCTTTATTAGGCAGAGTTGAAATGACCCAATTGTGTGTTTTTTTTCGCCCCAGTGCGCTTAGGGGTCATGTCAATCCTAAAATTGTTGGGTGTTTTGTTTGTATTCAGTAATGCCTATTTACTTTTTTCTTTAAATTTATTTAATGATTTATTACCAATTATATTATATAAAACTAAAATAATAGGAACCCAACCAACAATAAAATGACCACGAAATAATAAAATTGCAGTAGCAATAGGCCAAGTAAATAACCCATATTTATTCAAACCAGAAGAAAGTAGAACTATAGACAAAATATATGCAAAAGGGAAATAATTATGGCCATTTTCTGCAGGAATACCAGCAGCAACTATACCCTGCCAAACACAAAAAATAACCATTGCGATACAGACTAACAAACGCAACAACATTAAATTTACCTCCTACTCCTAACGCTTTAAGCTTGAGCTGCTTGCCACGACAGACTCACCATGTAATATCATTGTATCCTTCCACATCATCATCCTCAACTTATCCCCCTCGTTTGTGTCAGCTCTAAACCCGGGTTAGACGCTATGGATTCTTTTACACAAGTACATGCTTTCGGCAAAATAGAATGCTTCGTTTATTTGTTACACATGAAATGCCCAGCGATCAGATAATCGCTAACATTTTTTCTTTTAAGCTCATTATATTCATCAAAAAACGACGGTGTTCGTAAAATTTGCCGGGTTTTTTGCTCTGTGACACCGCAGAACAGTAAGCTATAGAAAATATTCCTGATATCATCCATTTGTATCTGATAATTTTGAATATGAGAATCTAGTAGACAGCTGTTTAGAAATATTGTGGTATTCTCGCTTGAGGCAATTCGTATCGTTTCTTCTTTGTCCATAAAATCATCTCGGAACAGATTGATATCATCACCAAGTATGGAATACCTTCCAATCGAATTAGTATATAGTTCACAATCAATAGTGTATTCCCGCCATGAATACTCCCAGAAATGTGACCAACTTAATCCTTTCTGAAACAGTTTTCTGAATATGATTTGTAGGCTTGAAATTGTCTCAAATAGCGAATCTGCATATGGTATCAGCCTGGATGCGTACTCGGTAACAGCTGTATTCCCTACCGTTGGTTTGACCTGGTTGATGGACATGCGCGTTTTCGCTATCTCTTCGACTAATAGCCCACATTCTTGCTCAAGCTTCTGAAAGTCTATCGGCTTAATAAACCGCATTATTTGGTAAAAACGTCCAGGTAGGAACTGTTTATCAAGTTCAATGTACTGTTTAAGGATATCCACCAATTCACGGCCCAGAGATAAGATTTTAAAATCCTGGATTTTCATATCTTGTGAGCTAGCGTTATTCATATGCATTTATCGTTTTAGGGCTGAGCTGCTCTCATAAGTAGACTCGTTTAGCACTATATTATTCTTATTCTTCATCATTTTAGTTCTTTAATCCTGCTATGAGTGATTCAGGGTTACTTTCCATTTTTTATCATTTCAAGATTATTCCTATACCATTCATTCCATTTGTTCTGGGATAATTGACCCAACATCATTTTCTCAGAATCGTGTTGCTCAAATCCAACAATGACAAGTTCAAGTCCAACAATAAATTGACGCTGATAATGATCACCAAATCCCAATAATCGAGAATTGAGGCGACCAATATCAACTTTTCTTGCCTCCCTTAGAGCAGCTCGACTTGTTTCTAAAATAGAGCCAATTTCCTCAACTGTTAAAACCGTAAAAGGGGCTTCTCGATTGGCAATATCAGCGACTTGGGTTGCGTGCACCATAGATGTTTTAAAGTGATTAAAATTTCTTTCGTCCTCTAAATCTATAAAAACAAAATTTGCTATTAGTATGTATGAGATAAAGACTAAAACGCCAGCCAAGGGCTGCGTATATTTTTTGAATATGCTTGTTAATAACATATTCCCAAAAAAACCAATGATTAAAACAATAAACGCAGACCACCAGGGATTAACAAAGAATGAAACCAGGACACAACCATATTGACAAAGTATACCTAAAATGGCTATCCATCCTGCTTTTTCAAGAATGAATATTTTACCAATGGGCCACCCCCTTTGTTCAGCGATTCCTTGGTAGGAAGTAATCATAAACCCACTCATGCAACCCAGTGAAAGTATTAAAAGTTTAGTAACATCCATGTTCGTTATCCTTTGTCGCTAACGCACTTGCGCCTGAGCTGCTAACTCGTGGTGCGGACCTGTTCGTCCCATCGATTAACAAAAGAATTTATGTGGTCTTTGCCGACTATAAAACCAAGCCTATCGAGTTCCTCATTTATAATCTTGGCTGTATTAAAAAAAGCATTCCCATCTGACGGATCGATTTCACCCTCAATATCTAAGGATGAAAGACAAAAATCCATGAGTGTCGTACACTCAAAGTCGCTTGCCATATAGCCGTTTAATCTGGTATGTCCCTCTTGGTTAAGTGTCGGATTGCCTATTATATAACGCAAATTAAATATTCCTTGTGCAATGTGACTTTCTGTGAAGCTTGAATCTTTACGCCTCCATTTGTTGTATTGCTCATATGCGTTTCTTGGTATCATTCCGGCCAGTCCGCGCTTTTGTAACCAATTGAATATTCCCACTGCAATCCCTCCTTGGTTATAAAGATACCGTTCCGTGCAAGCCCATTTTATCCTCCGACTTTAAAATATTCAGACAATTCAGGCATCTTGAATTGTGTAACCTAGAGATTTTGCTTTTTCAATTGCGTCCTCAAATTCTGTGTAAACTGCATAAGGATATATATCAGAATTATGAACCAATTTACCTGAAGCGCTTGCATATTTATTGTCAGGTAATTTTACAATCCTGTCAGTCCAAATATTAGGATGGTGTGGGTACAGTAACTTTGCAAGCTTATAAGCATTTTTGTATTTCTTATAATCCTTGATAGCACCAAATAATCCCAACACTTCCTCCTCTTCTAATATTTCTACCTAATGCTTTAGGCTTGAGATGTTTCCTGAAGCAGGCTCGCTTTGTTCGATAATTGTATTCTTCCACATCATTTTCGTTTTGCACACCCCGTCATGCGAGTCAGCTTGAAGCCGTTGTTAGAGCAAGACCGCCGGTTGAGGCAAGATCACTTAAAACTCTGATGGTATCGTTCCTACAATTTCTGTTGAAAGCGTAAGTTTTTCCACTCCAGGATGTGCCAAGCTTGTTTAACAAGTTTTCAGTTATGGTGATCAGATTGTTCAATTCATTTGGCGTAATTCCAGCTTTTTCAAAAACTTCATCAACAGCATACATATTAGATCTATGACCAAATGCATTGTTACGGAGAATACTTACCTTCCGCCATAAGGGCTTTATATGCTCATACATTTCATTCGCTTCATCTAATAACTCTCTTTTTTTAACCCTCGGTTCTTTTGCCATTATTCGTAATAGGGTTGGGATGTTATAGGTGTTTTCACGAGTTTCATAAAGTCGATAAAGTGTGATCAGAGTTGCAACAAAATGCGCATGGTGTGAGACACTAAAAAATTCCACATACCGATTTATCACATCGATATACCTTGGACGAGTATCTTCACCAGTATAAACCCTCCAGACATCATAATTTAACTTTGCTGTAATTATTGTCTCGCGGAGTTCATAAATATATTCATCAATATTCATTTTAATTATACCATATCATTGTCTTATGAATATTGCAATAAGTGCAATCCCAATGAGTATTGTTATTCCTATTTGTTTTTTTGAAATAGATATTTTTAAATTTTCGGGTAACATATTTCTGAATATTGTCTTCATTGTCTGCCCCTGATGGACATAAAGGGATCGAAATTTTTTTAGTGTCAATACGAACATCATCACAACGCCAAATTTCACTAACACATTAATAAATATGCTATCTGGTAGGTAAATCGTATCTGCGGCCACAGCTAAAGTGTAAAATATGAGAAAGAATACAAACAGTACTATTGTAACAATAAACGAAGTTAATTTTCGCAACGAATTGAACCCATGTGAATCTGCTGTTTGGTTGTTCTCGGGGTTAATCTCCTCTAGTACATCAGCCTTATTGTGTGAAGAATAGCCCCGTTCTGCAAGAATTTCTCTAGCAATCGCCGATGCATATTCCTCATAGTCTTCAGGATGTAGATAGCCGGCTTCAATAAGCTTTTCGTTGGGCATTTGATTGTACCTCTGGCGTATCTCATTGTGCAGTTTGTCCATCGAAATCCCTCCTTCACTCTAACGCTTTCTAGGTTTGATCTGCTTCCGCAAACAGACTCGCCTTGTATGATAATTGTTTCCAACCTATCCTATCCCTTGCATGTGAGTCTGCTCTCTATTAGGACGTTTTTTCTATTAATCACGACAGAATCCCTCAAGAAGATTCTTTGTTTTCGAGTATGTCCTGCACACTTCTTCTTTATAATCTTTCAACAGATCAATGAAGACTTTATCCCCTGATTCGAATTGTTCCAAACCAAATGTACTCTGGTCCATGAAAACAATGGTCCCCTTTGAATATGCACATCTTATGCTGTCAATATATAGATCCCTTGCGAAACCATAAGCATTCGGGTCCTGTTTCCCATATGCTAAAAATTTATTGCCACTGTTCACTTTGAAATATGGAAGTTTTGATTGATCAGCATGATTTGTAATTACAGGAGTCAGTCTTTTATAGAATAAATGCAATACTTCATTATCGATTCTTGCTATAACAAATAAATAGGAGGGGATCCCTAATCCTTTTAAATATTTTAAGGTTCGATCGTCTATTTTTAATTTTGAGGAAGCTATTTGATATTTTTCTAGTCGGTTACCCCGTAAAGCACTAGTATCAAGTTTTGCTTGAGTAGATTTATATGTAATAGTTTTGACTTGGACTGAGAATAAGATCCCAGAAGGATTATTTCCATGAACCCATTCACAGATATAGTCCAATCCAATGTCCTTAGAGCCAGAAATGTGGTGTGGAATTGAGTAGTCCGATATTGTCGACTCGAATAGTGCTTCACCTTTTATTCCAGCTCGAGCTTGTCGAGTAAATTGTTTGCTCTTCATGCTACCCTAAATCTCCCAAAAGTTAAATCGGCCTAACGCTCCGCGCGTAGACTGCTTCCCGAAATAGGCTCGCTTTGTAATTTCCGTTTATCCATCCACATCATTTTTGCCCACCTTTTTTTGTCTGTACCATGAATAAAGTATTGTTGCGCCGACAAGAATCGCAAACACGCCAAATAATTCATTGTATCGCTCATACTCAGGCAACTTCTCAAAGAATATGTGTTGTACTCCTCCCCATATAAAGAGCAAGCCAATTACCCACGCGAAAAGTGTCCAGAATATATTCATAAGATACTTCCCCTTTTTTTAAATTTATGAAAATCTTTTCTATATGCATTTGGAGGCTAAGATATAATTGCTCTTTCGATCACCAGCTTGAGAGGATAATTGTTCTAAGATTTCCACATCTTTCTCCTTGTTGGGCAGCAAATTCTAACTCTACCTAATGCCTTAAGCTAGACCTACTTCCTCTGTCATATGCTCACCACACCTCGGACAACCATCCCTAACAATCCAAGGCACAACATTAGACGAATTGCAGTCTGGACACCTATTCAGAAAACTAGGGACAACATCTGGATCTTCCATCAGACCTCCACCATGAAATTCTATTGGTACTTCGACTAATGATTTGCAACCCAGACAATGACGAGTATCGACAGTGGCAATCGGGGAACTGTCTGGAGCATCCCAAACCACTGCGGAATATCCACAGGAATGACATTTATACTTGGATCTAGTACTCAGGATTACCCCCAGATATAGAATTAAACTTGCCTGAATCTAGTCAGAGGGACTGTTATATCAAAGATAAACCCCCAGAAACCGAAGCTCCCGAGGGCTTGGGGGGATCTTAATATAGACTAAAAGAAGGGTAGCCCCTTCTTTATTAGTTTACTTTCCATATCTTTCGATATATTCATCTACAAGAATCTGCGTAGGCACATCATCATCAGGATCAGGAATATGAAAATCTGATACCTCAGGCTTGTCAGATTTCAATTTCTTCCAATATCCTTCGA
>Ga0257119_1002129_pt1 | contig 12343 bp, 7 predicted proteins | sample SI112_200mmetaG_FD_190179 | JGI IMG/M metagenome (GOLD analysis project Ga0257119, IMG submission 190179) | Marine microbial communities from Saanich Inlet, British Columbia, Canada - SI112_200m | ecosystem: Environmental > Aquatic > Marine > Inlet | place: Canada: British Columbia | collected... | reverse complement strand
AATCAGGAGGTGGGTGTGAGGGCTGTGAAGACCCTAGAACCACCAGACTCGGTGACAAAGTTTACATGACCTATGTAGCCTTTAATGGTTATGACCCGCCTAGAATTGCTCTTACCTCAATCAAGTTAACCGACTTTCTAGCCAAACGATGGTTATGGGAAAAACCAGTTCTAATCTCTCCACCAGGAGTGGTAGACAAAAGCGCCTGTATCCTGCCAGAAAAAATCAACGGTAAGTACGTCATATTTCACCGAATCTTCCCCAACATCCTAATTGACTATGTAGATAGCCTAGAGTTTGGTGAAGGTCAGTATCTAAAAGGAGAACACAAAATAGAACCTCGGTCGCCAATGTGGTGGGACAGTCGAAAAATAGGCGTGGGTGCTCCGCCAATAAAAACCAAAGATGGCTGGCTACTTATTTACCAAGCCGTTGATGACAAAGACAGCAGTCACTACAAAGTAGGTGCCATGCTGTTAGACATAAATGACCCAGCCAAAGTTCTCTATAGATCACGTTACCCTATTATTGAACCAGAAGAATGGTATGAAAACGAAGGTTTCAAAACAGGAGTGGTTTATCCTTGCGGAGCCGTAATCATAAAAGACCAGCTCTTTGTATATTATGGCGGAGCCGACTCTCATGTTTGTGTTGCCACCGCCAATCTAGACCAATTCTTAGAGAAGTTGAAAAATGGGAGCAAAAATAAGCTAGAATCTACCTATCTAGAAAACATAGTATGAAAAGATCCCCTAAAAATCCAATCCTAAGTCCAGTAGGCGACAGCTGGCAAGAAGAAGCCTGCTTTAATCCAAATGTAGTCAAGGATTCCTCCAAATATGTCATGGCTTATAGAGCCATATCGGGAAAGGTAGACATTGGTGGTACCGAACTTAACCTATCCACTATCGGCAGAGCAGATAGTCAAGATGGTCTAGTATTCGACAATCGCCAGCAGTTAATAAAACCAGAGTATGAATGGGAAAAATACGGTTGTGAGGATCCAAGAATCTGTAAGATGGGGGACAATTACTACATTTTCTATACCGCTATCTCCAACTATCCACCTAGCGCCGAAGGCATCAAGTTAGCCGTTGCCATAAGCTCAGATCTAAAGACCATTAAAGAAAAACACTTAGTTACTCCTTTTAACTCCAAGGCAGGTACCCTATTCCCTGAAAAAATTAATGGCAAGTACGCTATGATCTTAACCATAGATACAGACAAGCCACCATCCCAGATATCTGTGGCTTACTTTTCGGAACTAGAAGAAATTTGGTCTGAAAGATACTGGAGAAACTGGTACAAAGAAAAAGATAAGCACGAAATAAATCTATCAAGACTAAACACAGATCAAGTAGAAGTAGGCTCCGGTCCCATAAAAACTGACCAGGGTTGGCTACTAATTTATGCCCATATTCAAAACTACTACACCGACAAGACCAGAATCTTCGGAATTGAAGCAGTTCTACTAGACATAGATAATCCCCAAAAAATACTAGCCAGAACAGCCAGTCCGTTCCTTGTCCCCGAAAAAGAGTACGAGAAAGAAGGTCAAATAAAAAATGTCATTTTCCCTTCTGGAGCTTTGGTAGAAGGCGACAACTTAAAGGTATATTACGGAGCAACCGACACCTTCTCAGCCGTGGCCGAGACCAAACTATCGGAACTATTAAAATCCATGAAAGCTAACCCGGTTAAACAAGTGTTTAAGCTAACCAAATATAAGGAAAATCCAGTTTTAGAAACCAGAGACCACAATACTTGGGAGACCATGGCAGTGTTTAATCCAACCGTGGTCTATGAAGACAAGAAGTTCTATCTAATTTACAGAGCTCTAGATAAAGACAAGGTATCAAGGTTGGGCTGCGCTATATCTAAAGACGGCTTCGACTTTTTCACTAGGCTAGAAGATCCTATCTATGTACCCAGAATGGACTATGAACAAAGAAAAAACCCTAATAACTACTCCGGCTGCGAAGACCCCAGAATCACCAAGATTAATGACAGGTTCTATCTTTGCTACACAGCCTATGATGGTTTTCATCCGCCAAGAGTGGCTTTAAGTTGGATAAAATCTAAGGACCTAATAGAGCATAACTGGTTGTGGAGTAAACCAATTTTAATTTCGCCACCAGGAGTTGATAACAAAGATACTTGTCTTTTCCCAGAAAAAATCAACGGCAGATATCTTCTCTTGCATAGAGGCGGCGGCAAAGAGATAGCTCTCGATTGGCTAGATGACTTAAGCCATTTCGACGGAGTAAACTGGCTAGAAAAAGAAGCGGCTATCTTACCAAGACCAAACAGTTGGGACGGAGAGAAAATTGGGGTAGCCGGGCCGCCAATCAAAACCCCTAAGGGTTGGCTATTGCTGTATCACGGAGTTAGCGACATAGACCACCAGTACAGGGTTGGCATGATGATGTTAGATCTAAATGATCCAGCTAAAGTCTTGTATCGTTCCCAATATCCAATCCTAGAACCAACCGAAACTTTTGAAAAAGAGGGTTTAGTTCCTAATGTAGTTTTCCCTTGTGGAATGGCCTTGGTAGATAAGACTCTATACGTTCATTACGGGGGAGCCGACAAAGTCATCTGTGTTGCCACCGCTAATATAGACGAGCTTCTCAACAGTTTCTAAATACCTTAACCTAACTATATTCCTCTCTCCAAAACAGACCGCTTTATTCATATCCGGGCTGCACAAATTACAATCGAACCATAGCGACGTCTAGAAAGACGACCAATGATTCTACTCAGAAGCAGAAGTCAAAAAAGCAGGCTTCACCTAAAATCTGGCAACTGCCAACCAGATTTTTAATTATTGTGACCCTAAGGCAAGCCAGTTTGAACCATTCCTAGCTCATCTTGAGCAACTCCACCAGGTTTACCAGATATTGGAAAAACTAGAACTCTATTTTTTTGCGAGCTGTTGCTAGCGATTGAAGATGGCTTGGAAAATGGCACTCAATCTGAGGACGATTTTTTGGAAGAAATTGTGTTGAGTATTATTGGTTAGCGTGTCTTCTGGAGTGTCGATTAGATTAACATCACCTTCCTTTAGATCCTGGTTATTGCTGGAGAACTTTATGTCTTCTGGTAGGTACGTGGTATCTTCTGTGAATAGAGAATTTTGGGCGGTTTCGTTTTTGTAGAAGATAGTTTCTTTAGTAGATCCATCGGGATTAGTCTTAACCTTCATTGCATTACTCCAGTCGCCAAAACCACAGTCATCCATTCCCCTAAGCCTAAAGTAGTAGGTAGTATCTGGGTTAAGAGAGTTAATAGTATAGTCTTGTACTCCGTTTCTCCCCAAGGTAGTCCTGAATGCATACTCCTCAACGGATGGATCTCTTGAGTATGAGATATGAAAAGAACTGGAGTCAGGAAGAGGGGTAAAGCTTAGTTTGGCTGAGTTATCTGTGGTGTTAACCTGAAAGAGATCGGGGTGAGATCCTGGGGCAAAGTAGTCGCAAGATGTGCTAGAACCTCCAGAACCATCATTACTACTAGAATCTGCTGATCCATTATCCGCAACCACTGCCGCCTCTTCCCCAAATAGTACAAAGGTAGAGAAAGCTGTGGTGGTGCAGGTAATAGTTTTTGCAGTGGTGTCGGTGACACAAGAGTCTAGAGCATACCAAGCACTTCCATCCCAACGATAGATAAGGAGAGTGGTTACGTCATAGCCAACAATTTGGGCTGCTGTGTAGGTCATGGTGATGGTGATCGCTTCGTCGAAGCTAGTTACTTTAGTTGTTGAATCTGATAAGGCGTCTAGTTGATATACGTGATCACCGATGGCAACTATGTCTGAAGTGGGAGTAGAGGTGGCAAGGAGAACTGTAGCCTTGTCTAACCTCTTGACCTGAAAATCAGCGTCGGCAGCAGAGAAGTCGACAGGAACAGTTAGCTTGACTACTGAGGCTCCACTTTCTTGAAGATCCACTTCTCCCCCACTAGCTTTGGTAACGGTACTAGCTGTTTCTGTTTGTACAGTAGATGTACCAACGCAGCCGGTGGTGGTAAAGGTATTGTCGGCTCCAGTTAGGGTGTTATCAACCACATCTTTGGAGAGAACTCGGTAATGATAAGTGATACAAGATTCAAGGCCAGTAATACTATCTGAGTGGCTAGTAACTCTAGGTGAAGTATTGATCTCTGTAGTGGTAGATCCATAGCTAGTGGTCAAACCATATTCTAATTGAGTAGATGAAACTTCATCTGTAGTCCAGGTAATGGTGACTCCATCAGTCGTGGGAGTATTATCTTCTGCTACGGTAATGACTGGGGCTGAGGCATCGTAGGAAAAGTCGGTAGTAGAAGAGCTGGTAGTGTTGTTAGCCGCGTCAGTGGAGCGAGACTGGAGGGTATAGTCTCCATCAGTGGTGGGAGAGAAAAGATATTCCCAGGTGGTGGTGCCGGTAGCTGCTAGCCAAACTTGAGAGAGTGAGTCAAAAAGACTTCCTGACCAGTAGTTAGCACCGTTGTAGATAGATACTGCCACACTATTAACTGATGAAACTACATCACTGGCTGTGCCCTCGATCTTAGCTGGAATATTAGAAGCTTTGTAGGTGCTAAGGACATGGGTGGTTATATTAACTAGTGGATTACTGTTGTCCCATTTGTATGCTCCGTTCCAAGTAACCACATTACCTGCGTTATCAGACGCGCATAAGTAAAGAATGTGACTTCCCTCAGTTAAAGTACTAGTCAGGTTGGCTGTGGCGGTGGTGGTAGTCCCAGCAGAACAATCTACTCCTAGATCATTGGAGTCCCAGACATATCTAATCTCGTTCATTCCAGAGAGAGAATCGGCTGGAGTAGAGACAGTGACTGTTGGTTTGGCATTCGTCCAGCTAGCAGATGATCCTGTAGCCGATAGAGTAGTGGGAGCAGCTGAGTCAATGGTGTAACTGACTGATTGAGATGAGCTCATCGGATTGCCAGCAGTATCTGTACAACGAATATATACTGTCTTAGCTCCCTCTCCAGAAAGATCAGTTGTACAACTAGAAGTAGAGGCACAACTATTACTCATGGAATCATAGGCTGTGTCAGTAGTATCCCATTTACATGCTGATACTCCGCTCCCTGATCCGTCTGTTGAGGAGAAGACTATTGCAGTTGATGAGTCGTCGGTGGCGTCGTAGTAGGTGCTTGCTGTGTCACCTGCAACCGAAGTGAGACTGGAAATGCTTGGAACAATCGAGTCGATGGTATATATAACTGATTGAGATGAGGTCATCTTGTTTGCGTATATATCTTGACACCTAATGTAGACTGTTTTAACTCCCTCTCCAGATAAATTAGCTGTACAGCTAGAAGTAGAGGCACAAGAAGTACTCATTGAGTCGTATGCGACATCACTAGTGTCCCACTTACAGTTATCTACTCCACCTCCACTTCCGTCGGTAGAAGTAAAAGCAATTACTGTAGATGAGTTATCAGTTAGATCGTAGTAGGTAGAGGCCGTATCTCCTGCTACTGAAGTAATGCTTGAAATACTAGGAGCAGTAGCTTCTATGGTAGTTCCGGAAGCAGCAGCTCCCCAACTGGTCTCAACATTATCTCCATTACGCGATTTGGTACAAAAACTGTATTGAGTTTGATTGGACAGTCCTGTAGCTGTGACTGTTGCCCAAGCACTTTCTGCTTGCCAGACTGGAGTACTACTGTTATCCGATCCGTTAGCTGCTAGATATGATCCACCAGATCCATCACAGCTAGCACCTGCTTCTTTGTAGACAACCATTTCAGTTGAAGTAGGACTACCATTTGGATCTGGGTTAATGTCTAGAGTAGTAGTTGTAGCGTTGTTAACTACAGGTACAGCTGGAGTAGTAGCGAAAGTGTATTTGCTAGTAGTACTAGAATAAACACTATTGCCAACAGCACTGTAGGCGACAACTTTGCGAGTGTAAGAGGTGTTAGCAGCAAGACCTGTTTCGGCACACGAGGAGAGATTGGTGGTCGCACAAGTGGCTTTGAGAACATTACTTGTGTCATATACTTTGAAGCCAGTTTCGTTAGAAGCATTATCTATGAAGTTCCATTGGATAGAAGCACTGGAAAGGATAGTTGCTGAACCAATTGTTGGTGCAGTAGGGATTAGACTGTATCTGACAATGACGACGCCCTTTCCTCCTGTACCCCCAGCCCCATTGTTTGCAGCGCCACCACCACCACCTCCTAGACCATTAGTTCCGGATCCTCCACCACCATTTTTCCCTCCGTATCCACCACCACCAGCTCCTGCTAGTCCACCACCATAGCTTGGGCATACACCTCCAAACAATGCCCATGCACCACCACCACCACCACCAGCGTATCGGACAGATGTTCCAGTTATAGATGAAAGTCCACCAATACCTCCAGCACCGGCTCTGCCAGTACAAGAAGTCGAAGCAGCTGTGGCTGCACCTCCTGCTCCGCCACCTCCGCCACCAGCATACATAGACCATTCATTTCCTGCGATTTTTCCAATACTACCTGCGTATCCCTGACCTCCTATTCCAGCACCACCTGCATAGTTGAATGCTCCTCCACCTCCAGATCCACCAGAGGCTCCGGGCCAATTATTTTGATATCCACCCCGTCCCCCCCCTGTAGCAGAAACTCCAGCAAATGATGATGCACTACCATTTGTGGTCTGACCTCCTCCATTACCTACAACTACGGAGTATCCACCAGATGCACTTGTTGCTCCTGCTCGCATGCCACCACCACCACCACCACCACTCACGTAGAAGGTAGAGGAGCCACCACCACCACCACCACCAACAATAAGGTATTCCACTGATAAAGATTCAATTGTGGTAAAAGTGCCGCTACTAGTAAATTTGTGGATTCCGTACCCACCAACTTCTGTGTAAGTACCACCTGTAGCTTTGGCAGCAGCATAGACTTGAACGGGAGAAATCAAAAAGAGAACTACTAGTACTAGTAAGTTTGAGATTATTTTTTGTAATTTGTTTATGGTCGTATTCATAAATTTTGCTACTTTATAGAATAAACATAATTCAACACAGTTGCATCTATAAATAATACTATAAAAAAACACTTTGAGATATACCTGTGAGCTGTCTGGTTGATTGTTTTGTGACCCCATAGGGAGTCGAACCCTACTCTCCAGGATGAAAACCTGGTGTCCTAACCGATGGACGATGGGGCCCCGTAGCTTGCTAAGGGCAAGCTATAAGGGACGTTGTGGGCCCGCTGGGACTCGAACCCAGGACACCCTGCTTAAAAGGCAGGTGCTCTAACCAACTGAGCTACAGGCCCATCTATATGTGCACTACAGGCACAGTGATGTTTGTAATTTTAGCAGATTTGGGTTACAAAAAGTAGGTGTTGACTGCAAACTCGTACTGTTCGAGGAAAATTCTCTTGAGATGGTAGATGTTGTTGGTTTCGTAGAATACTACCAGTGCCTGTTTGAACTCATCTTTGTCAACGCTCCTGTATGACAAAGGGAAATAATCGTGGGCTAACAAAACTGCGTTTGCCATCATTCGTGCTGTTCTTTTGTTGCCATCTGAGAATGGCTGGATGTAGGCAATGAGAGCTGAGGTGGCAAGTGCCTTTTCGATAGGATGTTGAATGTGATTGATTGTGGTTATGAGACGCTCGACTGCCTGATCTAGCTCCCAGTCATGAGCTAGAGGAATATAGCTAGTACCGGTGATCCCTACTCTCTGATTCCTGATTCCACTGGGAACATTGAGGTCTTTCGTCAATGTATTATGGAGTTGGACTAAATCTGTTTTTGTGAGTTTCCTAAATTGCTCTTTGTTCTCCAATATCAACTTGAAAGCTTGTTTGTGATTGAGAATCATGACTGCCTCTAGGTGTGTTCTCCCACTGGCCTCTCTACCCTCTTTGATAAGACTTTCTGTTTCTAAAATGGTATATGTGTTACCTTCTATCTGAGATGACTTCCAGGAAAGCTCGATGACATAGCGTTCTAACTCTCTAGCAAGAATGGTGTGGTCGAGCTTGCTGGTAGCTTCTTTGAAAGACTTATGAATCTTGTTGAGATCTTTGATATCTGACTCTGTAATGATGTTGGGAATGGTAGCGAATACACTGTCCTGGAATACCGCCCTTGCCATCGTTCTGTGATCTGGTTCGAGCGCAAAATACTGATCGAGATCCAGATATGCTAATAGTGGATGATGAGACGCTGTGTGATACGTGGTGCTAGGACCGCTACCAGCTGATTGGATGAGATTCTTGTCTACTAGAGCTTTGATATCTCGTGCGACTGTGGGTTTTGAGGCAGAGAGAATAGCTGAGAGCTTCTCTGTAATGGCTTTGCGAGTATATTTCTCACCATTAGCAAGGAGATTGATAATTGCTTTTTGTCTGGAGGAGATATCTATCGTCTCATTCATATACAGCTATCGTCTCATAATGAGACGATAAATACAACAGAAGTATGGGAAGATTATTTTTTCTTGGCCTTGGATTTGGCGGAGACTGGCCTCTTGGCTTCGCGGACTTTGGTGGCGCGGCGGCCGATACGATCGCGGAGGAAGTAAAGCTTGGCGCGACGTGTGAATCCTTTGCGTTTGACCTCAATTTTCTTAACTACTGGGGCGTTGAGTGGGAAGATCTTCTCGACACCAATCTGGTTGGTAGCGATCTTGCGGACGATGAAGGTAGGGTCACCTGACATTTTGATTGCGATGACGATGCCGTCAAAATGTTGGATACGTGACTTCTCGCCCTCGGTAATCTCGTGGTGCACTCGGATGGTGTCGCCGACGTGGAAAGTAGTGTCTTGGTGTGTTGCTCTGTTTGCCATTGGTGTATTTTATCAGAGGGATGTGGAATGAGCAATGGTAGCGCGTATGTAAGCCAAAAAGACGGGGTGAGGAGCAAGCGGGCGAGACTTATACTCTGGATGAGCCTGGGTGGCGAGGAAGAAGGGGTGATCCTTGCGTGGTAGCTCGATCATCTCGACGAAAAAGTCGTCGGGTGAGGTGCCGCTGATTACGAATCCCTGGTCCTCAAGACGCTTGCGGTACTCGTTGTTAAACTCGTATCGATGTCTGTGTCTCTCACTAATCTTAGTAGTGCCGTAGATCTCGTGAGCTAGACTCCCCTCTTTGAGCACACAGTCGAATGCGCCTAGTCGCATGCTAGTGCCGTCGCCTTTGATAGTCTGATATTTCTCATCAAATGGAATGCTATGGATAATCGGATGTTTGGTGTCTGGATCGATCTCCTCACTGTTAGCCCCCTTGAGTCCAACGACGTTACGAGCAAACTCGACACTAGCTAGCTGCATGCCGTAGCAGAGTCCGAGAAAGGGGATCTTGTTCTCCCTGGCATACTGAACAGCCCGAATCTTGCCCTCTGTGCCACGTGCACCCCAGCCAATCGGCACGACGATTCCATCCACCCCCTCTAGCTGCCCTACCCCGTCAGTCTCGATGAGGGCGGAGTTTATGTATTTGAGCTCTAGATCAGTCTCGAGATTAATGGCCGTGTGCTCAAGGGTCTCGATGAGGGCGTGGTATGAGTCGGTGAGTTTGTAGCTGCCGGTGGCAAAGTATTTGCCGACGATGGCTATTGTGATCTTACCCTTTTTCTTGCCGAGCGCCTTTTTGACCAGGGACTTCCAGCTGGTGAGGTTAGATCTACTATCCTCTAGACCCAGTTTCTTAAGAAGCAAGGTGTCGAAGTTTTGCTCGTGAAAAGCAAGGGGGACCTGATACATACTCTCGACGTTCTGGTTGATGATGATGTCATCTGGTTTGAGGTTGCAAAAGAGTGCGAGTCGCTCCCGACGCCTTGAGTCAAACTCGGACTCGGTGCGGGCAACGAGGAAGTCGGGCTGGATACTCATGGCGTTGAGCTGTTTGACGGACAATTGGGTGGGTTTCGTCTTGGGCTCGCCGACGTGACTGGGGGTCGGGAGGTATGAGACGTGGACGTGGATCACTGTGTCGTCGTGGTCGAGCTTCATTATTCTGCTGGCTTCGTAGTAGAGGACGTTTTGGTACTCGCCGACGGTTCCGCCTAGCTCGATTAGGCAGATCTCAGCCTTGTCAATCCTGGCTGCGTCCTTGATCCTCCTGATGATCTCGTCGGTGACATGGGGGATAGCCTCGACATCCTCGCCCTCGTACCCGAAGTTGCGTTCTCTGGTAATGACTGATTGGTAGATCTGACCCAACGTAATAAAGTTGTGCCCCCCTAGATCGCGGTTGAGGAAACGTTCGTAGTTGCCGATGTCCATGTCTGCCTCTGTGCCGTCGTCACATAAGAAGGTGTCGCCGTGCTCGATCGGGTTAATGAGGCCTGCGTCGACGTTGAGATAGTTCTCGCACTTAACGATCGTGACCTTGTACCCTTTGGACGCGAGGAGCATGCCGAGTGAGGCTGTGGTGATGCCTTTGCCGAGTGAGGAGAGGACGCCGCCGGAGATGAAAACGTATTTGGTTCTTAGTTCTTGGTTCTTAGTTGTTAGTTTTTTTGATTTTGGGTGCACGATTTATTCTAGCATAAGATTAGAGAATCTCGGAGTCTGGAGATGAGTCTGAGGTAAGAATATACATGTCCTGATTGTAGCCACTGACCCCCACAAACTCTGCATCTCCCTTAATTATTCTCTCGAATGGCTTGCAGTATCTACAACCCCCATCCCCCTCTGGACACTTGAATCGTTCTAGAGATCTAGCGAGCTTGATTTCTTTGCCTATTTTTAGGAGAGTTTCGGCGGCGTGATCTAGATCAGGGAGCTCTTGCTCGACTGGCGTATTGTCACGGGCCACGTACCAGTAACTAACTCTGGCCACTGGTCTAGTCTGACAGTTGTGAGCGAGGAGATGATAGATGGGGAGCTGGAGGGAGCCTGGTTTCTCTGTACTCTTGCCAGTCTTGAAGTCAATTATGTGGACGGAGTCTTCGCTCTCGTTATACTCGAGCCAGTCCAGCTTGCCACAAAGAATAATCCCGTCATCTTCGGAGAGCCAGTAGTTGGGGAGGTCCATCTTGATCTTGACTGCGAGACGCTCTAAGGGCCCCTTATTCTTGGTGACGTGAGTGAGGATCTCGGTTGCTTTTTTCTTATATTCATCTTCTGTAGCTTGATCTAGGAACCCGCCCATCTTGCCTGCAAATTTGCCCCAGACCTCTTCTAGTCGGTCGTGGAGAGAGATCTTGAACCGATCAGTAACTGGAATGGTTGAGAGAGACTCAAGAACCTGGTGGACTGCCGAGCCCAGGGCCATCGCAGGACTAGTGGTACTGACCTTGTGGCCAGTGCGAGGATCCTTATAGACGTTATTGAGATAGTAGGCGCGTGGACAGTGCTGGAAGTCGCTGATTGATGAGTGGGAGAGCCATGTGGCGGTGTATTTGTCCATAGCGTTAGCTTACATGATGTCTCAGATTGCGTAAAGTTGTGCGATCTCTCACTACGTGTGGATAAGTCTTATTAACTAGATTCCAGAATCTTTTTCCGTGTCCTCTATGTTTAAGATGAGCTAGTTCGTGGACCACGACATACTTGACAGCGCTCTCTGGTGCATACTGGAGAGCGTAGTTGAAGGTGAGTCTTCCTGATGTGTGACAGTTGCCCCAGTATGATCGGACAGTCTTGAACTTGATTGAGGTGGGATGGAGATCGAGAATCTCTTGGTAGTGATCGATCTGCTTGTGAATAAAGTTTTCGAGCTCGGCTTGGGAGGAAAAATGCTTGATGGGAGGTGTGGTCGGGACAACCCTGGATTGTTGCCTAGTAACCCAATCATGCTTGGAGCGGACAAAGTGGTCGATGAATAGCTTGGGAGTGTAAAGGGGCGCTCTGACTACTAGCTCACCGGAGTCAGTTACCTTGAGCGCAAGAGAACGTTTGCGACGGCGTGAGCGGATGAGGGTGTAGATCATTGGTTGAGGATGAAGTTGATGAGGCGGGAGAAGAGAGATGGTCTGACTGATTTAGTTGGTTGGGCTTTGAGAGTTTTGCCCCAGACCGACAAGATTAACCATTTCCCTTTTTCATTCTGTTTTGCGACGACCTGGATCTGCTCAGTTCCCCAGGTGCGTGTATAGACCCAGCCACCGCGACTCTTAGAATATTTGGATTTATCTGGTTTGCTCCAGGTGGCCCAAGCATCACCCTGCCTGATCTGACGATCCTCTAGCCTCTGTAGAGCGTGATTGGTCCAGATGGTGCCTTTGTATGATCGTTGATATTTCATGTTAACTCTGATTCTAGGACAAATCCGCGTGAGGCGCCATACTGGAGAAAGCCGTCGACCGAGAGTTTGACCCCTTTTAACTTGGAGGACTCCAGATTAATACCTGTGATCGTGGTATCAAC
>Ga0257119_1002122_pt1 | contig 12363 bp, 10 predicted proteins | sample SI112_200mmetaG_FD_190179 | JGI IMG/M metagenome (GOLD analysis project Ga0257119, IMG submission 190179) | Marine microbial communities from Saanich Inlet, British Columbia, Canada - SI112_200m | ecosystem: Environmental > Aquatic > Marine > Inlet | place: Canada: British Columbia | collected... | reverse complement strand
ACATGGCAAGGAGAGGGGCGAAGACATGAGCATGAAGCAGGACGGATTCACAGCAGAAGAGATACGCAAGACCCAGCTGCAGGAGCTTGTAGGCCGGGCTGAAGCTATAAGGTTACTCAAGGATGGTAATGGCTGGAAGAAGCCAGCGCCATGCAAGCACATCTATGGGTATAGTTACGATGGAATGGACTTTTGCGAATATGAAGAGCTACCAGACTATCTTACTAAATATGACAAAAAGTTCAATTACTGCCCGATATGTGGAGAGAAGCTATGAGTCACGAATCGGTCCAAGAGGCATTAGAATGGTTTATAATTCTGTACTAAATATTTGCATAATCGGGGATACACTCGGGATACCGACTGTTTCACTATCCCGTAACAAGCAAACCCATAGCTACTTACACAGTTAGGTCATTTAACTCTTTATCAACTAGTTCCAGGTTCGAGTCCTGGGCGGTGTACATAGATAAGTCCCTGATAGTCAGGGACTTATCTGTTTTTGGGGAGCGATCCGATGTATTAAATCCGACAATTTTGACCGGTATATCTTTGCTTTTGGCAGCTAGTTGTTACCAATTAAGGCATACACAGTAAGCCACTTTGGGTGCTGTCCACTTCGAGTATAGCATTCTGATTACCGGGCTATAATCTCTTGCAATCAATCTCACAAAGTAGATACTCCTGTTGATGGTATTCAATCAGGACAATGCTAATGATTTCTTAACCTTTATCATTAGGGTAAGGTCAAAGGCTTGAAAAAATGGATGAAAATGAATCGAGAATGGAAAAAAATGAACCGACAGTACAGAGCACTACCACTCCTAGTTAGTATCGTTTTATTTGGAAATCTTGCTGTGCATGGACAGAATGCGACTTTATTCGCGCCGCTGGCAAATACCACGACCTTTCTGATGGACGATAACGAAGAGATTATTAACACTTGGGAGAGTAGTTACAGTCCAGGAAATGCCTGCTACCTGCTGGATGATAGATCTCTGCTACGCACAGGCAGTTTAGGTCCACAAGGTAACAACGTCTTTGGCAGAACAGGAGGTGCCGGTGGTGTCGTTGAACATTATGACTGGGACGGCGACGTATTGTGGAGTTTCGAGTATAATAGCGATAGTCACCTGCTCCATCACGATATTGAATATCTGCCCAACGGTAACATTCTTATGATCGCCTGGGACAGGAAAACCGAAGCCGAGGCTATTGCTGCGGGACGAAACCCCTCCCAACTTAGTGACGGTGAACTCTGGCCAGACAAAATCATCGAAGTTGAACCCAATGGATCTTCTGGCGGAACCATCGTCTGGGAATGGCATGTCTGGGATCATCTGATTCAGGACTATGATACATCCAAGCCCAATTATGGAACCATTTCCGATGAACCAAGCAAGATCGATCTCAATTTTGTCCAGGGACCTGAGGGAGCTGATTGGAATCATATCAATGCAGTAAACTATAATAATGACCTTGATCAGATTCTCCTCACCGTACACAATTTCAGCGAAATCTGGATCATCGATCACGCCACAACGACAGAACAAGCCTCTGGTAGTGCAGGTGACCTGCTTTACCGCTGGGGCAATCCCCAGGCCTATGGTAGAGGCACAAGCTCGGACCAACAACTCTTCGTACCCCATGATGGCCGCTGGATCCAGGGTGGCATTCTAGGCGAAGATGACATCCTGATTTTCAATAACGGTCAGAACCGACCAGAGGGCAATTACTCCACAGTAGATCAGTTTACGCCCGCAATGAACGACAATGGAGAATACATCTTGAGCACCGATACTGCCTTCGGGCCATCCGATCTCAGTTGGACCTATCGAGCCAGCCCTGTAACTTCTTTCTTTGCGCAAAACATTTCAGGTGCTCAGCGGCTTCTAGATGGCAACACCCTGATCTGCGACGGACCTGCAGGAACTTTTTTTGAAGTCACTCCAGAGGGTGAAACCGTGTGGGAATATGTGAATCCTTTTACTAGTACGACGCCCCAGGGGGAGATCAATTCAGTTTTCCGAGCTGTTCGGTATGATCTGGACAACCTTGGAGGCGATGATCCGCTCTCCTTGACCTATCCTATTGTGGACACTGGACAGGAAATTTATTACAACAACAGTAGCCAGGTCAGTGCACCCACAGCAGGTGAAGCCTTTTATGGGCAGGATGCAGATTACTCACAAAACCAGCCGTCATATACCGATAACAGTGACGGAACGGTCACCGATAACATTACAGGATTGATGTGGCAGAAAAGTCCGGACAGAAATGGTGACGGGGTGATTGATTACGATGATAAATTGACATTAAATGATGCCATAGACTCGACCACATCGTTCAACCTGGCAGGGTATGACGATTGGCGACTGCCTACTATTAAAGAGCATTATTCTCTAATCATGTACTCTGGAGCAGAACCCAACCCAAATGCTACATCACAGGGTACCGCAGTTCCATATATCGATACTGACTATTTTGGCTTTGGCTACGGTGATATCAGCGAAGAGCGAATCATTGATGCTCAATATGCAAGTTCTACCATATATGTAAGCACAACAATGAATGGTAACGAAACCATGTTTGGGGTCAACTATGCTGATGGCCGCATCAAAGGTTATCCAGCTGCAGGACCCCAATGGAAAAAATACTACGTCATGTATGTTCGTGGCAATACCGATTATGGAGTGAACGAATTCGAAGATAATGGTGACGGCACCATTACCGATAATTCTACTGGCCTGATGTGGGGGCAAAATGATAGTGGCAATGGTGCGTTATGGGAGGACGCGTTAAGCTACGCTGAAAACTCTGATTTCGGCGGTTACACGGATTGGCGCTTGCCCAATGCTAAAGAGTTACAAAGCTTGCTTGACTACACCCGCTCCCCGGAAACAAGCGCCTCAGCTGCTATCGATCCCTTGTTTAACTGTACTCAGATCACCAATGAAGCAGGCGAACCAGATTACCCGTACTATTGGACAGGTACTACATTTTGCTCTCAATCAATTACTGATGGAACCAATGCGGTCTATGTATGTTTCGGGAGAGCCTTGGGCTACATGAATGGAAGCTGGATTGATGTGCATGGCGCTGGTGCGCAACGCAGTGATCCCAAGACTGGCAGCCCCGACGACTTTCCATTCGGCTTTGGTCCGCAAGGGGATGCTATTCGCATCAATAATTATGTCCGACTAGTCCGTGGAAATTCTGGATCTATCACCGGAATCGATGATAGTAAGGCTGATGCTTCGGTCATCCCAAATCAATTCAATTTGCTGCAAAATTATCCAAATCCGTTCAATCCCTCCACAACTATCAGATATGAACTTCCAGAAGATTCAAATGTGTCTCTGATTATCTATGATGTTCGGGGGCAAGAAATTATGACACTCCATAATGAAGTGAAAGCATCTGGAAACTATGAGGTGGTGTGGAGTGGTACAGACCGGTGGGGTAATCAAGTGAGTACGGGTGTTTATTTCTGTCGATTAGAGGCTGGATCATTTAGCCAGACGATCAAGATGCTTTACCTCAAATAAAGGACATCACTAATCAAGTAATAAGGCTCTGTAATATAACTTCAGGGGCTTTTCAATTTAGAATCACCCCACTTAATTAGCCACACCTCTCAAACCCAGAAATACATCCAATCCACCAAGCATTCTATCCAATCGGATATACCATTAACGGTATATTTGTCCCGGTTTGTCACAAACTGGATAGAAAACTATATCTGATAATTGGGTAGATTACCGTAGGCAGTAGAGAGCCTGAACTCTTACTGAGTAGGACTTTGTGCTGATGGTGAAGTAGGTTGAAACTGGCTAGAAAACAATTTTGACTGAGCGACTCTTAATCAATTGGTTCCAGGTTTTAGTCCTGGGCGGTGTACATAGATATTAGGGGTATATCGGTGTTGCGGGGATTGGATTGGATACTTTTATAAAAAGCCCCTAACCTTGTGTGCTCGGCTAAAGACTAGACTGAACGATACCCCAATAGAAATTCCCCTCCGAAATAATAAAGCTAATGACCAAAATCAACGAATGGGTAATAATAATATATATTAGTAATAAATATGACTAAATAGTATTAATTTGTTGTCATCGGTAATATTATGCTTATATTTTAAACATGAAAGAAGGAGTGAAAGATGAAAAATAAAAAGGACAGCCAGGCTGATCCAGCGAATGCTGCTGCTATGGAGTTAATGAAAAGAGAGCTAATCAGAGCAAAGGTAAAGCGAACAATTCGTACATCATTTACTTTGAGTCCTGAATGTCTTGATTCTATGGATACCATGATAGCCCAGCGGGGATTGACGTACAGTGAACTCTTCGATTATGCCGAAGTCATGATCGAGGCAATTAAGGGAATTGAATTAAAAGATTCATCTGCAAGCGGGTTTTCAAGCGACAAGAAAAAATCGAAATCGTTCGCTATTGGGACCCAAGCACTTGCAAAGATTAGCGAAAATGCCAAAAACCGCAAAATACCAAGGGACAGATATGTAGAAATGCTTATGGTGTCTTTAGATGAATATCTCAAAAAGATTGATGGGCTTGAAGTAGAGGTGGTTGAGAAATATAGGGAGGCAATATTAATTGCGGGAGGAACCGTTGACGAAATCGCGGAAAATCTTGCCGCTGAACTTGGCGATAGCGATCATCCATTAATCGAAATACTCGGTGCTGCTGGCGTTATGCTAATGAATGCAGATATGGCAATAGATGAGTTTCTTGGCAGCGGTGAGTGGCCGGGGCCATATTTATGAGTCGACTTACTAAACACGCCAGAAGACGAATGCAGCAAAGAGGTAAGTCATATAATCAAGTTCAATTTATCCTGGACAATGGTAAGCTTCAGAAGGCTCCTGGTCATGCAACTCTCTTTGTGTTAACCCGATCACAGGTATCCACAAAAATATCGAATCTTAAGCGGAAAATCCAACTGTTAGAACGTTATAAAGATACTGGTGTGCTCGTTGACAACGAAACACAGTTGGTAATAACAGTAATGAATATTTACTAAATCAGGAATTTATAAAAAAGAAGAAAAGAGAAAACAATGAATTATCAATTGTCAGGCAAATCCTTAGCAAAAAGATGGAGAGTAAGTTCTAATCAAGCCTTATACCATCAGGGTGGTACTTTTTATAACAACCTGAAAGATTTTCCGGGGACTTTATTTGATCCAGAGGGCTACATTACATTTAGAACCAAGGAAAAATATGAAAATTGCACATATTTAAGTATCGGTGAGAAAACCAACGTTCCTGGAGGTATTAGCAATATCCCTGGATATGTTAAAGTAGTTTGAAAAGAAACTATCTTTCTGATAATCCAAGAATTGGGTATAACCATAGATTTCATCGCAAACAGGGGATCCACCCCCCTAAACGCAGACCACCTTCAAGTTTAATTAAGAAGAGTTAATCATTCTTAATTTCCCATGAACCTATGTAGCACATCCAGTACACTACTAACAGCTTTTTGGATCCCCCCAAAAGCATCCCTTTTATCACCTGTGGTGCTATCCATATAAAGTTTGCGATTGATTTCGATCATGATTGACATCACTCTGGGATCTTTCCTGTAAAAGAGTAGAGGCACTAGAGCACCCGCATACGGAGTATTTATCCCAATCCTTAGTGAAGTATCCTCAAATGCATTTTTTGCAGATTGAAGTAAATTTGTGGGCGTATGAAATTCGTCAGTCCCTATACAAATATCTGGTCTATCAGGGCTTCTGTCAAAATGGCATTTTAAAGGGACATTTGGGAAACTATGACAATCCACTATCAAAGCCTGCCCACTTTCATCCAGTTCATTTTTGACCAACTCCTGCAGCCTGATGTGGTGAGCATGATAGGAATTGACCAACTCGTGCCTTTCCTGCTCGCTAAGATGGCGTCTAAGTAACCTCCCTGCTGCAGTTTTTGTATAAACCATGCCCATTCCTACCTGACTCATGGGCTCCTGAGCATCATCAGAAAACCGTTCCACGTCGACTAGCAGTCGTGACAGAGGAAAATGGGCAATGGAAGCTTGAGGATGGCAATACAACTCATCTGTGTAAGAGTCCGTCATTAATAGTAACTCAGCCTCCAGCTCCGTGTCGGAGAGCAAAAACTGGTTTCTATACTCCTTGGGAATAGTTTTTGAAGCATGGGGTATGTGCAATATCATTATTTAAGCCTCCCTCTAGGTCGAGATCTGCGGGATCAACATGTCTTGTCTCAGGGTATTGTCTACCTTGAGGGTTTAGCACATGTTTAGAGTGGTTGCAATCCTCGCAAATCGCCACTGTTTCTGTTTTCAATTCTCCCCAGAAACAAAAAATGATACCTGAGAGGTATCATCCTGCTCCCAGTTTAGCTCCTTATTTTATGTCGCGGCAATTGAGTTAAATGACGACGTGTCAATATACACAATGAATCCGAATACTACAAAAGATTGTAAAACGACCCTATAACTTAGTATAGCTAACAGAACTAAAGAATTTAGGAATTTCGTTGCGGTCAGATGTCACCAACTAGTTCTGCAAGCAGTACTTCGTAATAGGCACATTCGCTGGAGTTTATCTGTTACTATCTTTGATCGTTTTTACTACTTCTTTGGGTAATTGTTTATATCCAATCGGAGTCAGAAGTATGTTCTCCAATTTTGCTATTTCCACTTTACAATTTACCCATTCCCCTGCTATTCCATCGGTTGGCATCATCTCTATCATTCTAGATGGTGAAATTATATGCAATAACGGGTTTTCTGGATGGCAAATATCCCAGAAATGAATCATATACTCTCCACTACGCTTTGAGGACGCTACACTCCATTCATTTTTTGATAAAAAGAAGGACTGCGGTTTTGAAGTGCATGTTTTCACTTCAATACACAACTTGGAATCTTTCCCCCTTGCCCTCCTGGACAATAGGTCGTAGCCCGCCTTATTGCTCTCTAGGGCTGTCCATTGAGGCTCTTCACCCACCCGAGCTATTTCGTAAAGATACGAGCAATACTCTCCAAGCCTGCCTATTCGGATCCTATTATACTGATCATCTGAATAGATTGCTGCGGATATTTTATCCCACCATTCAATTGCATCACGATCTGGAGTCCTATCATCTTCATTGATCAATTTTAACTGATAAAATACGTCAGCTATTTCAGCTGACATGAAAGGTATAGATTCTTTACGACCCATTTTTAAATAATATGACCAAAAAGGTTTTTCGACGGCAATAAAGTCCATCAGCTGGACTCTCGCAGCCGAAACACATGGTCGATTATCTTTTGGAAGCAAGTTCGCGACATTTTGCCCCATTTGAGTAAGGTGCAATTCCTCGCTTCTTAAAAGTACCCAGCCAGTTTTGATTGATAAATTAAGTGAGTCTTCTAAGTGAGATAAATTATATTTATTTACACCATTTAGGTAGGTACTCCTCAAATCTGAGTATTTAACTATGCTATTGCCAATAGTAGCTAAGAGCTTTTGACTATCCCAGAGTGCAGAAATCATTGTTAAATGAGTCCGTCCCGAAATGATTGCATCACGAACTCAAGATCGTTTCTGTCAATGTCAAACTCATTGTCATAAGTCGCATCTTCATCGTCAACATATTGGATCGGCTGCTGCTCAACATTGATAGTATAGTCATTGAGAACTTTTTCCATCAATTTGGTCTTCTGCAAGAGTCTGTCACCTATCCGATAATCAATTGTATCTTTGTGGACCAGTATCTCATACTCTGGATTAAAAGACTGCCCAATTCTCCTGATGCGATCTTGGGATTGCAACCAGTGAACAGCATTAAATGTCCTATCGATATATATAGCATGATGACAATTATGATGTAAGCTTATACCTTCAGATCCAGCTGCAGGGTTAATCACAATCACATTACAATCTGGTGAATTATTGAATTGTTCAATAGCATTTGCTCGTTCATCAGAGCTTACCCCCCCCATAATTATCTTGCAGTTTAAATCTTTAAGTCGATAAGCAATTATTTCAATATTTTTTCTAAAAGTTGTCCAAAGAATCACCTTCTCATTCCTGGCTGAATAGTAGCGAGCGCGGTCACATGCATAGTCTATCTTTGGAGAACCCACTTCTTGTAATAATTCTACCGGAAAACCCGGGATTTGAGTAACCTTATCTAGGAGTAATCTCGGATTTGAAATCAGTTGGAGGATAAGCATAACACTTTGTTTAATCTTCTTAATTTCTACGGCTGTATGAAAATCTAAACTGGAGATCACATCTTGTCTGAATACTCTGTACAACCTCCTCATCGAATCACCCAATGGAATAACAATAGGCTTAAAGATTCCATCCGGAATGTCTAATAAATTTCGGGGTGTTCTAACGTATACCTTTTTTATTTTTTCAACAATATCATCTACATTTGAGTTTATTTCAGGATAAATAAAGTTGAATTGAGGAATCAAATCATCCAACGCGTTTGGTAGGGGTGTCCCGGTCATTATTAATTTGGATTTTGGCAAATGTGCGAGGCTTAGAGCTGCTGAAGTTCGAATTGAGCCATAGGTTTTTATGTAGTGTGACTCATCCAAGAATAGAAAAACATCTCTTTGCAGCATAAACTGAGCTAATAACGTCTTGATCCTATCAAGCTTATGATAATTTACAATGTAGAACTTGTCTCCACGATTCAATATTTTTTTTACTTGCATGGGTTTTGTAGTATTTATTGGCGTAAACGAGAGCTCTTCATCTCCAAAGCAATCTTTGATCTCATCATTCCAGGCTGAAAAAGCATTGATTGGCGCGACTACGAGCAAACAATCGTCAACTTTTGCTTTTAAAGCAAAAAAGGCCAGTGCTTCGGTTGTTTTCCCCGCTCCCGGGACTGAAAAAGTTGCTCCTGAATTACGTTTTGAGAGTGCAAGAACATTGTCTATTTGGTACGGCTCTTTTAGCTTCCTTATGAAACCATTGTTTTCGAGTACACTTTGGAGAGAAGCCTTGGTTACATTGGGACTGAGCGCCTCATTCTCATACATGCGCCTATTTTCTATGGCATGTTCGACTAGGGATTTCGCTTCAAGAGTATATTTAATTACCTCCCCTGTTAGTGATTCAATTACTTCTACATCAGCCAATTTTCGCAGAAAACGATTCCATGGAATTATCATTTTATCGTCTGTTTTGAGAATCTCGCTAAAGCGATAGATAATATTTAATCTATCAAAAAGCTCACTGCTTTCAAAGCTGGTGATTTCTGCGGTGTGATTGGTCTGATTATACGAGCAGGTAGCCATTCATCACTTCTTTTTCTTTTTCAACGCGCTGGTAATCCTCTTTACCATAATTTCAATTTGGCTTAGTCTTTCAGTCAAACCATTAGTATTACTATCCTCATCGAAGTAGTCGATTCCCAATTTTAAGTATTCCTGAGCCTTTTCAATATATTTTAAAGCAGTATCTCGCTTTTCTTTATTATTCACATTGAATTTGTACATCTCTACCTGATCAACTACACCACTAACATTCTCAATTACAGGTGTCTGGTTTAGCATCTCGAGAATTTTGATCTCAGGATTTTTATCCAATCTTATTTTGTTCACATCTTTATATTTATCCTTAATCCTATCAAAGAATTTGGAGATAGACTGAATGAAGTGGTGCTTATTTCTGACATTCACCTTTGTGGGATCGACTAACAAGACGTCATGCACTATTTTGTTATATATATCATGATCTAATACATGACACTTATCTGGGTCAAGTTGATTGTCATACCATGCTTCAAAGGCGAGCTGATTTTTAAGTACAAAATCAAGCGAGAGCCCATCCTTTTCCATCATTTCTCTAGCATGTTTGCTGATATCAATCCATCTATTTATTTCATCTGTTTTTCCCTTTTCGGATTTTTTTTTGAGGAAATTACTATTTTGATATAGTGATATCACCCGTTTGTAGCCAGATTCAACATCTTCTTCATAACTATGTAGTATTTGGGCAAATTTCATAACCACTTGGAACCACCCAAATTTAGACTGAATTGAAGTATCTGTTTCCTGCAGAGCTTCAAATTTATCGATTTCTGGTGAATTGTTAGGAGACTCTAAAATGCATACTTCAATTTCTGAATAATGATTGTATTTTTTAGGGTTAGATTCAAACAACTCTCTCCAGCAGCATAGCCTTCGGTTACCCGAAATGACAAAGCCATCTCTAGTTATTACAATAGCATTACTTTGGGTGGCACCTTCCTGAAATCTTTTAAGCAGCCCCTCTTCACCTATCATCTCTCGAAGTATATCATGCTGCGCCTGTTGAGCTTTTTTCGACTCTGCATCCTTGAAAATGGTCCAATCGTCATTTTCGCTGCAAAACTCTATCTGATGCGCAATGGTTCTTGTATTCTCAATCCTATATTTGGGATGCCCAATGGGCATTTTGTATTTAGGGAAATCCTCGCTGTCATAATCAGTTACTCTAAAAGCCTCAGTTCTTAATGGCTTAGGTCCATATAATAGACCTTCAATCTCATTGATTCTGTCCGAATAGTTAATACCTAATTGCATGTTTATTATCCTCGAATATTGGTTCCAATGGCACAAAGAGGTATATCAATTACTGACAAGTAGATTTGCATCTCTCTGTCAAGTCTTTCGATATATGCTCTATTCCCCTCTGGGGCTATTGGACAAATTATTATTCCACGTTCTATGATATTCTTTGAGTAGCAGTATTGAAGCTTAAGTAAATCATAAAACAATCGAGCAATGTTTCCTAGTGGGAGGCATAGGCCTGTTTTATCTCTGGCAGCTGTAATAGTATTTGAAAGTTTTGGATGGTATCGAAATGGATATATCCACCCACGCGCCTCCAATTCTTTTTTTGTGTACTTTTTCAACTCAGATACACTGACACTTTGACCTGGGAGGTCAATAATCATCCTCATAATTTCCTGATCATCTTGGTGGAAGTGTTTTTTGTTATATAGAATCTTATCAATATCCATAATTATTAAACAGCTCTTTCCATTGTTTCATAATTGAGTTTGTCATTTTTGATTATTAAAGGGATTGATTGTTAGTAGAGTATTTTTAGGAGGGGTGTAAGGAGGTATATCGTCTCTAATCGGAAGTGTTCCTGCATAAGCAGCCTTCGTTCTCTGGGCAGCAATTTTATAGTAATTTTCCATAATTTCAGATCCTGCTACCCTCCGATTTAGTCGCACGGCTGCAGCCGTAGTCGACCCAACCCCTAAAAAGGGATCAAAGACCAACTCACCTTCTGAAGTAAGTGATTTGACAAGTCTATCAACCAACGAGATCGGAAACTGACATTCATGAATCGTTTTTTCTTTATGGTTTGCTTTCACGTTTGGTATATCCCAAACATCCGATGGATTCTTACCATCAGGATGACCGCTTGGTTTGCCTTTGTTAGGCCCCTTAAATGCTTTTTTCCCAGGATACTTCTGTTCAATTCTTACAGGGTCAAGATTAAAGGTATAGTTGTCAGACTTTGAGAACCAAAGGATTGTCTCATGTCTACCGCTAAATCGATTCCGAGAATGGAGCCCATGACCAAAGTGCCACACTATTCGATTTCGGAGCTGCAGCCCCCTCTCCTTAAAAATTGGATATAATAGGATATCAAGTGGTATAACCTCCGTCTTATCACGGCTTTTATCAACATAATTTCCCACCTGCCAGCAGATATTCCCATTCTCCTTAAGTCTATCTATACACAGGCCAATAATTTCCTTTTGGGTTTCATAATACTCGTCAATGGAAATTTGTTTTTCATATTCTTTCCCGATGTTATAGGGCGGTGAGGTCAGAATGAGATCAAATGTATTGGGCGAAATCGATTTTAAGAAGTTTCTTGTGTCTCCCAGGTAAAGAGTAGCTCTATTCTCCTCTTTGTATCTTTTATATATTTTTAAATTTCTCGGCATAACTCAAACGAGATTCCTTTTTATCCAAAACATTTTAATTGATCCAACTTCATCCTATGAGAAAACAACTTACTATTTGATGCATTTTCTCCAAGTTGTAATATCCCAAAGCCATTAAAAGCATTAACAATATAGGTGTGTAACACTATTCTCCTCATTTCACCATGAATTATTTCCGGACCAAGAATCGTTCTGATAGTGCTGGACCTATGAATTATCTGAAGTAAACATTAAGCATAGCTTCTAAAACACCACGCATGAAAGAACATTCTTGACCTCCTCGCATTTAGTCATATGCTCGCCACACTTGGGACAGGGATGTTTGGCATCCTAACGTTAACACTTATACTCAACTCGCAACTTCTCAACATCACCAATCACTTTCAAATCCTCAAGATCATAACCATGTTCCAACC
>Ga0257119_1002120_pt1 | contig 12392 bp, 14 predicted proteins | sample SI112_200mmetaG_FD_190179 | JGI IMG/M metagenome (GOLD analysis project Ga0257119, IMG submission 190179) | Marine microbial communities from Saanich Inlet, British Columbia, Canada - SI112_200m | ecosystem: Environmental > Aquatic > Marine > Inlet | place: Canada: British Columbia | collected... | reverse complement strand
CAAATTCCATAATATCTCGCACATAGAATCCTAATAACAAATCCCATCTACCTGCGCATTTTGCAATCCAGTCTGCTTTTAGGCTTTTATAGAAATCTTCATCAACCCCATGAAGACGAAGGTATATCTTTGCTGAAAAAATTCCTAATTTTGACAGGGCAAATACAGGGACATACTTTGTTATTACATTTTTTTCTAATTTCTTAATTCTATACGCAACAACCTGTTCCTTAGATTGAATTTTTCTTGCAATTTGTTTATGTGTGACTCTTGCATTCTTAGAAAGTTCGTACAGAATTCTCTTGTCAATGTCGTCCATTTTTGGTATATATGCATATTTAGTTATAAAACTTGCTGTTTTAAACGAAAAAACACTAGAAATATTTAAGAGATATGGAATCATTCTATATTTATGGAAGAGGACAAAAAACAGGTCTCAGTCGGTGCAATTTGTGTCGATTTTGATTAATGATGAAGGCATATATTGAATCTATGGGCTGTGACTCTAACAGAGCGGATACGAATAGAGTGCAAAAGTATCTCAAGGGAAATGGTGTTGACGTTGTAGAAGACTACAAGATAGCAGATTATATTATTCTGATGAGCTGTGGCTTTAACAGTATTATCATGAAAGAAAATCTAAAAAGATTGTATAATTTTAAGAAAACAGATGCAAAAATTATTCTTGGAGGGTGCATTCCAAAACTTGAAAAAATTAAAGTCGATTATGCATTTGGCCCAAAAGAATTATATAAATTAGATGAAATATTCAAACTACCAAACAAAATAGCAAATTTCTCACCTGAATTTAATAGAAAACATAAGAAGATAGTAAGAGTATCCACAGGATGTAGCGGTAAGTGCTCATATTGCGCAATAAAGTTAGCAAATGGAAAAACTAAAAGTAGATCAATAGAAGATATAAAAAAAGATATCCAGAATGGATTGAATGAAGGCTTCTCAAGATTTATTTTTGCATCAGAAGATATTGGTTCCTGGGGGATTGATGTAGATAGCAGCATAATAGATCTTCTTAAAAAAATTATACAGATACCAGGAAACTTTTCAATACAGTTAACAACGGTTCATCCTAAGTGGTTTCTGAAGTATCCAGAATTATTTGATGTGTTCTCCTCTGAAAAAATAGAAAAAAAAGTTTACTTACCATTGCAATCAGGGTCAGATAGGATTTTGAAATTAATGAAAAGAGGGTATACGGTAAAAGAATTTTTGTATATTTTTAATAAATTAAAAAATATCAAAATTCAAACAGACGTTCTTGTTGGGTTTCCAACTGAAACAGAAGAAGAATTCAAACAAACTTTTGACCTCATAAAAGAATTAGACATCTATTTCCTACAAGTATTTGCATATACAGACATGGAAAATACAATTTCATCTAAAATATACCCAAAAGTTCCATATAGTATTGCTGAGACAAGGGCGAAAGCATGTATTAAGGGATTTTTGAAGAAAGGAAGGAAAGTAAATACTAATATTAAAACCAAAACAAATATAATCTCCTAAAAGGTAAAAATACTTATGGCAGTAATATCAGTCGTAGGCACATCAGGTGTAGGTAAATCTTTTCTCGTAAAGCAACTTGCAGCAGCAACATGTTCTCCAGCATTATTTGAAGGCGAAGAAGGCACAGTCCCAGAGGAGATACTAAATAATGTATTCAAAAATGAAAATCCAATCAAACGTTGGGAATTCTTCATGAATCGCTATAAAAGTAATCTCACAAAAGCGAGAAGTATTTCTGCTAAAGGAATTGATTGCTTTGTAGATGGAGCAAACATAAGCCCACTCGCTATATTGCCATACGAAGATAAAAAATATCATGAGGAGTTAGAGCAACAGATAGCAAAATTGAACGGTTTAGATTCAGATATAATTATTCTTCTCACGGCAAATGATATTTGTTTGAATAAGTTGTTCAAGAAAAGAAACAGGAAAACCGAAGGAGTAGAAGCAATTGAACGTGCATTAAAAATACAAGAAAATTATAGAAAACTAAAACACACAATAGAAATAGATAGAAGTGATCTGGATTTCACTAAATTAGAAGATATAGAGAAAGTGTTAGGATTTATCTTCTAGCCATATTTTTATACACTAAGTCATCTTTTTTAGGAACACCACCTAAAGATGTTTGAAATAGTGGCCCATATTCTTTTGCAAAACTAGGGTTAGTTAACATGTCTCCATAATTAAAATGTCCAGTTGGTTTTAGAAATCTTTGTTTAGAAACCACGTCAAGACGTCCTCTCTTTGTAGTGTAAAATCCATTGCCGTCTGGAACAAAAATAGCAGATTTTCCAAAGTCTCCATCTAATATCATATCCATACAGGCTCCTCCTGCCATTGCAGATAATGCTTTGTCAGTTGGAGTTGGAGGAGAATCTCTCATATCATAAGTGTGCGCTTGAAAAGCTGCATCCATTCCCCTTCCTCTTGTTAATCTAACTAACTCCATACCTAGCCATTCAGGTTGTAGTTTTACTTGATCGTGTTTGTCAGTACTTCGATGTGCATCTGGTGGAGGGCTGACTCCGTCGATTATAGCACCTTCCGAATAAGGAACAACAGCAAATCCAACACCATACCTTTCTTTATTTCTATTAAATGCTGCTTCAACTCTTTCTAATATATATTCTATTTTATATTTTTGTTCACATGGGATTCCTATGTCCCCACCGCCGTAAGCATTTACAGCAGCGAGAATCCAATCAGTATTTCTTCCAAATAAACCAACGTAGAATACCCTTCCAGCAGTTGTAGCAGAATTATAGTGATATCTTGTTTGCATAGCACCAACAGTGACAGCAGTTTCCCATCCTAAAGTAATATGGGAAGTTAAATCACCATCCATTGTTTTTGGGTAACCTACGATTCTAATTCCTGCATCATGACATTTTTCTGCTTCTCCTAAGTGATTATCTCCACCCATCATCACAATGGCATAGACATCATTGTCCAGAACTGATCTTGCAATCTCGTGAGTTTGTGCAAGATTTCTATCAGAGCCTATCATAGAGCCGGCCCTATTTTCATCTAAGTCTTCATATCTAATTGGAATAAAAGTTCCATCAATTAATCCTTTCAGGCCACCTTTTGCTCCAACCAATTCAAACCTACCTGGAGCTTTTTCTTCTAGGACTTCATGCATTTTTTTCATGCCAGCATGAAATGAAGATATGTGTCCACCTGCCGTTACCAAGACTATTTTTTCTTTCACTTTTTGCTACCTAAAATTCGCTATTCTAGCAATACTTATAAGCATTTTGTCTTTCTAGTGTTTAGATAGTTTTTTATACGAGGGAATCCGTTAATTCACCATGATAATACCTACGGCTTTGGCATTGATTGTAGTAGTAGTTATTGCACTTGCGATTATTATTACAATAAAGGCAAAACCAAAAAATAAAAAAGATAAATACCCTAGGGGGCATTTTATGGGTTTAGGTATAGCTATAGGGATACCACTCGGTATGCCAATTGGTTTAGGCATGGGTAATATTGCGATAGGGCCAGCAATAGGAGCAGGTCTTGGTGTTGCTATTGGCGCAGCTCTAGAGGATAAATATGCGGATCAATTAAGGCCTTTAACAAAGAAAGAAGAATCGACAAAAAAAATGGGAGCTATTGTTCTGGGTGGCTTGTTTGTTCTTGTTGCATTAGTCATGCTTTATGTCTTCTTCAAGTTCGCATGACTTACAGCATAGTGCTTGTTCTAATGAAAGGTATTCAGGATAGATAGATTTTGAATTAGTAGAATATGCTGTTGTAAAATATGCTGTTGCAGTAACAAGACAAAGCGCTGAGAAAGGAATAAGTTTGTATTTAGATAATTCCGGAGTTAGTTCAAAACCTACGGTACAACAGGCTAATAATGTTACAGGGAATTCCCACCAATCTGTGGTATGCTTACATCTTTTATTATATTGTATCATCTCTTCCCGCACAGCGGTGTACGTAAGTCTTGAAAGGTCAAACGGACATTCTTCCATAGAAGTATTATCAGTAACATCGTATCCGACAATTATACTAATCAGATCAAACGGAGTTCCCAAGTCACCTTGACTTTCCAATACCTCACCATCAGGAGATATGTCATAAAATTTTTCTGCCTGAGCAACCAAGTCATTTATCATATAAAATCGATTTCCAACAAATATATAAACTCTTGCGGGTAATTATATACCAAATTTGCATAAAAATGGATAAAATAGACAAAAAACTACTTAAATTATTAGCAAAAAATGCAAGAATCTCAGTTACACAGCTTGCAAAACGGTCAAGAATAAGTAGAGAACAGGCCAATTACCGTCTAAAAAAACTTCCAGTAACATTTTATCCAATAATAGATTACAAACAATTAGGTGTTGAACATTTTGTTGTTTTTATGCAAAATAATGACATAAAGAAAATTAAAAATCATCCAAATATAAATTGGATAGGAACGCAATTAGGTAAATGGGGAATTGTTTTTGATATATATTCAAAAGTAGAAGATCTAAATAAAATACTAAGACCAATAGTAAAAGGTGAATACGCAGTTTTGTGTGTAGATCACGAAGAAGTCTATCCAGGAAAATTAGTAGATGAAGAAGTATATTTTCCTAAGAAAAAAGAAGCAAAGCTTGATGTAACAGACAAAAAAATATTACAATTTCTAAACAATGCAAGAGTCTCGTATACAGAAATAGCAAAACAAACAGATCTATCTGTAAATACAATAAAAACAAGAATAAAACGAATGGAAAAGACAGTTATTCAAGGGTATACAATAGCAATTGACCACAAAGCATTCAACAAAAAGTGGTTTGGACTGCAAGTTAAAATAGATCTAAATAATCACAAGGAATTTGAAACATTTTTACGGCTAAATCCATTGGTCACTTACTTCTATCGCTATACACTATCAGGACACCATCATTATGATTTTAACGTGCTTGCAAAAGATGAAGAAGAACTAAAAAGTTTTATTTCAGGATTGAAAGCAGATATAATAAATTCATTTATTGTTTTAGATGTGTTGACATCGCAACAACTGCCACCAGCAGTATTTAATCAACAATAGGTTTAATCTCAAATCCAAATAACTCAGAAGCTTTTTTAGTGTATGAATCAATATTATCTTTGAACATAGGCGGTTTCTGTTTTTGTATATAGCCAATAACAAAATAAGCAATAGCCATTAATGTAGCAGGTCCACAGTTATCAGGCAAGGGTACCTTAAAAACAGGTTCTCCTACATGTATATCAAAATCTCCAAACTCAATGAATAACTCATTTGATGGAACAACCGTTGTTGCATGTTTTGAATGTTCATCAGTAAAAACATCACGAGCAACAGCACGACCAAAAAGCTCAACAAATTTTGTGATAAAAAGTTCGCTTGTACTTTCAAGTCTTGAAGGAATCATGAGATAATAGCCATCGTATTTACCTATGTCCTTAGGAATAATAGGTTTCACATGCTCATTTATGAAATCAAGAATAGTTTGCGGGTCTTCTTTTGTTTTCCCAAGTATCATACTCATGTATGTTGATGTGTTATATGTGTAAGGTTCTTTGTTTCTTGGAAATACAATAAATTTATCCTCATCAACAAATTCTTTTGCAGGAGCATTTGCGTTATTAGTAAGCAATACAAAATCTATTCCTCGGTTTCGTAACTCTTGAGCTATAGGAATAGCATGTTTACTACCTGAAGCAGAAATCAGAATTGCGCCATCGATATCAGAGATAGAATCAAGTTTTACCTTGTAATTGCTTTCATCAGCAAAAATAGCATCAGATTCTTCAAAAATAATTCTACCGGTTACTGCGGCATTTCCACTTCCCACAACAAGTGGTTTTTTGTATCTTGCAAAGTCAAGAGTAGACACTCCATTTTGGATGAACAATTCAAGTGCCCATACAACAACTTCGTCAAGATCAGGAATTGAATTTATATCAAAATCGTGCATAATAAAATATTTGTTGTCGTGACTTTTAAACTTTGCCATAATACTTACGTCACAACTCGTTTTTATAAAAAAATAAAAAAATTAAAATTTATACCCTATGCTTATACCTGCATATACCTCATTTTTGAAGTCTTTAGAGAGTGCACGTGAATATTTAAGCATAGGTGAAATTGTCCATCCTTTTCCAAGGTCAATTGGGGATGAAACTCCAAGTTCGACATGACTAAACCCAGTCTCTTTTCGAAAATAGTGGTGGTTATATCCAAGTTTTGCGCTAGCGGACAAAGGAATGTCTAAAACCTTAAAATCCTTTGATACAGAGAGTTCCGCATACGTTCCCTTGCCATCCTGGAAGTCGTGGAACACAAATAAAGATGGCGTTGCTGGTACTTCATCAAGCGTTACACCTGCGTAAACTTCTGTAGTACTAGGTATGTCCGTGTTTGGAAATGAAAGCCATGTAATACCGCCAGAAAGAGATACAGGGCCAACTGGATGTGTAATATCTAAAGTAACATCTGATTCATTCAATGTCTTTGTTGCATAATCAATACTACCAAACCACGTTGCAGATACAGGTCCAATGCCTGCTGTCGCTACAGGTTGTATAACAGGTTTATCAGAGTATGTTGCTCCTCTATAAACATATTTGGTCTGATAATCAATGGAAAAATCAAGAAATAATGGTTCTTCCTTCTTTGGCTCTTTAACTACCTCTGTTGTTTGCTGTCCAGAAAAGACATCAGCTGCAATTTTACTTGGATCTTCTCCTTTTACTGCACCTGCTGCTGTAAGTGTAACTAATAGTCCTGCTAATGTATTTTTCATAAATCCCATTTTCTTTTTCCTCCTTTTTCATAGTACAACTTAATAGTAGTCACAAATGATGGGTTTTATTTAAATATTCACTCCCCTGTACAGGGTGTATAATAGATAGGTTTATATACAAAAAATCCAAAGTATAAAGCATGGATACAGAAAAGGTATACGATTTTCTAAAGATAGGCCTCACAGAAGGAGAAGCAAAAGTCTATTTGGCACTAGCAAAATTGGGGACTACAACCGTTGGACCAATAGTAAAAGAGGCAGGTGTTGCGTATTCGAATGTCTATGACATATTAAACAGACTTCTAAAGAAAGGTATTGTAAGTTACATCATAAAAAGTAGGACAAAATATTTTCAGGCAGCAAGTCCGAGCAACCTTATGGAGTATTTAGAAAAGAAAGAACAAGAAGTGTTAACACAAAAAAGTAAATTAAAGGAGTTGATGCCAAAGTTAGATAGTTTAATGGCAGCAACAGATAGCCCAGAGGCAGAAGTCTTTGTAGGTAAAAAGGGACTTAAGACAGGATATTTGAAATTTCTTAAACAAGATGAAGAAGAGGAAAAAGAACTTCTATTTTTTTATCTTCACGAAGAGGACTATGCTGAGGAATCGGATATATTTTATATGGGATTAAAAAATATGTTAGTAAAAATACCTATGCGTGGAATAAGCAATCTTGCTTGTGAAGATTCAGTGTTCATGAAGTATATGATAAAAAAAGGAGAAAAGTTTTCGATACGACTTGTCGATTTTCCAATTCCTGGAAATATTGAAGTTTGTGGAGATAAAATCATGATAGTATCTTGGAAACCTTTAGTAGGCATACTCATTCATTCCAAGAGTGTCGCAGATAATACAAGGGATTATTTCAATAAAGTCTGGGAAACTGCAAAAAAATAGTTCACCATTCATTATAATGTATCAACGTTTCGTTAAAACGATATATTTTAAAGTAATATAAAATCACTAAAAACAATTTGATAATTTGAATATTATAAATGAGTTTTAGATTAAAATGAATAAACATAAAACAATTAGCATATATGCAATAATTTTGCCGAGACTAGAAGTTTTCTTCTTAGAAGAATGGATAGACCACCATCTAGCATTAGGAGTAGATAAAGTATATCTATATAATAATGGGTTTGTTTCTATAGATGCATCTGGATCACTTATTCATGGCGCTAGAAAATTAAAGCCTAAAGAAGAAAAAATAAAATGGGCAAAAAGACCTAATCTAAATTACAATTTAAATTTGACAGATAAAGAAATAACTAAAAAATTGTATTCACTAGAAGATAAATTCAAAGGAAAAGTTAAAATTATAGAATGGAAGTATGGCATTAATCATGAATATAAATATCCTGAGTCTCAAAAGCAAGGGTTTTATCATTGCAAAGAAAAATTCAAAAGTGATTGGTGGTTAAATATAGACCCTGATGAATTTGTAGTTTTGAAAAAATGCAATTCTCTAAAAGACTTATGTGATAAACATAAAGATATCACATGTTTTAGATTTAAACAGCGTGTTTTTGATTCAAGAAACAAAAAACAACCAGTTAGAGAGGTTTTCAACTGGGGATTTGAGCGTGGTTTACCAAAGTGTTTAATTATAAATGATATTATAGATGATATTAAAAAGTTCGATATACACTTTCCTAATCCAAGATATGGAATAATAAAAGTTCTAGAAAAAAACGAAGCCTTATTTTATCATTATCAAGGATTTCCAGAAATAAAAGCTATACAAAAAGATGCTATTCGATGGATGAAGAAAAACAATGAAACAGATAAAAAATCTTTCGTGTGTTTGAGTAAAAAAGATCTCAAGTTCAATAAATTAGATTATTCAATGAAAAAATATCTAAAAAAAGAAACAAAACAAAAAATAGGTTTTTTTAGTAGACATATTCATTCATTCGTTCTAAGAGCGTTGCAGATAATACACGGGATTATTTCATTAAAGTTTGGTAAGATAGCAAAGAAATAGTTCACCATTCGTTATAATGTATTTTCGCTTTATTGAAACGGTCTATCTTAAACGATTTTTCTGTAGTATGTCCAATTGGGATCACGGCAAATGGGATGATATGTTTAGGTAGCAAAAAAAGATCTTGGAATTTTTCAACACGATCTTCGTGCGGATATATTCCACACCACACTCCCCCAAGTTCTAGAGCAGTAATAGCAAGTAGCATGTTTTCAGTGCTTGCAGCACAATCTTGTTGCCAATGGTCTTTGTGTTTTTCAACTTTAGTATTACCACAGACAAGGATAGCTACAGTAACATCATGTGTCATTTTCGCATAAGGATGTATATATGCAATCTGCTTGAGAAGGTGCACCTCAGTTATTATCATAAATTCCCATGGTTGCTGATTTCCAGCAGATGGAGCGGCCATTCCGGCTTCAAGTATTTTTTTGATGTCCTCAGGAGAAACTTCTTTTTGTGTATATTCACGAACGCTTCTTCTGTTTAGAATAGCTTTGAATGTATCCATGTCAACGTGGTATGGGTTTTCTCTATTTAAGACTTGTTATCCAAATAATAACTGTATGTTTTTCTCGTCAGGTTAAGAAATAGTACGAATGTGAACATTTAAATACAGCAAACTACTACTTCAAAGTTATGATTAAAGGTTTACCACATACAAGTCGCTGGATTGCAGAACTAGAAGGAGAGTTTACTCAGGCAGATATAAAGGTAGTTCCAGAAGGCAAGCACGAATTGCCAGCAGAAATTCTTAAGACCGTTAAAGATGCATGGGAAGCAAAAGTTGCTGATGCAAAAGTTAGTCTTGCAAATGAGTTTGCAGAGTCTGACATTGTTCAAGAACCTGTTAACGGACTTTCTAGATTATATGTTATGGCTGATGGTAGAAAAACGCCAAGATTATTTGCAGGTTCAATGGTTAGATTAAATAGGTTTTTTGTTCGAGATAAAAAGTTAACACTTCATCTAGGAGAAACAAATTATGCTGAATTGATGGCAACAAATAATAAAAATCCATTTGAAATTCTTGAGAGATATGGCGCAGAAGGTCTTGCAGATCCAGTAAATGTTTCTGTTGCAATATCGATAAGAGATGGAGATGCCCCCATGTTGTTTACTTTTGATAGGGGATATGGTCTTGGAGAATATTCTAGTAGAGGAGAATCAAGAGACGAGACATTAGAGATATGTGTTGCAGGTGGATTAAGTCCAGATACGATGCATCCTCATGCTTCTGCACTTAGAGAATCATATGAAGAAGCAAGAATAATTACAGTAGACGATGCTAGAGCTTTGAAAAAAGCAGGAACCATTCGAAAAGACGCAAGAGTAAGACAGATAACATCCTCTGGTAGTACTCGTGTAGCTCTCATTACAGATAAATCAGGTGAATACAGAGTGGCATTTATGACATATAGGTCACCTATCTGTACAGGAATAATAACAAACGTCGATCCATTTGATATAGATACACAAGGAAAGCCAACTTCACATTTTAGACCAGAGTTTTTATACGATTGGGATACCGGAATACAACGTGAGGATATAGAAGGCACGTGGACTAGAGCACGTGAACATAAGGGCATTAATTTTATTCCATTCACAGAAGATGGCCTTGGAGCTTATTTATTAGATCGTTACGAAAATCTTCTTCCCCCAGGACACGCTGCACTTGCATATGCAGGAAAAAGAAAGTTTGGAGATGGTTGGTTTAAAGCAGTAATAAAAGACACAAATAAAAAATCTCCAATAGCTACAAATCATCCATATTTTTCAAAATTGTAGGCAATACTTAAATATCATTTAGCATTTGACATGTTTCTATGAGAGAATTAACCAATGATGTTCGTGAAGCCTGGGAAGGAATGAACGCCTTACTTGGACAAGTAGTCTTATCAGTAACTCCAAGAGCTCATAGAATATGGACTCCAGAAACCATAGTAAAACCGACTGGCTCTCATTATATTTTTACACCTGAAGAGGTTGTAGAATATGGTATATCATTACAAACAGGGCCAGGTCGGTATGCCAACCCAGACCCAAGAAGAGAAGATGCTATTAATGCTATGGATGTTGAGGAAGGTCCTGTGTTTCGAAATGTTGGTAATGCCGTTAGAATGGTATCAAGAAGAGGAAAAGATAGTAGTTCCAGGACGGATGACTATAATAATGTACCGCGCTACTGTCTAGCACGACTTATTCAAGAAGGAGATGCTATGAAAATATGGGTGGCTACAGCAATGTTAGCACAAAAAGCATGGCAAACTCCAATGCAACATATAGGTGAAGTAGATGGTAAACCATTGATTGCCTATGATTATCATGTGCATTCAGGGCATATGGCATTCGGATGTAAAGGTAAAGAATATCTAGTTGGAAAGATGACAGAACTTGGCATGGAACCTACCATAGTACCAGATTTTGATAAACAAAGACGAGCTTAACCAACATTATAATATTTCTTTAACAGAAACAAAAGTTCAGGATGAAATTTATCTCCTTTTTTAATTAATTCCCCAATCTCATCCATAGTAAAGAAATCAAATCTCTGTATATCATCAGGATTAGGATGGAAAGGACCTTCAAACGTGGTTTTAAACGTAGCTACAAATTTTCGTAACCCTCGGCCATCATTATAAAAGTCCTTAAAAGCAAGTTCAATATCACTTGTGACGCCAAGTTCTTCTTGATATTCTCTTAAAGCTCCCTCCTCATATGTTTCGCCAGCTTTTACATGACCGCCAACAGCTGTACTCCATGTGTCAGGGCAAAAAGATTTATTTGGAGTTCTTAATTGTATAGCCATCCTCCCAGATTTATCAAAAACTAACACATGAACAATTCTATGTATGAGTTTTTTCTCATATACTTCATTTCTTGGAGCATTTTTGATTACATTATCATTTTCATCTACTATATCTAGGTATTCCATAAAGAGGTTAACAAACTGCACCTATAAAAAACTTACCGAATTCATGATACAAATCTTTAAATACACTTTTATCACAGTTCAATGGTAAGGTGGCCTACGCAAACAAAAATCTAGTTGTTTTTAACGTTAACGCACTTCTTGACTACAGAGGAGATGATCGTCTTGTTTTAGAAAAACTTGTTATAGGTATGGTTACACACGGAGTTATCGAAGCTTCAAAATATGGCAAAAAAACAGCTTTTGTGGAAAAATGCAAAGCAGCAAAAAAACAATATTCTCAAGCACTTCAGCGATATAGGAATTCTTCTCTTACTGCTCTTGATGTATATCAAGGGGTATGTGAACATGTTGCAGCACTCTTCGTATCTCAGGATGATCCACTGAGTTATGATGCTCTAATACAAGATGAAGTTTTAGAAGAAATGCTTGCAAATGATGTTGCGTTTAATGGAGCGAAGTCTAACTATGACAGAGCAGTAGCAAGATGTAAAAGTGGAAATCTAACAGATTTAGCAGAGTCTTTAGGCGTGATTTATAGAAGGGAATTAAAAAGAGTAGAAAAAAAACATAAAACCGAAGCTGAAAAAGTTCGTGCATTAGATGATCAACGGTTGCTTGTTGTTCTCAAAGAATCTTTGGAAGTTAAGGGGATGTATAAGGAC
>Ga0257119_1002097_pt1 | contig 12488 bp, 9 predicted proteins | sample SI112_200mmetaG_FD_190179 | JGI IMG/M metagenome (GOLD analysis project Ga0257119, IMG submission 190179) | Marine microbial communities from Saanich Inlet, British Columbia, Canada - SI112_200m | ecosystem: Environmental > Aquatic > Marine > Inlet | place: Canada: British Columbia | collected... | reverse complement strand
TGGTTTTGCAACCGCAGTGGTAGCAAGTTTAGCAATTTGGTTTGTATCAACCCTGTATGAACCTGTCAGGCAGGTAGAGCAACTGCCAGTGGTGTCAGTCATGTTAAACCAGGCTCAAACTGTCAGGTTAATGTTTGATTCATTTGAAGATATTCAGCAAGTTAATTTGAGTATCGATTTACCTGAAAATATGGATCTGAATGGTTATCCGGGACATAAAACATTGTCCTGGCAAACCAGTTTGCAAAAAGGTCAGAATGTTCTGGCTTTACCAATAATGGCAGTAAGCCATGGTCAAGGAGAGTTATTAGCCCGCTTGAGTTATGGTGAAAAGGTGAAAATATTTCGCCTTGTTTTAAAAACGAGCATTAACGAGACTCAGCAATATCAGCTGAATGAAATTAAAACGATTAGTTAAATACGGAGAATATAGTGATGAAAAAAATAAATACAGCAATAGCGTTCTCAATAGGCTTATTACTGCCTTTTGCTGCGATGGGAGCATCTGATGAAGAAGTTACCATTCGTGTCATGGAGATGCATGAACATTCGTCTCAGGCTGTTATGAACCAGATTGAATTACCTGAAGTAGCCAATGATGAAGCCCGGCAGCAGGTTAGAAATGTTATTAAAAACAGAGATAGCGTTCGAGAAGACATGGATGAAAATTTGACAGGTGATGGCAGTAGTGAAGTCGTCGGAGACGGTGAAGGTGCGGGTGATATGGATCGTGATCGTTTAAGGGATCAGGATCAGACTCATGAGATGGAGCAGCAACAGGACAGGGAAAGAGATCAGGAGCATGAAATGGATAGCGAGATGGAACATGAGATGGAGCTGGAGCGTTATGAATTAGAAAATGAACGCGAAGATGGCCCTGGAAATGAAACCCCCGGTGGACCTGGTCATGGAAAGGGGTAGCTTGAGCAATTAATCTTAATGCCTTCATAATAAACACAACCCTCGACAACTGGGGGCTGTGTTATGATTAAAAATTTTTAATAAACCGATGAATATACCACGCGTAAAAATATATTCTTTGCTGGTACTGCTTTTACTGTTTACCCCCAATGTTATTGCATCTGCGGAAACTGATTTTAATCAGGGAGTTAAATTTTTCAGGTCAGGAGATTATGCTGCGGCAGTTGTAAAATTTAAATCAGCCAGTGAGCAAGGTTTAAACAACGTTTCTCTTTACTATAATCTGGCCAGTAGTTATTACAAACTGAATAGATTTGAGGCCTCAAAAAAATATTTTAAAAAGGTTTCACTGTTTGAAAACTTGAAAGACCTGGCCGATTATAATCTGGGGCTTATTGCACTCAAACAAAACAATAAAGATCAAGCCAGGTTATATTTTAGTTCTGTTAGCCAATCAGGAACCGATCAAAAACTGGTCAAGCTAGCAACCAAAAAATTATCCAGTTTAGGTAAGAAGAGTAAACCATTGCAGGTCTATCTATCTGCTAATGTGGGCTATAGTGATAATGTGGATTCCACGCCGGATGATGTAGCGGCCGGTATTTCAGACACTTACTATGATGTATTCTTATCGGTTGAGTCGTCAATTTCTGGGCAAAGAAAAGATGGATGGTTAGTGGGAGCATCACTATTTAGTCTGGATTACACTGATAATGATAATTATGATGAAAGCCAGTTGTCATTTGGCGTAAAAAAAGAGCAGAAGTTATCTGGCTGGGATTCAGCAGTAATTGTTAATCTTGAGAAAAATACACTGGCTAGTGAAGATTATTTATCAACGTTAAAGCTTGAGTTTAAAGCAAGGAAGTCTTTATCTAAAAGCACAAAACTATATTTTCGTTATCGTTATGAAGATATTGGAAGTGAAGACCTAATCTATGATTATCTTGAGGGTTCACGCCAACGTGGCAGAGTGGAGTATAGAGCCTACAATACTGAAAATATTAAACAAATTTATTATGAACTGGAATTGAATAGCAGGGGATATTTAGAATCGACTGATGATGCCTACGACTATTCAGCAACCCGCCATACTCTTCGTGGAAAATATACTAAATTACTGAATAAAAAGTGGCGATTAAATGGTGATTTATCATACAGGTTTAGCTCTTTTCCAGTCTCGGATACGCTAGATCGTCAGGATGATCGATGGAAATTAGCAGTATCTGCTGATTACCGTATTAATAAAACTTTTAAATGGGTGTCAAAACTTCAGTTTGTAAATAATGTATCAACAGTGGATAGATATAATTATGATAATGTTGTATTCAATGTGGGACTCACAAAATTATATTGAAGCTGCGTAAATGAGCCTCCTGATTTAGTTACTCTCCCGAAATGTGGCTCAGGTATATGCTGGTAGGGTGCGCCGTGCGCACCATAAAATTTTAGCAGCAACACTAATGGTGCGTATGGCGCACCCTACTAATACCAGGCAAGTTACGATCATGCCTTAACCTCCAGATATGATTTTTTTGTGAAACATCAAACTTAAGTCAATGCGCAGTGATAAATTAAATGTAGACTGAGTGACAATAAATTGGTTTTTATTGAGGCCAGAAGTTATGTATACCGATGCTGAAGCTGAAAATATCCAGAGTTTTGTAGATAAAGGTAATTATCATGCTGCCTATAATATTGCACTGTCTGGTATGAATGCCTGTCGACGAGCTGATGATCAGGCGGGGGTTGACCAGTTCATCATTATCATCAGGAGTGTTGTTGAAGCACTTGCCGAAGAGTTCGGCAGTTAACCTCAGGAACCTCAGATCAATTAATTATCTATCTTTATTGAAGAGAAAATAATGCCGCAAAGCAATCAGGATTTTTCAGTCAAAATTGACCTCAATGCTGCTCTATCAAATACTCTTGCTATAGTGTTAGCGGGTGGTAGAGGTTCAAGGTTAAAGCAATTAACCGATCTACGCTCTAAGCCGGCGATACCCATTGCCGGAAAATTTAAAATCATCGATTTTCCTTTGTCAAACTGTATTAACTCGGGGATTCGACGCATAGGAGTGGTGACTCAATATCGATCTCATACTCTCAATCAACACGTTCAACGAGGCTGGAATTTTCTGCAATCTGACTTTAATGAATTTGTAGAACTATGGCCGGCACAGCAACAGACTGCTGATGAATCCTGGTACCAGGGAACGGCTGATGCGGTATATCAAAATTTACAGATCATTGGCGACGTAAACCCGGATTACATCCTGGTGCTTGCAGGGGATCATGTTTACAAACAGGATTACAGTTTGATGTTACGTGAACACATCAAAAAAGGTGCTGATATCTCTGTTGCCTGCATTGAAGTGCCTGTTGAAGAAGCGAAAGATTTTGGGGTTTTAGGCATTGATGAAGATGAGAATATTATTACCTTTGTCGAAAAGCCCGACAAGCCTCCCACCATACCGGGCAACTCAGAACGAAGTTTGGCCAGCATGGGAATCTATATTTTCAATGCGAAAATGCTTTCAGAAAAACTATCTTCTGATGCATTTGATGCTCAGTCTTCACATGATTTTGGTAAAGATATCATTCCTTCATCGATAGGAGAGCTTAAAATTGTTGCTCATCCTTTCGAGCGTAGCAGTATTAAAAATGTCAATTATGAAGAGCCATACTGGCGTGATGTGGGTACGATAACCGCTTACTGGGAAGCCAATATGGATCTGACTAAATTATTACCCCGGCTGGATTTATATGATGATAGTTGGCCGATTCGTACCGTTCACTACCAGCGTGCGGCAGCAAAGTTTAATTACAATCATAATGAACGACTAGGTACAGCGATTAATTCAGTTGTTTCTGCTGGTTGTATCGTTTCTGGTTCTACAGTCGAGCAATCAATATTATTCAATAATGTTCGAGTTAATTCATTTTCTGTTTTGAAGGAATGTGTTGTTCTGCCCAATTGTGATATTGGTAGAAATTGTCGGCTCACAAAAGTTGTTCTGGATACAAATTGCCATATTCCTGAAGGTACTGTTATTGGTGAAGATGCTGAACTAGATGCTCAACGATTTCATCGTAATGAAATGGGTATTGTGCTGGTAACTGCTGCAATGATCGAGAAGCTTTAGAGGTTGTTCCGGGACAAATTATTATTAAACGACTTGTCCGGCGCACCAGCCAGAAGACCAGGCCCACTGGAAATTATAACCACCAAGCCAGCCAGTCACATCAATGACTTCGCCGATAAAGAATAAACCTTCGGCTTTGCTGGATTGCAGTGTCTTTGATGATATTTCGTTGCAATCAATTCCACCCAAAGTAATTTCAGCCGTGCGGTATCCTTCGGTAGCATTGGGTTTTACTTCCCACTGTTGAAGTCGCAGATGTATACCCCTGATCTGATTTTTGGACAGCTCCTGCAAAGGTTTATCCAGTATGGTCTCTGGCACAAAAATAGTGATTAATCTTTTAGGTAACAATTCGCTTAGTAAAGTTTTTAGCTTCTTCTTATCCTTTTGCTTTTGTCTGGACATTAAAAAATCTTCTACATCCATATCCGGTAACAAGTTGATGTTTATGCTTTCACCCGGGTTCCAGTAGGACGATATCTGTAAAATTGCCGGCCCGCTTAATCCTCGATGAGTAAATAATATATTTTCCTTAAACTGGATACGTTCATTACTGACCAGACAATTGATTGCTATGCCTGAAAGCCCAGCCAGTTTTTCTTTGTCATGTGAGTGCAATGTAAAAGGGACCAGTCCTGCAGATGTAGGCCATATATGGTGACCGAACTGTTCTGCAATTTTATAACCTATCGGACTGGCACACATCTTGGGGATGGATAAACCACCACTGGCGACAACAAGTGATGTGCAGTTAAAAATGGTTGATGCTGTATTGATGGAGAATGATTGATCAGTTAGTTTTTCGATTTCACCGATATCAGTTTTTAGCCGGATATCGATTTTCACTTTATCGCATTCAGACAACAGCATGTTAAGAATGTCTTTTGCACTGTTTTCACAAAATAATTTACCCAGATCCCTTTGTTGATAAGGAATTCTATACTCATTGACCATCGCGATGAAATCCCATTGAGTGAAACGGCTCAATGCTGATTTACAAAAGTGAGGGTTATGGGAAATATAGTTGTCAGCACTGATTTCGTAATTGGTAAAATTACAGCGCCCCCCACCCGACATCAGGATTTTTTTCCCGGCTTTGTTGGCATGGTCTAATACGATAACTTTTCGCCCCCGTTTACCCGCTTCGATAGCACACATGAGGCCTGATGCACTGGCGCCAATTATTAATACGTCTGTAGATGTGGTGTTTTTAGGCATGGGGTCTTAGAAGGGGAATATCGGTATTGAATAGTATAAACGATATTCCAGTAGCCATAGTCGGTTTAATTTTTGTGGTTTTTAGCTTTGTTGAAATAAAAAAGACAGGCGGTGCTTAAAAGGCGATTTATACACCTAAAAAGATAAAATTAACAACTACACTCATGGGGTAATAAATTAATTGTATGGAAAAATTTAATGTCAGATTTACTCTCATCGTTTTCTGCAAATTCAATTCAGGCTGATCAATCGTTCGCAAGGCGAGCAACCGATAATAAGCCACAAACTGTTACTGAAATGACGCCTGCTCAACAGCAAAAGGCATCCATGAATGTTTCCATACTGGAGTCTGCAGCCGTTATCATCGGTGTGAAAGATGAGCCTTTATCGCTGGTTTTGAATTCTGCAATAGAGCGAATAAATGAATATCTAGCACCTGAGCTAGGTGAAAATGCGATTCAAAAAGGTGTTGATTCCGGACTTGATGTTAGTCCAGAAGCTACGGCTGAACGCATTGCTAGTTTGTCGACCTCATTTTATGCTGCATTTAAGGAGCAGCATCCCGGTGAAGATGAGGCAACTGTTCTGACCAGTTTTATTGAAACTATTTCCAGTGGAATTGAAAAGGGATTTGGTGAAGCCAGAGATATACTTGAAGGGCTTGACGTGCTGGAAGGGGGTATTGCCAGTGATATTGATCAGACTTTCGAGCTTGTACAGGAAAAGCTGGCTGCGTTTGAAGCGATGATTTTAGATATGAATGAATTTACCGAATCAGAAGAAATGCTGGATGCGTAGGGTACGCCGCGCCCACCACATTTCTTAACTATTTCTCAAGATGGTGCGCACGGCGCACCCTATCTTAATTTTCGAACTTTAAACATTCGGCCTTTGATTTTACCTTCGGTTAATATCTTTAACGCCTGTCTTGCGATAGGTTGTTCAATAGCCACATAAGCGCTGTAATCAAAAATATCTATCTTGCCTATCTGTTTACCGGGAAGGTTAGTATTTTTAGTTAATGCACCTAAAATATCTCCAGCTCGAACTTTACTTTTGCGACCACCATTAATTACAAGAGTCACCATCGGCGGGCTTAGTTTGAAGTTTTCTTTAGCTTTAAGACTGGAACTGTTTTCAATTCGAACAGAGCTTTTCAGGTAATCTTCTATGGCATTGATTTTTTTGACTTCTGATGGAGCAAACAGGCTGAGTGCAAGACCTTCTTTCCCGGCCCTGCCGGTACGACCGATTCGGTGTATATGCACTTCCGGGTCGGGTGATAATTCATAATTTATAACGGCTGTTAAATCTTTGATATCCAGGCCTCGAGCAGCAACATCGGTGGCTATTAATATCGAACTACTTTTATTAGAAAACTGCACCAGTACCTGATCGCGCTCTTTCTGATCGAGGTCACCGTGCAGAGCCAGTGCGTGAAATCCCTGTTCCCATAATTGATCTGCCAGTTCCTGACATTGATATTTACGGTTGCAAAATAAAACACTGGATTCTGGTTTGTAATGTTGTAATAGTTTAAGCAGTGTTTCTAATCTTTCGCCCTTATTAATTTCGTAGAAAAGTTGCTTTATCTTTTTATTGTCATGCAGGCTTTCGACCTGAATATCGACAGGATTATTCTGGATAAGCTGACTGATATGTTTAATTTCATCGGGCAGGGTAGCGGAAAACAATAGCGTTTGTCGTTGAGATGCTGTGTGATCAATGATGAGCATAATGTCTTCATGAAAACCCATGTCCAGCATTCTATCGCCTTCATCCAGCACCAGTGTGTTTATATTAATCAGCTTCAGGAATCCTTTCTGCAAGTGTTTCAAGATGCGTCCGGGAGTGCCTACCACGATATGTGGATGATGCTGTTCCAGTGATGCAAACTGAGGGCCTATCGCTGTTCCACCGCACAGAGTAACTACTTTAGTGTTAGGGATGGCACGAGCCAGCCTGCGGATTTCCTTGCTGACCTGATCGGCCAGTTCTCTTGTCGGGCAAAGCACCAGGGCCTGTGTTCGATGCTTTTTCACCACCATATTGTGTAGTAGACCTATGGCAAAGGCGGCTGTTTTACCGCTGCCCGTTTTGGCCTGAGCCTGAATATCTTTACCGTTTAAAATTTCAGGTAGGCTTTTTGCCTGAATGGGCGTCATAGTTTTGTAACCCAGAGAATTTAAATTATCTATAAATTCAGTGGATAAAGGTAGAGAAGAAAAAGAAGAATTGGTCACGGGAAATCAAGCTTACTGGTGTGTGGAGAAGGGGGGATATGATAACAGGTTTATCTGTGTATTACTTCAACCTCAACCCGGTCAACGTTACCGACCTCATCTACCACGCTTATTTGATAGTTACCGGGTTTTTCAAACTTGATTGCTGCTGGATTCTGGCTGGCATTATCGGGGTATGGTAAGCCATTGATATACCACTGCAAAGAACCGCTACCGCCGAGTGCTTTGAGAGCTACTGAGGGGGGTAGAGCCTGATTTCCTGCTTTCACAATTTGTGTTGAGTCATTAATGCCCAGAATATGCAGACTTCGGTAATCCTGTAATGTATTTTGTTTTTTGCAGTTTGATGACCAGGGTGATATGGATGAAGATCTCTGTTTGGTTTTTTCTATCCAGGGTTCTACTCTAAGGGGCCATAGCGCAACACTTATATTGTTATATTCCATTTGACTGCATGATGGTTGAACTCGCTTTCCATCTGGATTAACCCAATATTTAAAGGGATTCGTTTTAGTCTCTGTTTGACTTAAGTCCGCTAAAGTGGGAGGTATATTCTGATCCAGTATCCAGGCGTTATATTGTTGATGACAAAATTTATCTGGTTGTTGCTTGAGTAAGTTTCCAAGTGGCCAGCAAATAGTAGCCGGTGTGACTGAAGCTGGATTTACTGGTATTGAAGTTTGTTGTTCATCGGTTAAAAAATTATGTAACTGCATTAATATAGGTGCAGCACTGTTAGCACCAAAATAACCTGGTAAGGGTGTTGAATCGGGTCTTCCTACCCAGACACCCAGCGTATATTTTTCATTGATTCCAATCGCCCATGCGTCACGAAAGCCATAACTGGTGCCTGTTTTCCAGGCCAGTTTGTGATCACTATATCGGGAGCGATTCAAGTTAAGCTGATCAGCTCGTTTCTGTTGATTGAGTATGTTTCGAATTATCCAGCTAGCACCTTCGCTCATTAAGAATCGGCGGTTAGTATTTTTTCCGCTGGGTAAGTCTGAAAGATCCCAGTGTAAATCATCAACCTGTCCCTGATTAGCCAGTGCTGAATAGGCTTTAACCAGTTGCCATAATGAAGTACCCGTTCCACCTAAAATTATCGACAGGTTAGCTTTATCCGGTGTTGATAAAGTAATACCGGCATTGCTTAATGTGTCACTAAACTTATTGGTTCCCAGTGCCTGTAAAACCTGTACGGCTGGAATGTTAAGAGAGCGTTGCAGAGCTTCTGTCACTGTTACCGGACCGTTGAATCCACCACTGAAATTATGAGGCTGATAACTTCCAAATTGTTGAGGTGCATCAGTTAACAATGAGTGTGAATGGATTAATCCTTCATCAATGGCTAAACCGTATAAGAAAGGTTTTAATGTTGAACCGGGAGAACGTATTGCCTGAACCATATCTACATGGCCGAAGCGAAAATTATCGGTGAAATCAGCAGAACCGGCATAGGCTTTGATTTGCATACTATGATGATCAACAATTAATGCCGCTATGGATGTTCCTCTCGGAAATCGTGATACCTGCTGTTTGGTGTAACTTTCAATTTGTTGCTGTAAATCGAGGTTTAGAGTGGTTTTTATGACTGCCTGATCTGGTTTTTGCTGTTTGGCAAAACGTGCAAATAATGGAGCTGATGACGGTTGGGCGTGAAAGTATGCTGCGACAGGTTCCTGTTTTGCCTCGGCAATAATCTCTTCTGGCCAGGTATTTTGCATTCGATTTAGCACTTTATCACGTGCCTTTTGAGCTCTTTGCGGATGACGATCAGGTCGATAAAAACTGGGGCGTTGCGGTAAAACTGCCATTAATGCAGCTTCAGCATGTGTGAGCTGGTTGGGTGCTTTATCCAGATACATATAACTGGCTGCCGCTACACCTTCAACAGGTCCGCCAAACGGAACATAGTTTAAGTAGAAGTTAAGGATTTGTTCTTTACTGAAATGCCATTCAAGTTGTAATGCTCTAAAAGCCTGCTGTAATTTTCCACTATAACTGCGTTCATGAGGATCGAAGGTGCGGGCAACCTGCATGGTTAAAGTAGAGCCGCCTGAAATGATTCGACCGGCGAAAATGTTTTGAATGCTGGCTCGTAACAGGGACAGAGGATTAATGCCGGGATGATAGTAAAACCAGCGATCCTCATAATGTAATAGTGCTTCGATGTACTCTGTGGAAACATCCTGCACTTTAGTTTGATAGCGCCAGACTCCGTTACTGTCGGCAAATGCGCGTAAAGGTCTGCCATGTTCATCGACAACGACACGGGCAAAGTCATTTTTTTCGGATGGTAGCGGGAGAGAAAAAAAATGATCTGATATCAGGAAGCTTATAAGTCCAATGATTAACGTAATTGATGAAATTTTAAATATTTTGTAGGGTGCGCCATGCGCACCAATCCAGTTAATCACCTACCATTTGGTGCGCACGGCGCACCCTGCTACTGTTATTTTACTTTGCATGGATTGTTACCTGGGTGAACTCATTATTAAAAATGGAGCGAACTTCGGGGCGATACATATCTTCTGCGAAGGCTGCTGGAATCTGGTAACTGCCTGGCGTGATAGCACGCATCAGGTAAAAGACATTTGCACTCTGGTATTTACTCACTTTAACGGCTGCGATGAAGCGGTCATCCAGTGACTGTTGATGCACAATATTGTTTTTTTGTTGTAGCTCACTGATAGACTTTTCATTAATTTTTATCTGCTCTAAAGATATGCTATTTCCCAGGTTCTGATTTTCAATTTCAAAACCTGCAGGTAACATGTCAACAATTAAGGTGTCAGGGTGATTGTTATCACTTTCTACCGACAAACTCACTACAACCAGTTCGCTTTGTTTGATAAGGTCAAGATTAATTTCTTCCCCCATTTTATTGTAGTAACGACGTTGAATGCTCAGGTCATTATCCATATTGGCTGGTGCTGTCTGGGGGTAACCGGTGAGTCGAAATGAACTATATAGTGGAATCTCACTTTTATTCAGCAGGCTAATTTGTTGCTGCAATTGTTGCCATGGCAATATGCGGGATTTAGTGCCTTCAGCCCGGATGGTCTGACTGTTGTCTCCCATGTTGACTTCTAATAACCACTTTTTATGCTGAATATTTTCAAGTGCATTACCCAGTAGAAACAGTGCGTTACGTTCCTGAGTGCTTAACCACTTTCTATCGCGTAAGACTTCACTCAGTTCAAATAACCAGTTTTGTCCGGGTATGGCCAACTGGTGATGCAGCATAAGATAACTGGCCATAGCCAGATCACGAACCTGGCTTCCATAATCCGCCAGATAAGTATCACTACGTTTAATATTAACCACTTTCTGTAGTGCTTCATTGGCGCGTTTATGATCACCCTGTTGTTGTAATGCTAAAGCCATGTGTAACATTGGTAGAATACTTTCAGTCCTGTGTTTGTTGAAATTAAAAAGTTTACGTAACTGTGAAATCGGTGCCATTTTTAAGCGGGAAAGTACGTAAGCAGCGTAGGCTTTATAGGCAAAGCGATGTGCTTTTTTATTATTGCCCCGGCTATCATTCATGATGGCCAGTGGTGATTTAATGTAACGGCCTAAACGGGTCAGCGCTTTCTTTTGCTGATTGACTGGAATGTCAATACCCTGTTGCTGTGCATCCAGTAACATATGGCTGACATAGGCGGTTAACCAGAATTCTTCCCTGCTATCGTTATCCCATAATCCAAAGCCACCGTTGTAAAGTTGCATGCTGCTTATATGTGTTAGACCATTGTCTATCTGGGCGAAGCGTTTTTTCTGAGTCCATTCGTCACTGTTGATCTGCCATTTTTTGATGGCTTTTTTATCCGCAAATAACAGTGGATAAACTCGGCTGCTGGTTTGCTCTAAACAACCGTAAGGGTATTGCAAAAGATTCTCGATGTGTTCGGTTACGTCGATAGGAGCCTGGTCAGAAATGCTTAGAGTTGCAGCTGTACCGCTGGGTATTAATGTGTCACTCAAACCATTTGGCAATATAACAACCTCGTCTTTTTGAATAACCTGGCTGAATTTATAACTTTCTGCTGGATAGGGTGATCGACTGGTTAAAGCCCATTCACGTTGAAGATGAATGCTACTGTCTTCATTGTTAAGCTTTAATAAAAACTGACCTTTGCCATAGCTTCTGGCGGTTACCTGGTAATGTAAAAGTGTTCTTTCTTTGGGTGCCAGAGTCACCTGGTGTTCAGTATTAGATGATATTTCCAGAGGATCAGTGCTTTGCAGAGTTGTGCTGATATTCTGTTTGTGATCGGTTAAATTTTGCAGCTCCAGTGTAATATGAGCCTGATCATTACGGGCTATAAATCGTGGCATGGCAATTTCTGCAATGATTGGGGCTGCAACATTGATTTCTTTATCTGTTGAGCCGAACTGGTCTTCTCCGAAGGCGACAGCCATCAAACGCAGTCGCCCGTTAAAGTCAGGAATATCCAGCTCAAAGTTTGCCTGTCCATTTTCATCAAAGTTGATGACTGGTTGTAACAGGGAAATGATTTGAACATCGGCTTTTGCCTGTTCTCCACCCTGAGCCAGATCGGCATCACCACCAAATTTTTGACGGGCTAAATCAGCTTTAAGATACTCTACGATGTCTCCATACATATCATGTGATTCAACACGTAAACGGCGTGGTTTAAATAACCATTGGTGAGGATCGGGTGTCGCAAAATCAGTAATGTTCAATACCCCTACGTCAACAGCCATGAGTTGAATTTGAACTTTTTGGTTCTGCAAGGGCTGTCCCTGAAATTGGGCTTGCAATTGAATATTTAGTTTTTTATTAGGTTCGATTTTATCCGGGCTGCTTATCTTAATATCTAGTAAGTTTTTAGACCTGTCCAGTGGCAGGTGCAGTAATCCCAGAGCTCGTTTCGGGGTGATTAAGTCAACCTGATTTGATGGTCTGAAAATAACAGCGGTGGCGTAAATA
>Ga0257119_1002095_pt1 | contig 12498 bp, 10 predicted proteins | sample SI112_200mmetaG_FD_190179 | JGI IMG/M metagenome (GOLD analysis project Ga0257119, IMG submission 190179) | Marine microbial communities from Saanich Inlet, British Columbia, Canada - SI112_200m | ecosystem: Environmental > Aquatic > Marine > Inlet | place: Canada: British Columbia | collected... | reverse complement strand
AAGAGAAGATCAGCTATTGAGCCTCATATCGGTCATATGAAAACTGATGGAAAACTTGGGAAAAATTACCTTAAAGGTATTTTGGGAGATAAATTAAATGCCAATCTTTGCGGGATAGGACATAATACCAATCTAAAATAATATATTCATAAATTTAATTGATAAAATATGCTAATCTTTTTCCTTTTTTAAAGGAGAAGAGAATGAGAGGTAGAAAAGCAAAATCAATAGAAAGAATTGATCAATATGATTTTGATAAACTTTCAAAAACACAGGGTAACGCTCGAGAAAGGAGACGGTATTTAGCGTTTGCACATATTCAAGAAGGGAAAAGTTTTACAGAAGCAGCTTTAGCAGCAAGGATTACTTTAAGAGCTTTAATGAAATGGATTCAAAAATTTAGAAAAGATGGAATAAATGGATTAAAAGATCAACCAGGTAGAGGTCAACCTGCTCTTTTATCTCTAGATCAACGCGAATCATTCAAACAAGCTGTGTTAGAATTACAACAAAATAAAATAGGAGGAAGCATTAAGGGACTTGATGTTTTGGAATTAATGGAAAAAAAATTTGGAATAAAGCCTTGCTTAAATACTGTTTACAACACTCTAAAAAGCATTAATCTTGTATGGATTTCAGGTCGCTCAATACATCCTAAAACTGATTTAGCAGCCCAAGAAGACTTCAAAAAAAATTTAAAGAAAAAGTAATGAATGAATTACCAAAAAATATATCCATTGAAAATGTAGACATTTGGTTTCAAGATGAAGCTAGAATTGGACAAAGAGGAACAGTTACTCGAACTTGGGCTGAAAAAGGAACTAGACCACGTTTAATCAGACAACAACAATTTGAATATGCATATATATTTGGAGCTGTTTGTCCTTCTAGAGATGAGGCTGTTGGCATTGTGATGCCATATGTAAATACAGAAGCAATGTTGATTCATCTTGAACATATTTCTGCAAAGATTCCTAAAGGCAGGCATGGTGTTATTGTTTTAGATAAAGCTGCTTGGCATACAACGAAACGGCTAAAAAAATTTTCAAATTTAACTATTTTGCCACTTCCTCCAACTTCTCCGGAATTAAATCCAACAGAACAAGTATGGCAGATTCTTAGAAGAGATTATTTAGCAAATCGATGTTACGAGAATTATGAAGATATTTTACAATCAAGCTGTGATGCATGGAATGCATTTACTTCAGTACCTAAAAAAGTTACAAACCTTTGTTTCAGATCATGGATTAATTTATGAATATATTATTTTAGATTGGTATAATTTACGATTAATAATCCGAAAGATTTACTACTCAGAACAACATAAATTATCATATTAAGAATTAATCTATCTATAAATTTTATGTTTTTAAATGCTGTAGAACTACTATGCCTAAAAACGGCACAAATACTAATAAAAAACATTTTAATATTTGAAAAACTAATTTTTATACGAAATAAGAATCAAAAGAATGTCATCAAAGCTTGAAATCTAAAAAACTATAGCAATATTTATGATTAAATCAGGATCGACTAGTTAAGGAGAGTAACTTATAGTCAAGCCTGAAGAGATCTGAAATACTCCCACGGTTAAAGCCGATGGGCTTTCCCTTTTTTGTCGTAAAAAAGTTGATTTTAAAGTATTTTTTCGATATCTTATTTGCAAGATTTTTTAAATTACACTCTTAATTTAATCAGTATTTACTTCTTCTATCTTCACTATTCCTTTTCCATCAAAGAATTTCTTCATTGAGTCTGCTACTGTTTGTAACTGCCTTGTGATTGAATCCTCTAATGTTATCTTATTCCGTTTATTGGAGTTAATAATATATAAATCACCGGTATTAAAGTTGAATTGTACGGGTATAAAGGTCTTTCTTTCTGAAGTGGGCTTAAAACAGGACTCATATTCCTTTACAGAAGGGAGTATTGTTGTAAGAAGATGATCTTTAACTATTTTTTCTATTTTATCCCAAGTCTCTTGATCGAGAGGGGAAATCTCTTCGTTAACTTTTCCATTATTAGCTAATGTAATCTCAAACTTTCTTCCTTGAAAGTCTATCGTTCTTTGTTTGTTTGATATAGGTATGAGTTTAATTGATGTTACCATAATAATTCCTTGTTATTAGTAATTATTATATAATAAATTTTATAAAAATTCAAATTATTATTATAATTAACAAGGGTTTGTAATTGTAAGTTATTGTTTTTGAATGGATAGAACTATTGTCTAGATAAGTAGTTTACATACAAATGGTTGTGTTAAACTGCTTAATATTAGATTCTTATTAGATTTTTTTTATACTGATAAAAGAGTTGTTTTTTCCTGGTCTGTTAGTTTTATATATAGCTGATTTTCAAATGTTTGCCATACTTCTTCGATGCTTATGTGAGAATCATCTTCTTTTCCAGCTACATGGCCTTTGTAATCTTGACCTAGCTCAATATTGTTGAAAAGTTCTTTTCCTATGGTTTCATGGAACTTATATGATCCTACCCTTGAGTATTTTCTATAAACAGCCTTTCCTAAGGTGTGATAAACTTGTTTTTGTCTTTCTTTTTCTAATTTTGAGATAAGACTTTTGATCTTTTCTAATTTTGCTATTAGGTCAGAAGATGTGTCTACTTTATCTTTTAATCTTTTAAAGCAAGAGTTGTGTCTTTTTATAGCTTCTTCAATATTATGATGCATACTATCGGTGATTACTAATCTACGCTCTTGTATATATTGTTTTAAAGTAAAGCTGATGATTATAGCTGAGATGTTAAATAGGTTCTTTTGTGCATGTGATCTATAGTCTGCTTCTGTAGCTGTAAGAGGAAGTTCTTGTCCTTCATTTTTTCCGATTTCTACAAGGATATTGTTATATAGATCCGGATTAAACCTTTCAATAACACTTAATATTAGTAACAATCCTGCTTGATCATTTTGCATATGATCTAAGATGTCAATGACTTTGTCATTTAAAGAAGGTCCTTTTTTAATAGGGACTAGCGGAATTTGTTCTCGTCTTTTTGCCTCTTCCAATACTTTTTGATCACTTGTTTGTAATCGTTGAGTTAAAGTGTTTATTAGATTTTCTCTATACTTTTCAAAATGACTTTCTTTAGACTTTTCTTTTAATGCTTTGGCTAAACTTTTAAATGTGGAATAGGATTCTTTTCGTTTGCACTCAATATAGGTTTCCGCTGTTCTTAAACAGTGTATTAGACATGAATTTAAAGGGCTTGTGCTTTGAATTTCTAAAGGTGGTAAACCTGATTCATCAGGTTTCTCATGTCCTACATAAACATCTTCTATACCATCTGCTGGAACATTATCTACGGCAAATACTTTTTTATATAAATCTTCTATATTAAATTGGTCTTTATAGTGCTCTTTTGCAGAATATCCTAGAGAATCGAAGAAAGTTAATTTATTTTTAGAAGGATCTTCTTTATTTCTTTCTGCGAGTACTAGTACGTAGTGAGAAGCTTTGTCAAGATGAAGTATTATAGCGCCTGTATTAACCTCGCTTCCATCTAATTTTTTGAAAATAGTAGCTGGTATTATATTGTCTAAAGAATGATAAGCTTCAATTTGCGATGGAGGTTGATTTGCTGCAAGAATAAAGTTTTGATCTTTGTAGGTAGAAGATGCGGCAAAAAGCGATACAAGGCTTTGAGCTGTTTCTACCCCCACCGGATTATTGTGAGTTAGTTCATAATGAAGAACAGCTAGAGGAGAGCCTGTTTCTGCTATTTGGTCATAAGTAATATTTTTCTTTTCTTCTATAAGAGCTTCTTCTGATCTTTCAGTAACGGGTTCTTCTGGAGTAAACATTTCATAAACGGTTTTAGATGCTCTTTTAAAGGTTTCAAAATCTGAAGGATTCAATATTTTTTCATCAGACAAATCAAGATGTCTATAAGAAGAATTTTTTTCATCTAAGTATTTTACGGAAGGTGATCTAGCGTTATAAGTCCATATAAGAGGAGTTAATTTTTTCGAAGATGAGGGGTTTAGAGATTCTTTATATTGATCTGTGTTAGAAAGTACAGGAAATAAAGATTCTTGTACTTGATCTGCTATTATTTTCCACTGATATTGTGATAATTGACGTTTTGTAGATGACGGTAATAAAGATATTTTGTATTTTTTTCCGTTATAATTCAATATGGTGCTAGTAGATAAAGTAGAGCTAGCCGTTGGTGTAGTAGAATGTGGTGTGATTTTTGATGTAGCCATAATTATTATAAAAATTTTTATGTTTATTTATTGAATAATTATACCATTTTTTTACTTAAAATGCTTTTCTTATATTAGTGAGAAAGGTGTTTCTTTTATCTAGTAAAATTTTTATTTATCATTTTTTAATGATAAAGGGGAAAATATGGAAAAAACTATTAAGTCAATTGCTTGTCAGTTAGGGGTTTGTATAGAAGATGATAGTAAAATTTTTAATTGTCAAATCGACAGTAGATTAATATGTGAAAATGATCTTTTTTTTGCTCTTAAAGGAGAAAATGTTAATGGTCATGACTTTTTAAAAGAAATTTCTTTAAAAAAGGCTAAAGCTGCTGTTGTAAGTAAAGATTATATTGGAGATGACTATGGCCTAGTTTTACTTAGGGTTGATAATGTTTTAGAGGCTTTGCATACATTAGCAAAAAAGTGGATTGAAGATTATCAAGGTAAAATTGTTGGTGTTACAGGTTCTGTTGGTAAAACTACTGTAAAAGAGTTTATTGCTCAATTAATAAGTAAAAAATATACAGTTTATAAATCTGTAAAAAGCTATAACTCTCAAAGAACTTTGCCTATTGTTGTTCTGAACTTTTCTAAAGAAGAACAGATTCTTATTTTAGAAATGGCTATGTCTGAAAAAGGACAAATTAAGAAATTAATAGATATAGCTCCTTTAGATATTGCTGTTGTTACAGGAGCTTATATTTGTCATGCAGAAAATTTTGAAAGTATTGAAGATATAGCTAGTGCAAAATTAGAAATACTTTCAAATCCAAAAACTAAAATTGCAGTTTTAAATAAAAATCTTTTGCAATATCAAAACCTTCTAAAAGAATATAAACATAAAATAGTTACCTATTCCATAGAGCAAAGAGATAGTGATTTTTATTTACTGCAAGATAATGAATTTGTTCATATGGATATAGAAGAGGTAAGAGAAAAATCTTTTCAATTAAGCATTAAAGAGAATCTTATTGTTGAAGATTTGTTAGCTGCTATAGCTGTTTCTTATCAGTTAGGTCTTACTTTAGATGATATGTTAGATGAATTCGATAATTTGAAAATGCCAAGCATGAGATATGAAAAGGTTTTTATTAATGATATTTTGTTTGTAAAAGATTGTTTTAATGCTAATCCTGTTGCAGTGAAAAGAGCTTTATTAGATCTTCCTTTTCCTAAAGATAATGCGAAAACTATCGCAGTTTTAGGATCTATGAAAGAACTTGGTAAATTTTCTAAAGAAAGTCATTTTGAAGTTGGAAAGATAGCTGCTAAAAAAGTAGATACGCTTTTATGTTATGGTCAAGAATGTTTGTCAATGGTAGATGCTTATGAGGAAGAAGGTAAAGAGGCTTTTCTATTTCAAGATAAAAAATTGTTAGTAGAAAAACTAAAAAAAATCATTCAAAGAGGCGATATTGTTTTAGTCAAAGGATCTAGATCTTTAAAGATGTGGGAAGTTATTGAAGATATTGAAAAAGAATATATTCATTAAGATATTTTTATTTTTTTATTTGGTCTTTTGTAGATATAATCAAAACGAAGTGTAGGTAAGTATGTTGGTTTTTTTAATAGAATACATAATAAGATGTTTTAATATAAAAGTTCCTTTGGTTTTTTATTACTCTTCTACAAGAATGATGCTAGCTGCAATGACATCTTTGATCTTTGTTATTTTTTTAGGGCCTTATTTTATAAAAAAACTATATCAGTTTAAAATTGGTGAAAATGTAAGAACGGTTAGTGATTGTCCTACTCTAGCTAAATTGCATAATAAGAAAAAAGACACTCCTACAATGGGAGGAGTATTGATTATTTGTTCTATTTTAATCTCTTTGGTTTTATGGATGGATCTTTCCAAGACTTTTACAATTATACTTCTTTTTACTACTTTATTTTTAGGTGGAGTTGGAGGTTTAGATGACTTTTTGAAATTGAAATATAAAAATTCTAAAGGCCTTAAATCTAGATATAAATTTTTGCTGCAGGTTCTTTTTGGCTGTTTGATAGCAAGTTATTTACTTTTCCCTTCTATAACTTCTTTTATTTCTCAAAAAACTACTTATTCAGCTCCTACTGCAAAAGAATATTCATATAAATATCAAACTTCTTCACATAAGTTTTTGGAAAAAGTAAACAAGTTAAAAACAAAAGAATATATCTCTAGAATATATATTCCGTTTTTTAAAGATCCGATCTTAATTTTAAAAGGATCTATGATTTTTGTTTTATTTATTTGGATAGTGTTTGTGGTTGTAGGGTCTTCAAATGCTGTTAATTTAACAGATGGTCTGGATGGTTTGGCTTCAGGGTGTATTATAATGGTCGCTTGCGTTTTGGCTCTTTTGGCTTTTTTGTCCAACCATGTTCAAATGGCTAAATATTTAAATATATTATACATAAAAGGTAGTGGAGAAATTGCTATATATTTGTGTGCAATAGCAGGAGCTGTGCTTGGGTTTTTATGGTATAACGGTTATCCGGCTCAAGTGTTTATGGGAGATACAGGTTCTTTAAGTTTAGGAGGAATTTTAGGAGTTAGCGCTATTTTATTAAAAAGAGAAATCTTACTTGGTCTTGTTGGCGGTATTTTTGTTATAGAAGCTCTTTCTGTTATTTTGCAGGTTTTAAGTTTTAGATTCAGAAATAAAAAAAGATTGTTTTTATGTGCTCCCTTGCATCATCATTTTGAGTATAAAGGATGGCCGGAGACAAAAGTTACTTTAAGGTTTTGGATAGTAGGTCTTCTTTTAGCTATAATCGGAATATCATCGATCAAATTTCAATAGTTATGAAAAAAGTATTAGTATTAGGTCTTGGGAAAAGTGGTTTTTATGTAACTTCGTTTTTGTTAAAGCAAAATATCGAAGTTATAGGATATGATGACAACTTAAAAAAAATAGATAATCTAAAGTCTTTAAAAGAAGCTTGTTTAATAGATAAAGAAGAAGTAGTAGATTATTCTATTTTAGATAAAGTGATTCTCTCTCCCGGAATAAATCCAAATCATTTAATTGTAAAAAAAGCGATAGAAAATAACATCGAAGTTATAGGTGAAGCTGAATTTGCATTAAATTATATAAAGAATAGATGCATAGGTATTACCGGTAGTAACGGTAAAACAACTGTATGCTATCTTATCTCTCATGTTCTAAATTTAAATAATATCAAAGCAAGATGTGTCGGTAATATCGGCGTTAGCCTAACTTCAATATTACCTATAGAAAATGAAAAAGAAATACTTATTGTTGAGTTGAGTTCTTATCAGTTAGAGACTCTTTCTTGTAAATGTTTGGATATTGGAATCATCTTAAATATTTCCCCGGATCATTTAGATAGATATGAAAGTTATGAAAAGTATGCTTTGGCTAAACTAAATATTATTAAATGTCTAAAAGATGAACAAATGTTTTTTTCACAGAAAAAAATAATAAAAAAATATAGCCAATCTTTTTCTTTGATAAACAGTTTTCCTTTTGAAGGTATTTCTGTGGTAGATAAATTGCTTTTATCTAAATTGTTTTATTTAGGAAAAGATAATGTAATAGCAGCATATTTAATATGTGAAAACTTTGGTGTTGATATAAAAAGTTTTGTTTCGTCAGCTCTTTTATTTGAAAAACCTAAACATAGATTAGAGTTTGTTAAAGAAATAAATGATGTGTATTTTTATAATGACAGTAAGGCGACTAATGTTGAATCTGTTGTTTTTGCAGTTGAAAGTTTGCAAAAAAATATTATCCTTATTGTAGGAGGAGATGATAAAAAATTAGATTATAGCTCCTGGCAAAAAGTTTTTGAAAGAAAAGTTAAATATATTTTAGCAATTGGGAAAAATGCTAATAAGATAAAATTATCTATTTCAAAAATAAAAATAGAAATTAAAGAAACTTTAAAAGATGCTGTAGAAAAAGCTTATAAGATCGCTGAAAAAAATGATAAGGTTTTACTTTCTCCTGGAACATCGAGCTTTGATATGTTTAAAAATTATATTGATAGGGGAGAAAAATATAAGGATTTAGTAAATCTGATAGAAATGGGGGGAAAAGTTAAATGAAAAGAAAAGATATTATTATTGCTTCAGTTTTAGTTAATGCCGGGCTCTTAGCTGTTTTATTTATTTTTGCTATATCTTCTAAAGAACCAACATCTGTTGATGTAGCTAAGGTTATGCAAGAAAAAATACAGCTGGAAAATAAGCCTAGTTATATACCTGATTTGGAAAAAGAAGCGTCTTTGCATGTAGCTCAAACAGTTTTGCCAATAGAAGAGACAACAGAGTCTTTTGAGGTTTTAGCTCCTGTTGCAGAAATAGAAAAAAAAGAAGAAATAATTCATAAATTACCAAGCATAGCAAAAGAAGAAGCTGTCAAAGAAGAAAAACCAAAATCATCTATTGTTAAACAAAACATGATGGAAGTTATCGTGAAAAGAGGGGATTCTTTAGAAAAGCTAGCTCATCGTTATAAGACTACTGTAGCAAATATTAGAAAAAGTAATGCTATTAGTGGTTCGTTTTTAAAAGAAGGTCAGAGACTTATTGTTCCTAAAGTAGAAATAGCTAAAGCTCCAAAAAAACAAGTAGTAGAAAAAAACAATATAGAAGCTCAGTATTACACAGTAAAAGTCGGAGATAATCCTTGGACGATTGCTATGAAAAATCATTTACGTGTCGATGATCTTTTAAAATTAAATAATTTAAATAATGAAAAAGCTAGAAAATTAAGACCTGGAGATAAGTTAAGAATCCGCTAATGAGTAAATATGGATATATCCTATTAATAGCTACTTCACTGCTTTTTTCTATTGGCATTTTAATGGTTTTCAACACTACTTCAGCAGAAGTCTTAGATAAATCATTAGAAGTTAATACTCATAGGGCTTTGCTTAGACAAGTTATTTACGGAATAATCGGTATAGGTCTTGGTCTTGTCGTTTATAGCCTTAATTATAAAAATATTATAAGACTCAGTCCCTTGTTTTTATTTTTTTGTATCATCATGTTAATTTTAGTTTTTATTCCTAAAATCGGAGTTGAAATAAATGGTGCTAAACGTTGGATATCAGTTGGAGGGATATCATTGCAACCATCTGAATTTACAAAATACATTATTCCAATTTATTTTATTCATCAGATAATACAAAGAAAGTCGCCGGACGGTTTTATATCTTTTTTAAAAATGCTTCTAATTTTTATATTGCCAATTCTTTTAATATTGTTAGAACCTGATAATGGAACAACAGCTATTATTGTTTTGACTTTAGGGGTTGTTTTTGTATTAACAAAAATAAAAACTATTTACTGGGTTCTTCCGTTGTTCGTGATGGTTGTTATAGGCTCTAGTATAGCATATAACATGCCCCATGTTCCAGATAGAATAAATGCTTATCTTCATCCAGAATTAGATATTAAAGGAAAAGGACATCAACCTTATCAAGCAAAAATAGCAACAGGATCTGGTAGGATTTTTGGAAAAGGATTAGGACAAAGTCTTCAGAAGTTAAATTACTTACCTGAGGCTAGAAGTGATTATATAGCTGCTATTTATGCAGAAGAGTTTGGCTTTGTAGGAATAATGTTTATGATACTTCTTTATATGATGATAGCTTATAGCGGTTTTTGCATAGCTGGGAATGCTAATGATAAAGAAGGTTTTTATCTTTCAGCGTTGCTTAGTTTTTTAATATCTTTTCAGGCTTTTTTAAATTTAGGAGTTACTTCAGGGCTTTTGCCAAGTAAAGGAACCACTTTACCTTTTTTTTCTCAAGGAGGCACTTCACTTATTATAAATATAATGGCAATATTTATTCTTATGAACATTGATATAAAAACAAAACAGTGGAAAAAAGTTTGAAAGTAATAATAAGTGCAGGAGGCACAGGTGGCCATCTTATACCTGCCAAGCATCTTGCTGAAAAATTAAAAGAAAAAAATGTTAAAGACATAGTTTTTCTAGCTAAAGGACTTTCTGAAAATTCAATTTTTGAAAAAGATAAATTTCCTTTTGTAGATATACCGAGTGATTGCTTTAAAAAAAATCCATTTAAGCTTTTTATATCTATTTTAAACATTTTAAAAGGAACGATAAAAAGTCTTTTTTTTATTTTAAAATTCAAACCCGATGTTGTTGTTGGATTTGGAAGTTATCACACTTTTCCTGTTATTTTAGCTGCAAAAATACTTTTTAAACCTATTATTTTATTTGAACCTAACTGTTTTTTTGGAAAAGTTAATAAATGGTTTGTGAAAGGATCTAAAGTAGTAGTTACTCAGTTTCCAAGTAAATTGAAAAATGCTGTACAGGTAAAAAAAGGTTTTTGGATAACAGATAAAAAAACAAAAAAAAGTTATTTAGATTTTGGTTTGAAAAAAGATCATTTTACTCTTTTGGTTTTTGGAGGATCTCAAGGTGCTGAATATATTAATCAGGCATTAATTAAGATTATTGGAGATTTTTTAAAGAAAAGAAAAGATGTTCAGATCATTCATTTAACCGGCAGAGAAAATAGAAACGAATCTATAAAAAGTTTTTATGAAAAAATGAATATATCTGCTTATGTATCATCATATGAAAAAAATATGTCTGATCTTTTTCATATCTCTGACCTTGTAATTTCAAGATCGGGAGCTGGAACTTTTTCTGAGCTTATTTACTTTGAAAAACCATCTGTTTTAATTCCTTATCCTTATGGGGATCATCATCAGGAGTATAATGCTGATTTTATGCAAGATGTGATTCAAGGAGGGATGAAAATGAGACAGAAAGATGATAACTTGTTAGAGGTTTTAATAAAGATGAATGAACATTTTCATGTTATGAAAGAGAATATTAAAAAGTATAAAGAAATGGAAAAACAGTTGGATAACATAGAAGATATTGTATACCAGATAGGAGAAAAACATGGATGATTATTATTTAATTGGAATCGGTGGAATTGGAATGAGTGCTTTGGCTAGACTGTTAATGCAAAAAGGAAAAAATGTATCTGGTAGTGATAGTAAAGAATCTAATTTAATTAAATTACTAAGAAAAGAGGGTGTGCATATTACTATCGGACATGAAGGTAATAATATTAACAATACTAATAATGTGGTTTTTAGCTCTGCTATCAAAGATGATAACCCTGAAATGATAAAAGCAAAATTTAAAAAAGTTAACATAATCCATAGAGCAGATTTATTAAATAATCTTATGGAAAAACAAGATCCTTTACTTGTTGGAGGTACTCATGGAAAAACGACAGTATCTTCTCTTTTATCAGAAGTTTTAATTAAAGCTAAGGCAGATCCTTCTTTTGCAGTAGGAGGAATTATTAACTCATTAAATGTTAATGCTTCTTATGGTAATGGAAAATATTTTGTTGCAGAAGCTGATGAGAGTGATGGTTCTTTTTTAAAACTTCAAGGGTTCGGTTGTATTATTACAAATATCGATTATGATCATTTAGATTATTGGAAAGAAAAAGAAAATGTTATAGAAGGGTTTAAGAAATTTTTTTGTAATATAAAATCAAAAGAACACTTTTTTTATTGCAAAGATGATGAAAATTTAAAACTTTTAAATCCGGAAGGTGTTTCTTATGGATTTGATGAAAACGCTGATCTTAGAATAGAAAATTTTTCTCAAAATGAATTTTTAAATAAATTTGATATTGTTTTTGAAAATGTAAGATACAAAGATATTACTATTCCTTTGATAGGAAAACATAATGCTTTAAATGCTGCTGCTGTTTTTGGTCTTTGTTTAAAACTATCTATAGATGCAGAAGTTATAAAAAAAGCTTTTTTAAGTTTTTCGGGAGTTCATAGAAGACTTCAGAAAATAGCTAATCTAAATAACGTTTTATTTTTTGATGATTATGCTCATCACCCATCAGAAATTAAAGCAACATTATCTTCTTTGAAAGAAGCTGTGAAAGAAAAAAGAATAATAGCTCTTTTTCAACCTCATAGATATTCGAGAACAAAAAATTTTTTAAAAGAGTTTTCTATGTCTTTTGATAAAGCTGATATTGTGATTGTAACCGATATATATTCTGCTGGTGAAAAAGAGCAGGTAATATCTTCTCAAGATTTGGTAAATAACATAACAGAATCTCAGGCTTACTATGTGAAATATGATGAATTAGTATCCTTTGTAAAAAAGATACTAAGGCCTAATGATGTTGTTATAACTTTGGGAGCCGGAAATATTACAAGTATTGGACCTGTTTTAAAAGATGAGTATATTAAAAGTCCTAACAAATACAAGGTAGGACTGTTTTTTGGA
>Ga0257119_1002091_pt1 | contig 12519 bp, 9 predicted proteins | sample SI112_200mmetaG_FD_190179 | JGI IMG/M metagenome (GOLD analysis project Ga0257119, IMG submission 190179) | Marine microbial communities from Saanich Inlet, British Columbia, Canada - SI112_200m | ecosystem: Environmental > Aquatic > Marine > Inlet | place: Canada: British Columbia | collected... | reverse complement strand
AAAGGCCCGGTAAAAGAAGAAAGGCCTTCCGGCTATATCGTCATTCTGGGAGATCATAATATTTCTGATAACTTTTTTTGCGACCATGGCATTGCAGCCCAGACAATCCTTTTGGGGGCCAGAGTACTTGGCCTTGGCGGCTGCATGTTCGCCTCCATCAATATTAAAATGCTCAAAGAATATTTAAACATCGGAGACAAGCTTGAGCCCAAGCTTGTAGTGGCCCTGGGAAAACCCGTTGAAGATATTCAAATTGATGAATTGGACAAAGACGGGGATATCAAATACTGGCGGGATGAAAATAAAATCCACCATGTTCCAAAAAGAGACCTTGATGACATTATAATCGGTTCATGGTAAAGCAAAAAAAAATTCTTCTTGTAAATCCCTCCTGCCTTGATGCAAGGGCTTCAGGAGAAGATGCTGGTATTGTTCCTTTAGGGCTGTACTATATCGGAGCAGTTTTAATCGAAAACGGCTATCATACTAAGATCGTCAATCTGGCAGATAATAAAAAGGACCCTATTGCCCGGTTTCAAAAGATTATAAAAGACGAACATCCAGATATTATAGGATTCTCGGCAAACAATCCAAATCGATGGAATGCAATTGATTGTGCCAAAGCAGCCAGAAAGATCATGCCCCATGTCACAATTGTTTTTGGCGGGCCCGCACCCACCTTTCTTTGTGAACATCTTTTTATAGTCTGTCCTGATATTGATTTTATTGTCATGGGTGAAGGCGAGATCACATTTCTTGAACTTGTTAATCAACTTGAAAATAAAAACCATACTGCTTTTGAACAAATTTCCGGCCTTGCTTTTAAAAAAGGGAACATCGTTGTTCAAACTTCTCCAAGGCCTGCCTTAAAAAATCTTGACCTTCTTGTGCATCCTTCTAAATATTTTGTGTATCAACACCTTTCAATGTCAAGGGGATGTCCCGGCAAATGCACTTTTTGCGGTTCACCCAGATTCTGGGATAATTCAATTGTAAGATTTCATTCTGCCAAGTGGTTTGCAGATGAAGTTCAAACCCTTGTTAAAAAAGGTGTCACCCATTTTTATATTTCAGATGACACCTTTACCATGGATAAAAACCGCGTGATTGAATTTTGCAATCATCTTATCAAAAACAAACTTAGGATTACCTGGAATGCCATTTCAAGGACGGATTTCATTGATGAAGACATCCTTTTAGCCATGAGAAAAGCCGGCTGTATTCAATTGAGTTTTGGTGTTGAATCAGGATCCAAAAAAATCCGGAAACTTCTTGGCAAACCTATTATACAAGAAAAAATCATAAGGGCGTTTTCCCTGACATTGTCCTATGGCATACTTGCCAGGGCATATTTTATATATGGTTCACCAAAGGAAACAGATCAGACCATCAAGGAAAGCATTGACCTTTTGAACATAATCAAACCGTTGAGTGCCATATTTTATCTGCTTGTCATTTTTCCGGGAACCTATCTGTATCAATCTGCGGTCAATAAAGGCCTTGTGACGGACGATATCTGGCATCAGAAAATTGAAGATCTACCTTTTTTTGAAATCCAAGAAAATCTTGATTTTGCAAAGGTTAAAGCATTTGGTGACAAGCTAAGAACTGAATTTTACAATAACCTTGATACCTTTGCCAACGATATAAATCTTATGGACATTAAAGAGTTATACCCTTTTCATGCTGATTTTTTGTCCCGGCTTGCCATGACCTTTTCCCATGGCGAATATGCTTGTGACACCCGGATCAAAAATCAGGAGGCAACATCAAAGAGGCTCAATGAAAGGGCATTGTCCTATGCCCCGGAGCAAAGAGCCTTTTTAGGACTTGCCATGCTGTTTCAAAAACAAAGACTATTTGATGATGCCATTTCACTTCTCAAAAAGGGTCTTGCCCATTGGCCGAAAAATAAAAGCCTAAATATCTGTATGGGGGTATGCCTGATGAATAAAAACCGGTTTAAAAAAGCATTGCACTTTTTTAAAAAATTCAAGGATTTTTCTGAAACACACCCATATATTAATATTTGCCATCAAAAAATATCAGGACAAAAATATGACTGAAAATACCAATTATAAACTTGCCAATATCCAAAAAAAAGAGCTGAAACTTCGGGGCCTGCGCCATGAGATCCTTATCTGCGAATCTGAAAAAGCTCTTGACATGATCCTTGAATCTCCTTCACCGGCTACTCTGGTGCAATCTTTCCCAGACCAGGATCTTTATTATCTCATGCACAAAATAGGTCCCTATGATTTCATTCCTATCCTGGCCATGGCTAAATCGGAACAATGGGAATATATTCTGGATGTGGAAACCTGGGACAATGACAGGCTTGATCTGGACTATATGACAAAAACCTTTGATCTTTTGTTCCAGGCCGACCCCAAAAGGCTTTTGCGATGGGTCATAAAGAAAAAACCCGATCTTTTTGAATTTTACCTGTTTAAAAATATGGAGATTGTTGTCAGGGAACACGATGAACTGCCACCGGAAGATTTTGATGATTATATTACCATTGATGACAAATTTTATTTCAGATTTCCCAAAAAAACCGGGGACACCGGGGACAGAGATGAGGAGCTGCCGGAACAAAGAAACAATCTGGAAGCCTGGGAACTCATCGAAAAAATGGTGAAAGCTGTAGCACAAATGGATCTATCGGTCTATCATGGACTTTTACTTGAAACAGCCTCTGTATTGCCTGCTGAAACCGAGGAAGAGCATTTCCGCCTTAAAAACATGCGGCTTGCTGAAAAAGGTTTTTTACCTGCTCATGAAGCCCTGGGAATTTATCAGCCTGCTAAACTTACTTCTCTTGGCAAACGGCCTGAAAAAGACAGTTTCACTTTAGAGCCCTTTGACCCGGACATCCCATTGCCCCCACAATTTTTCTCCCAGTTTATTGACGGAGATGATCTGTTTGTGAAATCTCTTAACCTGCTTGATCCTGAACTCATTCTTCATCTTGAATCCGAACTTGCCGCATTGATCAATAAAATCATTTCAGCAGACAAAATCAAACTCAGGAGCAAAGAAGATCTTGAAAAAGCAATTTCAAAGGCGTGTGACTATCTAAATCTTGGTCTTGAAGTCATACTGAAAGGAGAAAAAAAACCCGAGCTTGCAATAGGTGTGATCCGGGAATATTTCCTTGAAGATATTTTTAGAAGCGGTTCAAGAGCTTCTATCAAACTTAAGACAAAAGCATTCAACTGGTTCAGGCAAAGCTTTATGAACAAAAACGACCTTCCCTTAAGTTTCCTTGGAGAAACCTATTTAGGTGTTATTGGAGGCCTATTCCTTGACCGGCCTCTGTATTATAATAGTTATGCTACCGGAAAATTATACAGAGATTTTAAATCCATTTCAGATATTATAGTGACTTCAAGGGCCTTGGAACAGATCATTGCCCTAGATAAGGTCCTGGGCCTGATAGATGCAGATATCAATTCCTTTGAACAAGGTGTTTTAACATATAAAACATTAATTTTAACCCTGTGGGCGAAAGACCGGTTAAAGCTGGCACCAGACCTTGAACCCATTGACACAAGCATCTTTAAGAATTTTTTTATTGCATTGTTTTCAAAATCTGATCCATTACAATCCCATAAGATTCAACTACAGGACCTGATCCTGTGGACATCTGAAGTAACAGGAATGAATGAAACAGATTTTGAAAAAGCATTTAGCCAGGTTCTTTTAGACCTGATAAATGAACTTGAAGAAGAATACGCTCTGGTTGATCCTGAAAATATCGATCCCAGGTTTATCCCTCATTTTCTTTTAAGAAAAAAGGGCGGTATTCAAACCCCTAATCCTTAGAAGGTTTTAAAGCAAAGGATATTGATATATATTAGCAACATGGATTCAATTTTTAAAAACAAAACCTGCATCAAAACCCTGTCTGCAAAGCCAGGAATAGAAATCCGGTATGCAAAAATACCGGAAATTATCCATTCAATTTTTAAAAAGAAAGCCCGTCTTGATTTAAGGGCAAAGTCAAATGAAGTGTTTAGGAGAGAAGACTTAATCAATCCCTTTTTAAGCGATGAAGAAATAAGTACCATCAACGGCTTTAAGGCCTTTAAAAAACAGATAGAATGGATCAGCGGCAGATACCTGATTAAACATTTGATTGCTGACCTTTCTTTTTCAAACGCCTCCCTTGATCAAATCATCCTTTCCTATTTTGATCAGGGTGCTCCTTTTTTGTCAACACATCCTGATCTTTCTATTTCCCTTTCCCACAGCAACGATTACGCTGTAGCAGCTTGCTGTAAAGACGAAAAACAAACGCTTGGCATTGATATTGAAAAAATTACTAAAAAGCCGGATGCCAATTTTTTAAAAATAGCCTTTACAAAAAATGAAATCTTGAATTTAAAAAGTGATGCTGCCCAAATTTTCAAAAACTGGACGATCAAAGAAGCTTATTTAAAATATATACAAAAAGGATTTAATGAAAGTTTGCACAAAGTGGAAGTCATCAACAATGAAATCTTTCACAACAGTGTTAAAATAGATGTGGATGTATTTTCAACCTTTATAAATGGTGATTATGTTTTATCCCTTGTTTCAAATTGAACCCGATGCAGTAATCAGGAAAATTGGCGATTTCTGTTAAGCACTAATCATGGTCAAAGATATATCCCACGGATCTACGGCTGATAAAATAAATCGGGCTTTTAGGATTTTTTTCAAAATATTTTCTAAATCTGACAATAAAATTGTCCACTGTCCGGGTCGAGGTTTCCGGTGAATATCCCCAGCCTGCAGTGAGAAGCATTCCCCTTGACAAAGGCATGCCCTTATTTGCAATAAACAATTTTAACAAAACAATTTCCTGCTCTGTTAAAACAATTTCACCGGCAGCACACTGGGCTTTAAAGGAAATAAAATCTATATGATTATCACCAAAGTCATAAGTGTTGCCATCAAACATTTTATGCCCAGGTTTTTTTTCTTTTTTATCTCTTTCATACCAGGTTTTTTTTTTAATCAGTCTTTCAACCCTTAACAAAAATTCTTCCAGATCAAAGGGTTTTGACAAATAATCATCCACACCATATTTAAGCCCCTTGATCTTGTCCTTTGTATCTCCCCTTGCAGAAAGGATAAGCACAGGGATTTTTTCATCTTCCTGTCTAATTGTTTTTAAGATGGAAAATCCATCTATCATAGGCAGCATTATATCAAGAATAATCAAATCCGGTTTCCAGGACCGCCATTTTTCAAGTCCTTGTATTCCATCTATTGCAATTTTCACATCATACCCTTGAATAGACAAATTCAAACGAATTCCATCTGCTATGTGAACCTCATCTTCTATGACCAGAATACGCTTTTTTTCAACCGCTTCCATAAATTTTTCTCCCTGACATTGGCAATACTTGCCCTTGGAATACTAATCGTAAAAGTTGCGCCTTCCCCTTTTCCAGGACTTGTTACTGATACTTTCCATCCGTGGATATTGGCAATACTGGAAACAAGGTACAACCCAAGACCGGATCCTGATACACTATTTCTTTGTTTGGGAACAGACTGATAAAATTTTCTAAAAATCCTTCTTGCTTCTTTTCTATTAACGCCGATTCCATTGTCTATAAACTCAATGGTCACTTTTTGTATAAAACTTTTAAATCGAATTGTGAGTTTTGGTGTATCACAATCATTATACTTAATGGCATTTGAAATTATGTTCATTAAAAGCATTTCAAATAAAAATAGATTCACTGGATAAACTGCCGGGCTGCTTAACTGATCTTCAATGCTGATATCCAGATCTCGAAAAAGAGATTCATTCTTTTCACAAAAATCTTCAACCAGCTTGACCAGGCTGTCCTTTATAACTTCTGAACCAAAGTTTTGACTTTCAATCCTGGCAAGATCTAAGATACTGTTAATATTTTCAGTGAGCCGGTTAATATCTTCCAACATATTTTTACTGTATTTTTTTATATCCTTTTGTTCCATAGGATGCCTGATAAAGGTCTCAAGATAAATCCTTAGAGAGGTTACAGGAGTTTTTAATTCATGAGTGAAATTATAGATAAAATTATGCTGAAGCCTGAAGAGGTTAACTGTCTTCTGGTAATAGATAAAAGCCAGTAAGATACCAATCAAAACCACAGCAATTAAAGCACTTAAAACCAATATAGTCATCCCCGTTTTTGAGGGAAAAATCAATTGGGGATCAATATGAAACTTTAAAATAATCACTTCAAGGGCTGACGTAATTTCCATGTACCAGCTGACTGTCAGGACAAGGAATGTGGCCAAAGCAAAGATAGAACAGGTAAAAATAAAAACAGGGTGTAGATACCATCGGGAAGGGTTTAAAATTTGCATTATTTGCTGTCTTTATCTTTCAGAAGACTCATTTTTGTGGCATAGTCGTCCATGATTGACATCTTTATTAATCCTTAAAAATGTTATCTTAGCTTTGCACTGCATCTTTAAATCACTTGCAGCTTAATCAGGATCTTGCACTCATAAGAGATTATTCTTGGAAAGGTTTATATGTCAAGTATTAATTATAGTGGACACCAATGGCAAAGATGTAGTATCTCATAAAGGCAAAAAAATGAAAATCCTGTTAAAACAACATATGATTTTAATGGTTGCCCTGGTATGGCTGCTGCCCTTAAACTGCTTTGCCAAGCCTCCCATTAATGCCCACGTTAGTATTCTGCCCCAGAAATATTTTGTAGAAAGAATCGGTGGCAACCTTGTAAAGGTTAATGTTTTGGTAAAACCCGGCAAAAGCCCTGCAACCTTTTCACCTTCTCCTGACCAGATAAAAAAACTTGCCGCCTCTAAAGTTTATTTCAGGATTGGGGTGCCTTTTGAAAACAGCATTTTGGATAAAATTAAATCCATTGCCGACATACGGGTTATAGATACCCGTCAAGATATTGCATTAAGAATGATGGAAGGACACCATCATGATGAAAAAAATCATGATCAAAAGATTGGTAATGACCCCCACATCTGGATGGACCCGTTGCTTGTAAAGACCCAGGCCCATACTATTTTTAAAACACTTTCTATCATTGACCCGGACAAAGAGGATACCTATAAAAAAAATTATCTATTGTTTGCAAAAGACCTTGATGCACTGGATCATCGATTGAAAACAACATTTAAAAATATCAAGGGGAAAAACCTGTTTGTATTCCATCCATCTTTCGGGTACTTTGCAGACGCCTACGGCTTAAAACAGATCGCAGTTGAATCCATGGGAAAAGCGCCAAAAGGAAAAGCACTTTCTTTTATTATCAAGTCAGCAAAAAAACAAAAGGCAAGGGTGATTTTTGCACAACCCCAATTTGACAGAAACACGGCGCAAAATATTGCATCTGCCATAAACGGGGTAGTGGTGTTCATAGATCCCCTTGCCTATGATTATATATCCAACATGGAAAAGATTGCTCACACCATTACCAGGACATTAAAAAAATAAAGACCCGGGGTCTTTTTTCTGAATCAATTTTGGAAAGGGCAACAATATTCACTAAGGCTTAAATTATGCAAAAACAAAATGGAAATGATTATAAAATCAAATTAAACAACATCTTTTTTGCTTATAGAAACCGCAATGTTCTGGAGAATGTTAACCTTTTAATTGAAAAAGGAGAATTTGCAAGTATTGTAGGCCCAAATGGCGGCGGAAAAACCACTCTTATCAAGTTGATCCTTGGATTGATTAAGCCTGATAAGGGAAGTATTCAAGTATTTGGAAAATCGCCGAAAAAAGCTCGACAGCAGATAGGATATATGCCCCAGTATGCCCATCTGGATATGGATTTCCCGGCCAGTGTCATGGATGTGGTTTTAATGGGAAGACTCAAAAATTCAAACCTCTGGTTTTCAAAAAAAGATAGGCTTGAGGCACTAAATGCCATTGATGAACTGGGGATGATCACCTACGCCAAAACAGGGTTTAACAAACTTTCCGGTGGACAAAAACAACGGGTTCTAATTGCCCGTGCTCTGTGCAACAGCCCGGACATCCTGTTGCTGGATGAACCCACTGCCAATGTGGATCATCAGACAGAAGAAAATTTATTTTCAACTTTAAAAAATCTAAACTCAAAAATGACCATCCTCCTTGTATCCCACGATCTGGGTTTTGTTTCAAAATATGTAAAAAGCGTTATTTGTGTAAACCGCCAGGTAGTCATCCACCCTACAACTCTCATGAACGGTGCTATAATAAAGGATATTTATAATGGAGATTTAAAAATGGTACGGCATGATCACAGGTGCAGTAAAGAAGGGCATAACCATGGTTGATGTGTTTTACGCAGTCTTTGATCCAGACAACAAGTTTTTGAAATATGCATTTATAATGGGCAGTCTTGCTTCCATTTGTTTTGGGATCATTGGAACATTTGTCACCACAAAAAGAATCGGATACCTTGCAGGAGCAATTTCCCATTGTGTCTTCGGCGGCATTGGACTTGCAATTTTTCTCCAGGTAAATATGGGCCTTGCATGGTTTGATCCCATGTTAGGGGCAGTGCTTGCTGCAATCATTGCAGCCGTAACTATGGGACTTGTCAGCCTTCATGCAAAGGAGAGGGAAGACTCCATTATTGGAACGCTCTGGGCCGTTGGCATGGCATCGGGAATTTTGCTTATTGACAAAACACCCGGTTATTTCAACCTTGCATCCTATTTGTTTGGCGATATCCTGTTGATTTCAAGCAAAGATCTTTTATATGTTGCATGCCTGGATACCCTGGTTCTTTGTTCCTCCATTATCTTTTTCAACCGGTTTTTCGGTGTGTGTTTTGACAGTGAATTCACTCTATTAAGAGGGATAAATACCAGTTTTTTCTATCTTTTTCTCCTCGTCTTAACTGCCTTGACCATAGTGTTATTGGTTAGGATCGTTGGGATTGTGCTTGTGATCGCTCTTTTGACCATCCCACCGGCCATTGCCTCCTTTTATGCAAAAAGGCTATGGCAGATGATGCTGTATTCTTGTTTATTATGCCTTTTTTTTACATGGACAGGTCTTGGGGTAAGTTATTCATTCAGCCTTTCAAGCGGACCCACCATCATTGTATTAAGCGGATCAGTCTACCTGATTCTTCTAATCATTCATAAGTTTATAAGACCCTGATCACTCTTTCCAAAATCCTGCGAAAAATTAAAATCACAAGACTATTTTTTAATTGAACCATGAATATTTTGTGAGCTTTAAAAATGCTTACAAATTTTCAGGTTCAAGTATTTGAGAAAACAACCGATGTTTACTAACGAATGAAAATTTTTAATGAAGATCGATTTTACAATAACTTTGTACTTATTTGGATGCCATCTTAAATGAGCCGTTCCAATTTTTAGACGGCGGCGAAGACTTGTATTCCAGACAACGTTTGAGCATGGTCATACTGGGTTTATCATCAGGAAATAGGGATTGCGCCTTTTTAAACAAATCTATGGCTTTATCCCAGTTTTGTTTCCGATACGCATCTAAGGCATCCTTATAATAATTAACCATGGTTTTTGTATCATCACCAATATCATTGGTAAATCCCATGATTTCATATATATCTACAGGCTCTTTTTTCCCCATCAACACCACTGAGTCAAGTTCTCTGCCAAAGATAGAACCTGCTGCTGCCGGAGAATATGTATCTTTACTCGCCAGAGAATAACATCCATATACCTTGTTGACACCTTCAAGACGGGCGGCGATATTAACTGTATCTCCCATCATGGTATAATCCATGCGATTTTGCGATCCCATATTGCCTACGACTGCAGTCCCGGTGTCCATACCTATTCTCATGTGCAACTCAGGTTTACCCTCTTTTTTCCATTTATACCTGAGTTCAGATAATCGCTGTTGCATTTTTAAACTGACTGTACATGCTATTTCTTCCTGGTTTACCAATTCACCGGGAGCACCAAAAAAGGCGATTATGGCATCTCCTTCAAATTTGTCCACCGTGCCCTTATACTCCAGAATAATATCCGTCATTTGTGTTAAGAATTCATTAAGCAATGCAACGAGTTCATCCGGTTCTAATGTTTCGCTTATACTGGTAAAAGATTCGACATCGGAAAAAAAGGCGGTTATCTTTCTTTTTTCACCTCCCAAAACTAAAGTCTCAGGGTTATCCATCAATTGTTTTACAACAGCCGGAGCTAAATAAGTTGAAAATGCATTTTTAATAAACCGCTTCTGACTGGACTCAATCAAAAAAGTATAAGCGGTCATGGTTGAATATATGATTAGAATGACTGCAAGAGGGTAAACCAGATTTAAAATCCAACCGTGGACGGAAAAAATATATTGGCAAAAAAAGATATAACCAATAAAGGGGAAAATAGCCAGACAGGCCCCACTAAAAGCGCCGAGTTTTGGTAAAATAATACCGATGCCCAGGCCAAAAACAATCATGGTTAAAACAGTTAAGATATCCATCCATTCGGGTTTATATAAATAATCTTGGTTCAATACCATGTCAATAATGTTTGCATGGAATTCAGGCCCGGGATAAACAGATTCAAAAGGCGTACTGATTACATCAAATATACCGGATGCAGTTGCCCCCAGAATAATAATTTTGTCTTTTATGGCATCCGCGCTGATATTATCATTTAATATATCCGTAACGCTCAGATGGGGGAATGCTTTTTCTCCACCCCTGTAATTAATGTAAAGCCGTCCTTTCTCGTCAGTGGGAAAATTAATATTATCACCCAGACTAAAGGATTTAACGCCGAAATCGCCAATATGTCCCTGGGGTTCTTTTTCTAAAAATGCACTTAATATTTTTATGGATAAAGGGGCATAAAGATCGTCACGAAATTTTACCAGGGAGGGTATGGTTCTGACAATACCATCTGGATCTGGAATGCTGTTAAAAAAACCTGAATAAGGTGAACTTAAAGATATCCGGCGAATATTGGTTTGAGTGGCAAAGGCTTCTATAAATGGGAATTCCATCGCTTTTACACTGTCATATTTGATGGTTTTATAGGTTGCCGGGATGGCAAGTTCCTGGAGAAGGTCCAATTGTTTTTCAGTAAGGTGACGGGCCTGTTCATCTTCCATCTGGAGAAAAAAACCTAATACAATTTTAGATTTTGATTGTTGTATCGCCTGTGCCAATAGGTAATCATTATCTGTTTTGAATTTCAATTCGTCCAAAAAGTTGTAAACATAATTGTTTTGAATGTTTTTACCGGTCAGAACTTTTTCAATCTGACTGATATACTTTGAAAGGCTTTGGGTATCCGGTTCTGAAAAAACAAGCTCAAAAGCAATGACCGCAGCCCCGGCCTCTGATAATTTGTTTACAACCTTTGCTAATTTAGACCTCGGCCACATCCATTTGCCTTCCTGCGTCAGACTTTTCTCATCAATCACTGCCAGGGCTATGTTGCTGCCTGGATCTATATTTCCCCGTGCCCGGAACCGCAAATCAATTGTTTTTAATTCCATATGCTCGAAAAAAGAAAAATTCTGGAACATGAACAGAATGCATAAAAAAACAACAATACAGGAAATGCCCAAAGGTCGGGTGAAAATTTTTTTTATTTTAAACGCCATGAACTATTCTCCGGAAAATTAAATTATCAAATTGACGATGATAATAATTATTTGTGTCATGCAATTTCTCTAAATTTCCTATAGTGAAGAACCTTTGAGAAGTCAATGAATAGATTTGGTTCTTCTTGACAAACAAAGTATTTCTGATTTAAATATCTATATTCTCAATTCATAATTTTGTTTAGGCCTGTGTTTATTTTAATTATAACGTAATAGATAAGGTGATTTCATGGGAAAACTAAACCGAAAAAAAACTTTTGTTTATTATTTGATGATACTGGGGATATTTTTATTTACCGGTATATCTGTTCTTCACAGCGGGGATTCCGGGCTAAAATTACTGGAAAATTTCAAACCCTATGAACCGGACACACCTCTCATCCCAAAGTATGCAAAAATTAATCCTGATTTTGAAAAAGGCGTAGGTAAAGAAATTGGGTATATTCAGAAAGTTGTGGGAAAAGCCTATGTGATTCATTTTGGAGAAAAAACAGCCTACCAATTAAAAAAAAATAATCCTTTGTTTACCGATGACACCTTGATCACATCCCCCAAATCACGTCTGACCGCTGTCATGAAGGACAAAAGCGTTCTGGCCCTGGCACCCATGGCTAAATTAAAAATTGATAAATCCGAGTATACTAAGTCTGTATTTAGTTCTAAACGGTCCAGTGTGATAAACTTGATTTGGGGCAGTACCCGATTTATTGTAGATAAAATATCGGGGAAATCTGACTTTAAAGTTATAACAAAAACAGCTGTGTGTGGTGTCAGATCAACTGATTTTGCTGTTTCTGTTGCCCCTGTGGATGCGGTAAAAAAACTGTCTGCCCTTGACCAATTCTTAGCCTTTATAAGCCCCGTAAAAAAAGCCCACGCACTTGCCCCGGGTCAAACCATTACCACTGTGGTTACAGGACAAGGATCCACAGTAGGACTGA
>Ga0257119_1002086_pt1 | contig 12544 bp, 11 predicted proteins | sample SI112_200mmetaG_FD_190179 | JGI IMG/M metagenome (GOLD analysis project Ga0257119, IMG submission 190179) | Marine microbial communities from Saanich Inlet, British Columbia, Canada - SI112_200m | ecosystem: Environmental > Aquatic > Marine > Inlet | place: Canada: British Columbia | collected... | reverse complement strand
AAATAAAGAGTTGGAGGAATTGTGTAATAGATTTAGGCGTAATGACGGTAGATATGATGTTGTAGTGCCAGGAAGTGGTGGTAAAGATAGCGTTCAGGCGGCGCATATTCTTAAGTTTAGATACAATATGAATCCAATATTGATCACTTGGCCACCCGCCCTTTATACCGATATTGGTAGAAGAAATTTTGATGCATGGTTAGATGCTGGTTTTGCTAATTACACATACAATCAAAACAAAAAACTTCATCGATTTCTAACAAAAAATGCTTTTTTAAATCTTGGTCATCCATTTCAACCATTTATTTTGGGTCAGAAAAATCTAGCTCCCAGATTATCGGTTTTATTAGATATTCCTTTGGTTATTTTTGGTGAAAATGAGGCTGAATATGGTAATGCCATTGAAGATAATGAAAAACCCACTAGAGACCCAAAATATTATAGTGCAGAGTTAAGTATGCAAGATTTGGTATTAGGAGGAGTTCCTGCAAAAGACTTGATTGATGACTTTGGGTTTAAATTATCTGACCTTGAGGCTTATTTTCCAGTAAGCCCATACAAAGTAGAAAAGACTGGCACTGAGGTTCATTATTTAGGCTATTACATTAAGTGGCACCCTCAAGATGTTTATTACTATTCGGTTGAGAATAGTAATTTTATGCCAAATGATCACAGAACAGAAGGTAGTTTTAGTAAGTACAGTTCTTTAGATGATAAGATTGACTGGCTTCATTATCATACAACAACAATTAAATTTGGTATTGGCAGGGCGACTTATGATTCTGCGCAAGAGGTTAGAAATGGCGATATCACAAGAGAAGAAGGTATAGCATTAATTAAACGATTTGATGGAGAGTTTCCTGAGAAATATATTCTAGATTGTTGTAATTATATGGATATTACTATGCAACAATACTACGATACAATTGAAAAATTTAGGTCACCACATTTATGGAATAAGATTAATGGAAATTGGGTTTTGAGAAAACCTATTTGGAGTAGTAAATAAAACTATAGTAAGTTGATAGCATGATAGCTATTATGACATCAAGGTCTTTATGAGAAAAAAATTACCAAAACAAATATTGGCAGATATGTATGCGATTCGAAAAAAAGGGCTCACGTATTATCAAGAAAATTACTTTTGGCCAGTACCAGAAAAAGAGCATCGAAACTTTGTGCAATTAATGCATGATACTTATATTTCTTTGATTTCAAATATGGATGACAAGGATGCGTTTAATATTTCACTGGTTGACTATAAGTTTATAATTGAGCCGCTAGAAGGTATTTTTCACTACAATTATATTAAAGAATTTTCAAAAAAATATGATATAGATATTCTAAGTGGGAATGAGTCCAAGCGTTATATGGATCCAGATTGGCATAATATTTCATTGTTTTATACTAAATTGAGTTTTCCATTCGGAAAAGTCCAACGTGTTATTAGACGATTAGTAAAAAATATTATATTTAATAGGCATCTTTCAGTATGGAAGCAAATCAAAGGTTTCTTTTTAAAAAAAGAAACTATTGGTATAGGGAGTTATGATCGTTTAAAGCGTGAATTTATAGAGAAGCAAAGTTATTACTGTGATCATAGGGAATGGATTGACATGATTCCAACCAAGGAGTTAAGTGATTCAGATAAGGTTAGCAAACTAGTACAGCACATTACAAAAAATGTAATAAATCCATTTATTAGTAAATTGCAAAATGAGAATAATTTATTTGTTAAAAATATGGATTTTTCACAATTAAAAAAAAGTTGGATTTGTAGATTGAATGATGCAACGTTAATTTATTTGGCATTAAAGCAACAGAGCAAACCTAAACGGCTATTGGTAACTGAGATGGCAAAACCACATAGTAGATTGTTTACAATGGCATTTCAAGAAGAATGCGATGTTTATGGTTTTCACCACGGTAATGATTCTGGGCTTACCGTGTATAAAGTAGGACATCAAAGTGAGCGGGCACATTGCAAGAAGTTGGTAGTTCCTACAGACGGGATTGCTCGTGAATTCTCTAAGATATACTCTAATGACCCAATAGGTAGAGTAATGAAAACTGAATTTATTTCAGCAGATTCATTATTCTATCAGGGGCTTTTATCTTCTTTAGATCAATCTATACCTAATGTAAAAACAAAAAAAATAATGATAATAGGTGCGCCAGCGAATCCTAATCGTTATATTCATGAACAAGGGCAATTCTTTTATGTAAAGATAGATCTCGAACTTAGACTTATTAAAGCATTGAAAAAACATAATTACAATGTTATATATAAAGTTCATCCCGATAGGGCTGTAGAGATTAGAGGCTTATTTGAAGATTATGTTGATGAGTATAATGTTGAGCCATTTGAAGAAGTTTGGACATGCGCTGATACATTTATATTTACAGATACGGCGTCTACAACATTTGGTTTTTCATTGGCAACAAAAAAAAACATAGTATTGTTAAATAATAAGTTTGATGAAAGAAATCAGTTTGCACAAAATTTATTAAAGAAAAGAGTGCGTTTAGTCGACATGTTTATGGATGATGACTTACACCTTCAATTTGATTCTAATTCTCTAATATATGCACTGGAAAATCCTCACAGTACAATTGATTACTCATTTGTACATGAGATTTTAAGCTGAGATATTATTAATGAAATATTTTGAAAGGATTACATTTATGTGATTGCTGAAGCTGGAGTGAATCATAATGGAGATCTTGATATCGCGTTTAAATTAAGGACTTTAAAAATAGCTTCTAGCGAGATAATTAACGACCCTCTTTTGTCAGCACACGCACAAACACGTTGCAATTTGATTTTATCTACTGGGAATTCTAATTTAAGTGAGATAAAAGGAGTACTTTACATTTGATCGGAACTATAATGGTTCAGACTAAAAATCCTCTTTGGAATCAAACCAATTAAATGATATGGTGCAAGCTATTCGTGCAATAACGCAAGTAATGGGAGATGGAATAAAAGAGGCTAAACCATCGGAAATAATTAATAGAGATATTGTCAGAAAAAGTATTTTATCAACTTCTGAAATATTTAAGGGCGATGTATTTACTGATAAGAATGTTGGAATAAAAAGAACAGATAAGGGAAGTAGTCCAACGAAGTATTGGGATCTAATAGGCAAAAATAGTGATAGAAATTACAGAAAAGGATGAGGTGATTATATGTTAACACAGTGGATTAACATGTCTAAAGAAGCTGAATTAACTTATCGCGCCATGGGTTTTATAGTTCTAATGTCATTATTAGCTACTTTTTCTGAAATATTCGGATTTGGAATATTTTTACCAATTTTTCAGTACATTAAAATGGGAGGATTACATTGGGAATTACTTAAAAAAAGGATTAATATAGTTCCTTCGCATATTGATCATAACATGCATATTAGATTTAGTGAAAATGATTTTTACAAGTCGCTTGAAAATAAGGGTGAGACGTACGATAACACTTTTTTAGAAACCGTTTTTGGAAAGGAATAAATTTTATATTATTCCTGAATTATGATTCATAAAAAAAATAACACTTTCCTCTTTTTTTCTCAGTGGTTTAACAGGTCCAAAGAGGCTAATCTTTCATATTCTACTATGTCTATTATCATTGTAATGTCGATATCTACAACTGTTGCAGAAATGTTTGGTTTAGGGATATTTTTACCAATATTTCAATATATGAAGACGGATGGAGATCTAGAAATACTTGTAAGCGAATCAGTGGTTTGGGAGTATATTATTAGTATTTTCAAGTTTGCTAGTGTTGATATTTCTTTATTGACACTATTATTTATTTCTTTCTTTTTCTTCATGGGTAGACAAGTTTTTACTTATATGCGCGTGGTATTTAAGAGTGCTGTCACTTATAGGTTAGTAAAAGAACTAAGAGATAAGTTGTTTAGTAAATACTTAAATGCGGATACTGCGTTTCATGATAGCACTTCTATTGGTAGTATTTCTAATGTGATTGTAGTAGAAAGTAGTGGAGCTATTCAAACATTAATGCAACCACTAGAGATGGTTACCTATTTAATTATGGCAATAGGATATTTATCGATTCTGTTTTTGCTTTCATGGCAAATGACTGCTGTATCTATTATTGTATTGTCATTTGCCAGTTTAGCCCCAAGTGTATGGATAAAACGAAGTTCACAAGTTGGTCGTGGTCTTGTTAAGGCAAACACCAAATTGTCTGCATTTTTATTAGCACGTTTAAAATCTCCACGCTTAGTAAGGTTAGCAAGTACGCAACAGGCTGAAAAAGATGAATTTAATAGATTGACACAAAATCAACGTAAGAAATCAACTTATTCATCTATATTATTGGCTAGAACAGACTTAGTGCTTGAGCCATTAATTATTGGTTTGAGTTTAATTTTTTTATACATTTCATATACACATTTTAATATGCAAATTGAAATGATAGGACTGTATTTAGTAGTTGCACTGCGGATGATGCCCGTATCAAAAGGTATTATTTCACAATGGCAATCTATTCAGAGTTCATTAGGCTCAATGGAAATTGTTGAAAATAAACTTGATTCTATGGAAGTATCAAAAGAGATTGATACAGGTGTTTTACAATTTAATAAAATAAAACAATCCGTAGATCTTTTAGATGTATCTTATTGTTATCCAATAAGAGAAGATGATGCATTAAAAAATATAACAATCAAATTTAAAGTGAATGAAATAACAGCAATAGTTGGCCCTTCGGGAAGTGGAAAATCAACATTGATTGACTTATTGCCACGCCTTCGCTTACCTAAAGTGGGTTCAATCCGGGTTGATGGTATAGATATTGCAAAATATAAACTTAAAAGTCTGCGCCAGTTAATAGCATATGTGCCACAATTTCCACAGATTTTTGATGGCACTATAAGAAATCACATTCATTATGGAAAGAGCGATGCATCTAGCGAAGAGATTATAGAAGCGGCTCGTTTAGCGGGCGCAGAAGACTTTATAAATCAGTTGCCGAAAAAGTTTGATACGGAGTTAGGTGAGGATGCAGTAAGATTATCAGGTGGACAACGCCAACGACTCGACCTCGCTAGAGCATTATTGGCACACACATCCATTTTAATTTTAGATGAGCCTACAAGTAATTTAGATGCAGAATCAGAAGAAATGTTTAAAAGGGTTTTGACCCAAATTCATAAAGATACAAATACAATAATTATAGTAATATCACATCGCTTAGCAAGTATCGTAGATGCAGAGCAGATTATTGTAATGAATAAAGGAAATGTTGAGATGTTAGGAACGCATTCTGAATTGCTCAATAAAAAAGGGTGGTATGCTGAAGCTTGGACTATGCAAAACCCAATTACTAAATGAAAATAATTATAGATAATAATTCTAAATGGGAAACCACTCAAGTTGGTGATTATTTGGTTCACTATATAGGTCTTTATAAAGAATTGTTGCCATTATTGAAAAAGATTTCAGACCTAGAGGGGGTGCCACAAAAAGAGTCTATTGATTGCCTTCTTGATAAATTGCCAATGCCGAGTGCGGTGATCATGGAGTCAAAACAATCCATTATTGCATTCACCGATCATTTTCGTTGTTATCCTTTGTTTTATACAACAGTAAATGGAGGGGTTATATCTAACAGTGCACGTAAGTTAGCTAAGATATCTAGTTTGCATAATTGGGATATATTATCTGCTAATGAGCTTATGATGGCTGGATATGTTACAGGTGCTGATACTCTTATTCAAGGACTAAGACAATTTCAGACTGGTGAATCTATGATTGTAAATAAAGGCGATAATCGTATTAATGTTTCTAGGTATTATCGTTATAGTCCAGCTCCAGAAGAGGGAAAAAGTGATGACGACTGGGTTGAGGAATTGGATATAATTATGAATGGCGTGACGCAACGCATGATAGATCGTGCCAATGGAAGGTTGATAATGGCACCATTAAGCGCTGGCTTAGATTCACGATTATTGGTCTGTAAATTACACGAAGCAGGATACAGTAATTTGGAAACTTTTTCGTATGGACCTCCAGGTAATTGGGAGGCACGTGGTGCTCAAACTGTCGCAAAACGTTTAAATTTACTATGGCGATTAATTGCCACTAGTAGAAAGAAAGCGCGTCAAATGTTTTGGGCGCCAGAGCGTAAAGCATATTGGAATTTTTCCGATGGACTCTCTGCATTGCCTAACTTTCAAGAATATTACACTATTAGTAAATTATATAGCATAGGTAAATTACCTAAAGAAACTATATTTATTAATGGACAGACAGGAGATTTTATTACAGGTGGGCACATTCCTAAAATACTTAAAGAGAAAAATGCCAATGTACGTACTTTACTGGAAAGCATAACGAGTAAGCATTATTCACTCTGGAAGAATTTAAAAACTCCAGAGAGGTTAGAGCAAGTTGAAGAAAAAATACTTAAATTATTAGATGTAAGTATAGATGCCAAGTTAACTAGTGGGGAGTTAATGTCATTATATGAACGATGGGAATGTGAAGAAAGACAGGCAAAATGGGTTATTCATGGGCAGAGAGCATATGATTTTTTTGGGTATGATTGGCAACTCCCACTATGGGATATTGAACTTGTCAAATTCTATCAAAGAGTACCAATCCACTTAAAGTTAGATCAGCGCCTATATCATCTTTGGTTAGAAAAATGGGACTACAATAATCTATTTCGTGATTTTAATCCTACTGTTTGGAGGTGGCCAAGAGCTACTCTAGTAGTAGTTCCTTTAGCAAAAGTAGTGGAGAAAATACTAGGCAAGAATGCTAAACAGGCATGGTATGAGTTTTTTTTCTATTGGGGGCATACTGCAGAGCATTATGCGCCTTATTCTTACAAGGAATATTTTGACATACGGAGCGATATACGTAACAGTATAGCATTGAATGGACGTACTTGGGCAAAGGAGAACTACCTGCCTGTAGAGTTGATTGATGTAGGACAATAAACTAAGGGTATTAAAAGAATGACATTAGAAAGAACATTAAATAAAATTAAAATAGCAGTAGTGGGCTGCGGACGGATTGCGGAGAAACATTTTGAGGCTATCCATCAACATGCAGCTCATTTAGAGCTGGTAGCTGTTTGTGATATTAATCAAGAAGTACTTGATAGATGCACTACTAAGCTTAAAGTAGAGGGCTACATATCAATATCAGAGATGTTTAAGAATATAGATATAGATGTAGTTGCAATTTGCACTCCTAGTGGCTTACATCCGGATCAGGCAGTATTGGCAGCAGAGCATGGAATTCATGTAATAACAGAAAAACCAATGGCAACTCGCTGGAGTGATGGTATACGCATGGTGCGTGCTTGCGATAATGCTGGAGTGCGATTATTTGTTGTTAAACAGAACCGTAAAAACAGCACATTACAGTTACTAAAGCGCGCAATCTCTGAAAATAGATTTGGGAAAATCTATATGGTGCATATAAATGTATTCTGGACTAGGCCGCAAGAATATTACGATTCAGCAAAATGGCGTGGAACCTGGGAATTAGATGGTGGCGCCTTTATGAATCAGGCAAGTCATTATGTTGATTTGATTGATTGGCTTATTGGGCCAGTTGATAGCATACAAACAATGATGGCAACTCAGGCACGTAATATTGAAGTTGAAGATACAGGGGTAATGAATATACGTTGGCGTAGCGGTACATTAGGCTCAATGAGCGTTACAATGCTTACCTATCCTAAAAATTATGAAGGCTCTATAACTATCATCGGAGAGAAGGGGACAGTACGTATTGGAGGGGTAGCAGTGAATGAGATTGAAATGTGGAAATTTAAAGATAAAAAGGATTATGATGAACGGGTTCAAGATGTAAATTATGAGACAACTTCGGTTTATGGTTTTGGCCATCCAATGTATTATAAAAACGTAATTAATGTTCTGCAAGGCAAGGAAGAGCCAGAAACTGATGGACGAGAAGGATTAAAATCATTAGAGCTACTAATCGCTGCATACCTATCTGCAAGAGATGGGCGCACGGTTTCATTACCACTTGAGTATTGAAAAACGAATGGAATACATGGTTCACGATACTGCTATTGTTGACAAAGAAGTGTCTATCGGTTTAGGTACTAAAATTTGGCACTGGACCCATGTGTCTACTGGTGCAGTCATTGGAAAAGGGTGCTCATTAGGGCAAAATGTATTTGTGGGTAGTCAAGTGGTGATTGGCGATAATGTAAAAATCCAAAATAATGTGTCTGTATATGATAATGTGACACTAGAAGATGATGTTTTTTGTGGTCCTAGTATGGTTTTTACCAATGTGTATAATCCACGTTCTGCTGTGTCACGTAAAAACGAATACTTAGATACATTTGTAGGAAAAGGAGCAACATTAGGCGCTAATTGTACGATTGTGTGTGGAGTTACGATTGGAAAACATGCTTTTATTGGAGCAGGATCTGTAGTTACTAAAGACATAAAGGATTACGCTTTAGTCGTAGGTGTGCCTGCAATACAGATTGGATGGATGAGTGAGTTCGGAGAAAAAATGGAACTTTATATGAATAGTCAAGATATTTATATATGTAAAAAAACCAAAGATAAATATCAAGTTTCAAAAGGCATCTGTAGGAAAGTTTAGTTTTGAAAATATTAACTATTATAGGCGCACGTCCACAATTTATAAAAGCTGCAACTGTATCAAGATTATTGCATGGTAATAAATATAGTGAAATAGATGAGATAATTGTACATACTGGACAGCATTATGATCACAATATGTCGCAGAGTTTTTTTAATGAGTTAAATATGCCTGCTCCAGATTATAATCTCGAAGTGGGTAGTGGTACGCATGGTCAGCAGACTGGTGCAATAATGTCTAGCTTGGAAAAGGTAGTTGAGTTAGAGAATCCTGATTGGATGCTGGTTTATGGTGATACAAATTCAACACTTGCAGCTGCATTAGTTGCAGCAAAAAAACCATGTCAGTTAGCACATGTGGAGGCCGGTTTACGTTCTTACAGGCGAGGCATGCCTGAAGAGGTGAATCGTATTGTGACAGACAGGTTGTCAGATTTACTATTTTGCCCAACTATTCTAGCAAAAAAAAATCTTATAACTGAAGGGCGTAATAATAACGTTTTTGTAACTGGTGATGTTATGTATGATAGCTTTCTTTACTATAATAAAGAAATAAATCATGCTTCAGTAATGCATAAATACAACCTATTATCAAGTAAGTACTTATTGGTTACGATACATCGTGCAGAAAATACAGATGATAAAAGAAAGTTAAGTATTATTTTGGATGCATTGCGATATATCTCTAAAAAAGTTAAAGTAGTATTACCGCTCCATCCTAGAACTAGAAAGATGGTAGAGCAGTTTTCAATCTCTCTTGATGGTATAACAGTAATAGAGCCTGTCCCATATTTGACGATGATAGCATTTCTTTCGAATGCTAAAGCAGTAGTAACGGATAGTGGCGGATTGCAGAAAGAAGCATACTTCGCAAAAATACCATGTTTGACTATTAGGGATGAGACAGAGTGGGTCGAGACACTAGAAAGTGAATGGAACCAGCTAGTTTCACTTAATGATGAATCTGATATTATCGAGAACTTAGACAGAGTTTTAAATCTAGACTACTCAAATCTTCAATATCATAACCACTACGGGTTAGGCAATGCTGCAAAAATTATCGTTGATACAATTATGGATTCTGAGTGAAGATTTTGTATGTTACACGATTATTTTCTGGTTTAGAAAGTAGCTTTATTAATGGCACCTGGGACCCAACAGGCGTGCCGACTATTTATAAAGTCATTAAGGAATTAGATGAAAAATATGAGACAAAATTTATTTTTTCTGCTAAAGATGATGGTGATGGATATTTTTCATTGTGGAAAAATAAAAAAGATAGCATTTTTAATATTGTAGGATTGAGGCAGTCAATACACGTACTTGCTGGTATTGATTTTTTTCCAAAATGGGTAACAAGAAAAATTGCAATAATCTTGCGTGATTTTCGCCAAGCACTTTTTATTATTTTGGCAACTGTAAGATTTAAACCTGACATTATTTATTGTGATCACGCTAATATTATCGTTGCAGCAATTCTAGCTCGTTATCAAAATCATACTCCTGTAGTTTTTCGTGCTATGGGGGTATATCCATTCATGAGAAAGGCGCTAACACCTACTAATATAATTCATTATATTTTTAAGTGGGCATACCATTCACCATTTGATCTTGTTATTTGCACACAAGATGGCAGTGGTGTTGAGCTGTGGTTAGACAATGCATTGCGTGCGGGTATCAAAAAGGAAGTATTGCTTAATGGCGTGGGGGAAACTATCCTTCCTGACGTACTAGATAAGCAGTTACTGTTGCTTGCGAAAAAGAAAAGTACCATTCTTTTTGTTGGTAAACTGGAAAAATACAAAGGATGTTATGAGTTTATAGAGTCAATTTTATTGTTGCTTGAGAAAAATGACGATAAAATTCATGCATTAGTTATTGGTACAGGGAATGAGAAACAACAGTTGAAGAGCCTGGTAGAAAGAGCTAACTGTACAGAATTTTTTACCTTTATTGATAGATTGCCACATAATCAAATTGCGGCAGCGCATAAAATTAGTGAAATATATGTATCAATGAATCACCTTGGCAATTTAAGCAATTCAAATCTTGAAGCTATTCAACATAATGACTGTATGGTTATACCAGTATCACAGCCTAAAATTGGTGTTGATGTTGTAACAAACAGGTTGCTAGATGATGCAGTTGTAAATGTGCCTATTCAAAACCCTATTGAGCTGTCAAAGGCTTTAAATATTTTAATAAACTCTAAGGATAAAAGAGATATGTTGTCAAAATCTGTTAATTTTAAAAAAAGAGATTTTTTATGGTCATGGGAAGAACGGATTAAGGTGGAGATCAATTTACTTGAAAATCTTGCTAAGGCTAACCTTTGATAGAGGTTTCTCATTTTGTTGGCCTCTCGGGTGTTGGTGGTGTACAGAGGAATTTTGTAGAGTATATTAATAATCAGTCCATATCAGAGTTAGATAATACTATACGGCATAAAGTTTATACCTTAGGAGAGGTTGATTCTCAATATGAATTGTTAGAAAAAGTTTTTGATATAAAAAACCTTAAAAATTTATTTTCATTAATTTTAGATATAATTTCTAGAAAGAAGATTGTTCATTTCTATAACAATCTCACCAGTATTAAGGTTGTACTTTTTCTGTCCTTATTGCCAGTACATAATCTCATATTGCATGAGAGAGGGGCAATTTGGAATTTATCATATTCTCGTGGACCATTATTACGCTTTGTTGTTTGGAAGGCGCACTTAATCTTGACTAATTCCAACGCTACTAAAATAATGTTGGAGAAAAAATTTAATATCACTAGTAAGAAAGTAAGAGTTATCCATAATGGCATTAACACTAAGGTTAAGTGTACAAAAAAAAAGTTGTTACATGATAAATCCTCGATTTTTCATATAGGTTTTATTGGTCGATTAGATACACCAAAAGGTGTGCATGTTTTAATTGAGGCAATGCGCCATTTGGTTGGTAAAAATATTGAATTAGTTATAGCGGGTGACGGTATTCTTGAATACTTCCTTAAAAAGCAGGCGAAGGACTATAAAAACATATCATTTATTGGTCGTGTAGAAAATCCATATAGATTCTTAAGTAGTATAGAATTATTAGTAGTGCCATCAATACGTGAACCGCTAGGTAATGTCTGTCTTGAAGCGGGTTTATGTAGAATACCAGTACTAGCAGCAAATATTGATGGAATACCTGAAATTATTGAAAATAAGGTAACTGGTGAATTAATAAATGCAACTGATAGAATTTCAATTTATATGCCAGAAGGCGCAGTTCCATTGCCGAATTTTGTGGTAAACCCAACAAACCAACAGCTCCAAATTCCCAGGCAGATTAACCCCCTTTTGTTAGCAAGAAAAATATTAGAATTGAGTGAAAAGCCTGCACTATTAGAATATTACGCTGAGAATCTGCATAGTAAAGTAATGGATTATTTTAATATTGATAGATTTAGTTCTGAGTTACATGCTGTCTATCGAGAGATAAATACTTCAAAGTCAATAACGCATAAAATAGATAATTGAATTTTAAGTTTAGAGTTTAAAAAGATAAGGTGTACTTTATAATCATTTCATAAAATGGTAATGAAAGTAGTTTTTTAGATATTATCAATTAAGTAATATTATTAGAGACCTTTGCATAAATGAACCCAAATTATACCAATCATAACCCCAATCCAGTAAAATAAAAACCATCTAAAAACAACCATAAAACATCAAAAAAATGTCTTGGAAAAACACGCAACAAACCTCATTAGCAGATGCCCTTGTTATCGAGCATAAATCCCTATCAGAGCTTGATGATGTACATAACATCATCTTTTGGCCTGAGATAGAGAAGACTCTATCCAATCTATATTCATCAGTACGAGGTGCGCCTGCCTATCCGCCATTGATGATGTTTAAGATTCTTATCCTTCAGGCTTGGTACAACCTT
>Ga0257119_1002079_pt1 | contig 12562 bp, 9 predicted proteins | sample SI112_200mmetaG_FD_190179 | JGI IMG/M metagenome (GOLD analysis project Ga0257119, IMG submission 190179) | Marine microbial communities from Saanich Inlet, British Columbia, Canada - SI112_200m | ecosystem: Environmental > Aquatic > Marine > Inlet | place: Canada: British Columbia | collected... | reverse complement strand
GAAGATTTTGCCAAAGCCTTTAATGAAGAAGAAAGTAAAGACGTCTCTGCTACAGTTCAGGAAATACTGGCAAGTGTGCGTAAAAATGGAGATGCGGCCCTGCGTGAATATACAGAACGTTTTGATCCAGTAGTTCCGGAATCCTGGCTGGTACCAAAGTCTGAACTGGAAAAAGCACTTGAAGGACTGGATCATGATCTTTTTCACATTTTGGAAGAAGCGGCTGATAATATCATGTTTTTTCATGACAAGCAGAAAACCGACAGCCAGCTGGAATTTAGTCCGGATGGCACTGTATTGGGTTGGAAAGTTACGCCTGTCGATAGTGTAGGCATATATATTCCTGGCGGCAGAGCGGTTTATCCTTCAACATTGCTGATGAACGTTATTCCCGCTCAAGTTGCAGGAGTATCCAGAATAGCGATGGTGTCGCCACCAGGACCTTCCGGATTACCGCACAAGTTAGTGATGGCAAGCGCTGCGTTGATGGGACTTGAAGAGCTTTATGCAGTCGGCGGTGCGCAGTCAATCGGAGCATTGGCTTATGGTACAGAATCGATTCAGCAGGTTGTCAAAATTACAGGCCCCGGAAATGCTTATGTTGCTGAAGCAAAGCGACAGGTTTACGGCACTGTCGGTATCGATTCATTTGCAGGACCGAGTGAAATTATGATTATCTGTGACCGTCAGGACATTCCTGTGGAATACCTTGTTCGTGATCTGTTATCACAGGCTGAGCATGATCCTGACGCAGGGGCTATCCTGGTTACAACTTCCTCTAAACAAGCTGAAGATGTTGCAAAACGACTCAAAAATCTGATCCCAACTTTAGCACGACGTGAAATAATTGAGGCATCTTTTGCAAACCGCTCAGCCATTATTGTGGCACAGGATCTGGAAGAAATTTTTGAAGCAGTTAATGAAATTGCACCGGAACATTTGGAAGTGCTGACAAAACAGCCTTTTGAAGACCTGCACCGTATTCGAAATGCAGGTGCAATATTTTTAGGACCGAACACGCCGGAAGCTGTTGGAGATTATTTTGCAGGTCCCAATCACACTTTACCGACTTCAGGCTGTGCCAAGTTTTCATCACCGCTTGGAGTACAGGATTTTGTTAAAACAAGTTCTGTCATCAGTTATTCTGCAGAGAGGCTGCAGCGTCAGGGTGAGCAAATCATCCGTTTTGCTGAGGAAGAAGAATTATTTTCCCATGCAGAGTCAATACGAGTACGTTTGGAAAATATTTAAGATTCAGAAATTTTTCTGAGCCTAATTGGATGCTATTTTAGCTGGGTCTTCTTTTTGTGTTTTAAGTTCCTGCTCTCTGCGCGCGATCCGCAGGCCGTCTTTTTTACCCTGAGAAAAAGCAAAATGCGCCGTAACACCAATCACGGTTCCAATGGCGACTACATGTAATGTAAAGAGCATCACGTTAATAAATGCAGATAGAGACTGGGAAAGACAGCGTGCTGCCGTAAAATGCTATTGGATTAATTATAGCTGAACTGATCAAATAAAATAAGATGACTCCTACCAAAGGAGACCAGTCGGTACGTGTTCTGGGAAGATAACGCTGCAGTGGAGTAATCAGAGGATCGGCAAGAACATGAATGATCCGCACCAGCGGATTATTTAAAGACGGATTCACTAATCCCAGGATAAACCAGGCAATCAGCACAAACATACAAAAAAACAACAAGCTTTGCACTACTATACTTGTACCCTGCAGCAAGTGACCTCCGCTCTGCAGCAGTAAACCGGCTGCGTCTGACTGTCCCTGAATAAACAAGCTCAGTGAACGTATCTCTGCCGGAATGACTATCTGGGCAAATATCACCACCAGAATTGAGGCATAGGAGCTGAAATGAGCCATCATGACCGGCATCCGCTGTTCGCACCAAACCCATAAGGGGCGTGTAACTCTCCCTATCCACTGCACAATCTGATTGTGCGGATCAGCGCTGACCCATGTCATAACCACTGCGGCGATGATGATCCATTTGTAAACAAACAGTCCGAAGCAGGTTGCTCCGGCCAGCCATTCAAGAAATTGGACCATTACTTTTGCCGCTTTTCAAATCTTTTACGGGAGTGAAAGATTCCCCGCAACCGCATTGATGACCAGTTTTCAACTGCTCAAAGACAAAACCCTGTTCAACCAGATTTTTGTCTGAAAAATCAATCTTTAACGGTCCTAAAATATCAGTAAGTGCTTCACGGTCAACGACAACTGAAACTTTCTTAGAAAGAATTTGTACGTCATTTGGACCTACCTCTTCGCGGGTACTGGATTCCAGTTCATATTTCCAACCGGAACATCCTCCTGGACGTGCACCGATGCGTAAAAAAGTGTCTTCCAAACTTGAACCTTCTGCTTCACATGCTTCTTTAAAAACCTGTGCTGCCCGTTCAGTAAGAATGACTTCAGGAAGCACATTTTCTGTTTCCGTAATCATATTGTTCTCTCAGAATAATAATTAACTAGACTGATAATGAGGGATAGCAGAATCAACACTACTTGACCAACCATGTATGCCGTCAGAAATATTATACACTTGTTGGAAGCCCTGAGCAGCAAAATACTGTGCGGCCTGCCGGCTGCGTTCACCAACATGGCAAATAAACATCATTGCTGTATCTTGATCCCATGTGTCCAGCATTTCCTCTACCAGTTCCTGATCAAGCAGGACGGAATTTTCCAGGCAAGCAGCTTCCCGCTCCTGAGGTGTACGTACATCCAAAATCCGAATATCAGGATTTTCCTTCAAAATCACTGATGCTTCCAGAGCTGCTACTTCCCGCACTTCTGCAGGAGGTGGAGGCGGTGTGATTTTCATCTCCGGAAATGCTTCATTCAGCAATTCTCCTAGTTCACCGTTATTTGACATTTCTTCAATAACATCTGAACCACCGACAAATTCTTTGTTGATGTAAAGTTGAGGGATCGTCTGCCAGTTTGCGTAATCCTTGATTCCCTGCCGAATACCTTCATCAGAGAGCACGTTGAATGATTTAAAAGGGACTTTCCATGAATTTAAAATATTTGTGACTTTTCCGGAAAAACCACACTGAGGGGATTCCGGTGTGCCTTTCATAAATAAAAATACAGGGTTGCCGCTGAGCATTTGCTCAATCTGAGATTGTGGATCAGTTCCGGCACTTCCGGTGCTTTCCACATTGGGAGAAATTACTTTGAATTGCATAACCTTACACCGATTGATCGTTTAAAAATTTGAAGATTATCTGAAACGTGAGTGAAAACACAATTTGTTTATTTCAGTAAGCATCTGAACAGTCCCTAAAGAAACCGCACCAAATTAGTACTGATTGAATTATATTACTGGAAATGAGTGTTTAAGTCAAACACAAATGCCCGCGGCACAGTTCCAGCTTTGCTTGTGGGTTAAATTAAAGTACGAGTTTTGCAAAGCTCTTTGTAATATTCTCCAGCTAGTTTTTTCGCATTTTATATTCATGGACACAACCAGTATCATTCCGATTTCCGGAGACCATTTTGAGGATTTTATGTTGCTTACTAATCCGGAGCACAAATCCTCAAGAACAAAACAGGCCTGGCAAGCATTACGGCAGCAGATTCAGGCGCATGTACCAAGTTCACTCAGCATAGATCTGAACCGAATTTGTGTCGACACGATCAGGATGGAATTACTCATATTTCCGGTTGTCGAACATTGGAAACGTCCGTTGACAAATGCTGAGTGGGCACATATTGAAAATGAGGCTAAACAACTTGAGCAGCAAATGGAGAAGTTGCGTAAGTTATCCAGCCTCGTGCGTAAAAAAGATCCACTCTCTTTTCCTGAGCTTGCACCATTATTCAATAAATTATTTGAGCACAATCAGGAGTTACGCCAAAACTGGAGCACTTTCAAAAGTGCGTGGTCGGACTACAAAAAGGATTGGCAGCAGTTCCAAACTAAAAAAAAGCTGTTACTCAGAAACAAGCAAAAACCTGCCAAATCACCAGCAGAGACTTTCCAAGAAAACAATACTGCAGACAAGGAAATTGAACCGCCGATGTCACCGCCAATGTTTTCGCGTGACCGCTGGCATGCTCTGCGAATCAGTTCAAAAGCACTTGAAATAGAAGTCCTGCACCAGTGCCAGCGTTTTCGGGATGGAACCATGCAGGATGCGGAAGACTTAAATGATGAGACGCATCCTGGGGTAAAATTTCTTGTGGAAGAACTGCGTAAAATATATCTTAAAACACACGGATTTGAGTTAATTGAAAGAGTAAAACTGGTTCAGCAACGTAATGATCAGCTAATGCAGGAGTTACAACCTTATTTCCCTGAACCGATTATTTCAGCGGAAATGAAGGCAGAAACAAAGTCTTCCTCTAAATTGCGAAATACATCCACAGACAAAAGTAACAAAGATAAGTCTTCCGGGCCTAACTATTTACGAAGATTTATGCTGATTTTACTAATAATTTTCCTTGGCGTGTTTGTCATATTTTTAGTGCAGATGGAGGATCCATCTCCTGCTAAAAACATAATAAAACATTTAAAGTTTTTTCCAAAAAACAAAACTATGACCGCAAAAAGCTCAACCGCTAACAAACCGTCAGAGTTTAATATGGAAGATATGATGCAGGAATTTGGCTCCAATATACCTGTTCAGGAATCAAATGAACGTCTGAAAAAAATGCTCACTGCACCACCTGAAATTTTGGATAATATTGCCAATAGTATCCTCCAGGAAATAGGCAAAAACACAGTTTTTGTCTTCTCAGAGGCACAGACAATTTATCTCTTTTGGAAAGGCAAAGTGGAAAAATATGCCTCCCCGGAAGATTTGAAGAAAAAGCTCAAGCAACTCGAACAGAAATACAAGGATGTAGAATCGCTCTGGAAAGAGATGGGTGATAATGCTCCGGAAAAGATAAAAGTGATTCCGGATGTTCTTGACGGTAAATCGACTTATGCTCTGGAAATGTTGGATGAAAACGGTGATCCGTTAAAAGCATACATGACTGAAGAGGGAGTTCTGCTACGATTGAGTAACGGTCAGCTTTTAGACAAACCGCTCACGCCTCATCAAGCTGCTCAGAAAATTTCCGAATTATGAAATCTCCCGTAAATTTTTCTCAGACTACTGCTTTTGTAAACGCAGTCTGATCTGTATAATAGTTAAATTACTTTAGCCGCTTTATTTTTTAAAATATTTTTAGTACGCCATAAAATGGAATTTCTCAAATATCATGCACTCGGTAATGATTATCTGGTTCTCACTTCCGGAACTCCGCAGTCTGCGGAAACAGAACTGACTGCTGAACAGGTTCGTAAAATCTGTCACCGTAATTTTGGTCTTGGCTCCGATGGGATTTTAATCGGTGGAAAAGACAGTTCCGGAAAAGGCTTTGAACTGACTATCTTTAATCCGGACGGTAGTAAGGCTGAAAAAAGTGGAAACGGTCTGCGGATATTCGCACGTTCGCTCTGGGATCGAAAAATGGTAGACGAGTCGCCTTTTCAAATCATGACTTCAGGAGGGCTTGTCAGTGCGCAGGTAGCAAGTTTAGGAAAATCTGTGACCGTGGAAATGGGCAGAGTCAGTTTTCAAAGTGAGGACATTCCGGTGAGCGGAAAAAGCCGGGAAGTTCTGAACGAAACCCTGGAAATAAATGGTGAAGAAATAACATTCTGCGCCGCGACCATAGGCAATCCGCACTGCATAGTGCTTAATCAAAATATTTCTGCGCAATCAGCCGGACGTCTTGGACCTTTGCTCGAAACACACCCGAACTTTCCAAACCGTACAAATGTTCAATTTTTGGAGGTAGTGAACCGCCAAACAATCCGGATTGAAATCTGGGAACGCGGCGCCGGTTACACATTAGCTTCCGGAAGCAGCAGCAGTGCGGCAGCAGCAGTGGCACATCGGCTGGGTTTATGTGATGCGGAAATTGCGGTTTTAATGCCGGGTGGTCAAATTGACATCACAATTAGTGATAATTATGAGATCACTATGAAAGGTTCGGTCACTCGGATAGGCAAAATGACACTTGATTTAGAGTGCCTGGATTTAGAGATTCCCGCATGATCGACAGTTTATTCGGCGTCTTGACCATAGGTTTTCTCCTTGGAGCGCCGGCAGGAATTGCTCCGGGGCCAATGTTAGTGTTGATCATTTCCGAAGCATTTCGTCATGGAATCCGTGCAGGTGCGAAAGTTGCGTTTATCCCTCTGCTGACAGATTTGCCGATTGTGCTTGTTTCCGGAATTTTGTTCACTAAACTCTCAAATGTTGATTTGCTACTCGGTGTAATTTCTCTAGCCGGTGCTATTTTCCTCACATACCTTGGAAGTAGCAGTATCAAAATCGCCAGTGTTGAAATTTCAGATTACACCCCCAAACCTCTCCACTTACGAGAGCTAATGATCGCAAACCTGGTAAGTCCAAACCCATATCTTTTTTGGTTTACTGTGGGCGCACCTCTGATGGTCCGATCGTTTCAGCAGAGTTTCAGCTTAGGCGCCGCATTCATCTTCGGTTTTTATCTTGGCCTGGTTGGAGTAAAATTTATGCTGGCAATCGTGGCGGGAAAATCCAGGAGTTTTTTGCAGGGAATTTGGTACAGGCGTATCATGCAGTTCCTCGGTTTTGCATTAATTGGTTTTGCATTTTTTCTGCTTCGGGACGGAATTATTCTGCTTGGTCTTTACCCGCAGGGATGATTTTTCCTAACGCACAATCCTAAATATTTGCTCGACAAAATGAGTAAGTGCTTATAGTATTCTACAAAGAAACACTGCTTAACTCATGATGTTCTCTTAATAATTCTAAAATTCACTACTCAGCCAAATTATGTCAATTAATATTTCCACTTTACTGGAATCCAGAACTGCATGTGAAAAAGCGGATGAGGTGGACCCTTTACGTAACCGGCGGGAAGAATTCCACCTGCCGCAAGGTCTGATTTATTTAGATGGAAACTCACTTGGACCAATGCCTAAAAAGTCACTTGAACATTTGGAGCAGGCCATCCGCAGCGAATGGGCTGAAGAACTGGTTAGAAGTTGGAACAATGCTGGTTGGTGGGAGTTACCGCAAACTCTGGGGGAAATGATTGCCCCTGTTGTTGGGGCTGCTTCCGGACAGCTAATTGTTTCCGACTCAACCTCACTGAATTTGTACAAAACCGTCCATGCCGCTTTGGCTTTATCTCAGGGACGTAATGCTTTGGTCTCAGAAGCAGACAGTTTTCCAACCGATCTTTATATCCTGGAAGGAATCACATCAACTCAGCAAAACATTCAAAGACGATTGGTGGGCATAGATGGGGATTCCCTGGAAGAGCTGCTAGACGATAATGTTGCGGTGGTTACTTTATCACATGTAAATTACCGTACAGGTGAAATCTTGCCGATTGAGGAACTTGTCAAAAAAACGCATGAGGCAGGAGCCTTATTTATTCTAGACACGTGTCATAGTGCTGGAGTTTTACCTGTGGAGCTTGACAAATGGGGTGTAGATTTTGCGGTTGGCTGCACTTATAAATATCTGAACGGAGGCCCCGGCTCTCCCGCGTTTGTGTATGTTGCAAAGCGGCACCAGCAAGCAGCCGTAAATACTCTTTCCGGTTGGTGGGGACACGCACGTCCTTTTGCATTCGAAAAAGATTTTCAGGCAGCTGAAGGTATTATACGTTTCCAGACAGGAACCCAGCCTGTATTATCACTCAGAGGACTTCAGGCCGGACTTGAAATTGCGCAAGCGGTTGATCAAAAACTGGTACGTCAAAAGAGCCAGCGCCTGACTCAACTTTTTCTAGAGCTGGTAGAAAGCAGATGCGGTGAATATGGTGTAATTCTTCAAAGCCCAACTGATCCGGAAAAAAGAGGTTCACAGGTAGCTCTTCATTGTTTAAATGGGTTTGCCGTAATTCAGGCTCTTATTGCCAGAAAAATAATTGCAGATTTTAGAGCGCCCGGCATCATGCGCTTTGGCTTTGCTCCACTTTATTTACGCTACACAGACGTCTGGGATGCAGCCGAAGCTTTGACAGATGTACTCAAAACTGAAGAATGGCGTGAAGAACGATTCCAGCAGAAGCATGAAGTCACCTGATTAAAATGGAATTAAATTTTTCGCAATTTGGAAAAAATAAAGCGTGCCCAACCTGCAAAAATCAATAATAAACGATTTATAAACCTGCAAACAATTGATATTAAATGGCAAACATAATTAATTTTCTGTCTACGTAAATTTACTAATATCATTCATAACAAACCCGTGGCAAAGTATAACTCACTGGAAGAACATATTATTTAAATGTTGAGTGATTCTGACATTAAAGCACATTAGCTCTCTCTATGCTTAGTCTTTTAATCACACAACCAGTATTGTAGTTTTTCCAGAAGCTCAATGGGAGCGGCAAACAGGAAGATTATTTGTTTTACAGCCTCCTAACAAGTGGTCATCTTTTGGCGCTTCCATTGTCTTACCCCTTTTTTCTCCTATTTTCTCCTACTATTTCTGCAAATATTCTGAGTTCGTTTTTGTTTTTTCTGGATTGTTGAATGGATTGTTGATTATGATGAAACTAACATTTCAACATTAATTACACATTCAACAGCAAAAGATAATGGAATCTCTATTTTCCAGAATCGATTCCAAGCGTGAAGAGCTGGTTTCGTTTACACAAGATTTAGTTCGTATACCGACGATTAATCCACCAGGAGAGGACTACACAAAATGCGCCGAATTTCTTGGCCAGCGTTTAGCGAAAAGCGGATTTTCTCTGCTTTATGAACGCGCGAGAGACACACCCGGCGACTCCGACCGTTACCCCCGCAATAATGTAATCGCACGTTTTGAAGGCAAACATTCCGGACCTTGTGTGCATTTCAACAGCCACCTCGATGTTGTCGTGCCTGGGAAAGGCTGGACAGTTGATCCATTTGAGGGATTGGTGCGTGACGGGAAAATATACGGACGCGGAACCTGCGACATGAAAGGCGGTTTGGCCGCGTCTGTGATTGCGATGGAAGCCATAATTGAAGAAGGCATTGACTTTCCCGGCGTAATCGAAATTTCCGGAACAGTCGATGAAGAAACCGGAGGATACGGCGGAGTTGCTTTTTTAGCAGAAAAAGGATTTTTCTCAAAACCGCGGGTGGATCATGTTATTATTCCGGAACCTTTGAATGTGGATAGGGTCTGTCTTGGTCATCGCGGAGCATGGTGGGCAGAGGTGGAAACTTTCGGCAGAATCGCGCACGGCTCAATGCCTTTTCTCGGTGATTCCGCCATCCGGCACATGAGTACGTTTTTGGAACTCATTGAGCAAAAACTCTTTCCTGCACTAGACCAAAAGCAAACTCGTATGCCGGTTGTTCCAGAAGGTGCGCGGCGCTCTACTTTAAATCTTCAGTCAATTCATGGCGGAGAAGATGAGTCTTTTTCGGGAATGCCGAGTCCGCTAGTTCCGGATTCGTGCCGGCTCATCATGGACCGACGTTTTTTAATTGAAGAAGAAATCACGGAAGTAAAAGCGGAAGTAACAGATTTATTAGAGGAACTCGCGGATTCGCGTCCGAATTTTCGCTACCAAATCCGTGACATTATGGAATTTCTACCTACGATGACCGATGCAAACGCACCGGTGGTAAAAGCTGTCAGTGCTTCGATCCTCAGCATATTAGGGAAAACTCCGGAGCATGTCATTTCACCCGGAACCTATGATCAAAAACATATTGCCAGAATCGGACATCTTCATGACTGCATTGCTTATGGTCCTGGAATTCTAGACCTTGCTCATCAGCCGGACGAATACATTGTGATTGATGACATGGTAAGCTCAGCCAAAGTCATGGCTGCATCAACGTTAAAATTACTGGGAGTTGGTATGTGAATGTCACTTAAAACTCTTAAATCCAAATTTTGTCATCTCGAACGAAGAGAGAGATCTTAAAAATATCGTTTCTTCACATAAAATAAATTTCCTGCTTTGTAAACAATGACAAAGTTTTAGAACTATTTAGCGCTGCATTATTTTGGACTTCAACCGCTTGGTCATTTTCAAAACTTGCTCTTCTCTTAAAATTATTAGCAGCAGTGCATATAAAAACGCGGAACCTGCCATAAGTGCCAGAAAGACGATCCAGTTGTAAAAAAGAAAAGGTCCTTTTTCCCATAATCCATATCCACTTGCAAACCAGGCAAAACCAGCCATGCCTGTGGAAGCCAGCAAATACAGCAGGGATGAACGCAAGGGCCACCATCTTTTTCGCAATTCAGTTTCTTTACGCAGAAAGAAGGTTAATAGTCCCCACTGAAACCATGTCCCTGCCGCAAGTCCCAAAGCCAAGCCGAAAATTTCCAGACTTTGGCTTAACCACCACCCCAAAAGTCCAGTCAGTAAAATACTAAACAGTGAGACTTTCACCGGAGTTCGGGTGTCTTTAAGCGAATAAAACAACGCCGTCTGCAAACGAATCATGGCAACTGCCGGAATGCTCAAAGCAAAGGCTTGAAGCGTCTGCGCGGTATTATGAACGTCATTCCAGGCATAAGCACCATGCAAATATAGCATTGCTACTATCGGCTCTGCCGCTATGGCCAATCCTACGCTGGCCGGAAAAACGACCAGTAAAGTAGTGGACATGGTAAAGCGCAGTGTGCTACGAATTTTCTCCCAGTTTGCGCTGGCGGTGTGTCGGCTTAATTCCGGAAAACTAGCAGTTGTTAAGGCAAAGGCAAAGACCCCCAAAGTTAATTCCGAAAGACGGCTCGCGTTGTAATAGTGGGTGACTTGCCCTGAAGGCATGAAACTGGCGAGGTTGCGCAGTACGATGATATTGATTTGATAAACAGCGACTCCCAGCAATGATGGACCAAGCAGTTTCAGCAGACGCTGAATATTTTCATCATTGAAAAAATTGCGTGGTTTTATGGATTGACCGACTTTTCTCAATGAGGGAACTTGAAGTATTATTTGCGCGATTCCACCCAAAAGCACACCGATACCGATGCCGATAATAGGTTCATCCAACAAAGGTGAAATTCCGAAAGCTGCCCCGATAATGCCGATATTTAACAAAATCGGCGCTGCGGCCGGTGCAGCAAAACGTCCTTCAGCGTTTAAAACTCCCATCGCCCAGGCAACCAGCGAAACAAAAATCAAATACGGAAACATGACTCTGGTTAGCAGCACAGTCAACTCAAACTTTTCCGGACTTGAAGCAAAACCAGCCGCAAAGAGGAAAACCAGTTGAGGGCTGAAAATAATACCCAAGCCGGTCAAGATGGTGGTTGCTGCCAGCACTAGACCTAAAGTCTTTGCCGCAAATTTTCTGGCTGCTTGCGGATTTTTACGGTCACGGATTTCAGTGTAAAGCGGCAGGAAAGCCAGAGTCATCGAACCCTCGGCGGTCAGACGACGCATCACATTAGGAATGGTGAAAGCCTGCACGAAGGCATCAGTAATCCATCCTGCACCAAAGACATGAGCAATCACCAAATCCCTCGCCGCACCGAGAATTCGCGAAAACAAAGTAAAGATTGTGACCGTCGACGCGTGTTTCAGAATGCGGCGTGACTCCTCAGGTTTGTTTTTCAAGGAATTGGACTTTTTGGTAGTTCAATGTTGACAGAATTGAAAGCTGCTTTCAGCCCCGGAAGGCTTCCGGTCAACTCCCAAAAATCGCGGACTTTCCAAGTTCTGCTTCTATTTCAAGCAGACGATTATATTTGGCAATACGTTCGCTGCGTGATGCCGAGCCTGTTTTAATTTGACCACCTGCCATAGCAACCGAAAAATCCGCCATAAACGTATCTTCTGTTTCACCACTGCGGTGCGAAATTATGTAATTCCAACCTGCTTTCTGGCAAAGCTGAATGGTCGCAATAGTTTCAGAAACTGTACCGATTTGATTGAGTTTGATCAATACCGCGTTTGCCGCGTTTATGGTTACACCTTTTTTGACAAACTCGGTGTTGGTCACAAACAAATCATCACCGACAATTTGAACTTTGGCTCCAAGTTTTTTAGTAATGGCAGCAAAACCATCCCAATCGTGTTCATCCATTGGATCTTCTATTGAAACAATCGGATATTTTTCCACCATATTGTTGTAAAACGCAAGCATTTCCGTGGCGTTTTTTGTGCCTTGTCCGGATTTAAAAAAATCATATTTTCCGTTTTTATAAAAAGACGAAGCGGCGGCATCCATGGCAAGTGAAATGTCTTTTCCAGGCACAAATCCGGCAGCCTCTATGGCCTCAATTATGACTTCGCAGGCTTCTTCATTGCTGCTGAGATTTGGCGCAAAACCACCTTCGTCACCAACACTTGTGGCATAGCCTTTTTTGAGCAGGATTTTTTTCAGTGCATGAAATGTTTCCGCACCGTAACGCAGTGCTTCGCGGAATGTCGGTGCGCCAATCGGCATGACCATAAATTCCTGCAAATCAACGCTGTTATCCGCATGTTCTCCGCCATTGATAATGTTCATCATCGGCATCGGTAAACGGAATCCGCCCACTCCACCAAGATAAGCATAAAGCGGAAGATTGTGTGCATTTGCTG
>Ga0257119_1002048_pt1 | contig 12725 bp, 10 predicted proteins | sample SI112_200mmetaG_FD_190179 | JGI IMG/M metagenome (GOLD analysis project Ga0257119, IMG submission 190179) | Marine microbial communities from Saanich Inlet, British Columbia, Canada - SI112_200m | ecosystem: Environmental > Aquatic > Marine > Inlet | place: Canada: British Columbia | collected... | reverse complement strand
AGAGTATTATGCCTGCCTATTTTGGATTAGATATTGGAAGTAGTTCTGTTAAAATTCTGGAACTTAAAGGAGATAAAGAAGCTGACGCAATTGCTTTAGCGGTTAATCCAGTTGGTAATAGTAATGTTGATTTGCCCACCAAGCAAAGAGCTGATTTAGCAGAGGTGGTTAAGAGTTTGGTTAAGGAGTCTGGAGTTAAAAGTAGAAACGTAGTTTTATCTATTCCTGAGTCTCTAGTTTTTTCTAGAATTTTGAAGTTACCAATAATGAGTACTCCAGAGTTGGCCTCGGCTATTAAGTGGGAACTGGATCAAGTGGTCCCCTTTCCACCAGACAAGATTGATATTTCTTGGGTGGTAATTGATAAACCAAAGAAGGTAATTGGTAATGAAAAGATGAAGGTGTTTGTGGTGGCTGTTCCCAAAAAGGTAACTGAAGCTTATGTAAAGTTTTTAGCCTTAACAGGCTTGGAACCAGTTAGAATTGAGAATGAAATTCTTTCCTTGGCTAGAGGACTGGCGCAATTGACTGCAAATAAGGGAGTGAGCTTGATTTTGGATGTGGGGGCTAGTTCTACCAAAATGGTGGTGGTTGAAGAAGAACAGATACATTTGAGCCATGTAGTTCCTTTGGCAGGAATGGCCATGACTAGAATGATAGCAGAAGAGTTTAAAATACCGCTTAATCAGGCGGAAGAGTATAAAAGAGCATATGGAGTTGATAAGCAACAAGTAGAAGGAAAGATTTACATGACTTTATCTGGTTTGATAGACAGCTTGGTAGTAGAAATAAAAAAGGTGATGGCTAACTTTGCCAATACGGAGGGTAATAAACAAATAGAGAGAATCATACTGGTTGGAGGAGGTGCCTTTTTGAAAGGATTTACTGGTGTGTTGGTTGAAAAAACAGGTTTAGATGTGGTGGTTGGAGACCCTTTTAGTAAGGTTGAGGTACCAGAGAAGATAAAATCTTTAGGGGCGGTTTTTACAACGGCCTTAGGTCTATCAATTTCTTGAGACAAAATGGCAAAAATAAATTTACTTAAGCAAAAATGGGTAGGAACAGTTCAAGTAAAGAGGTTGCAAAATATAGCTAAAGGAATTGCCTTTTTGACCATTTTTGGTTTTCTATTACAGACTTTCTATATTACTGGAAGATTGGTTTATGTAAGATTTAGAACTAGAACCGTACGAAGTGAGATAAAGTTGTTAGATAGGGCGTTTGTAGAAAGTAAGAGCTCCATTGTAAGCCATGTTTGGGCTCAAGGAGTACTGGATAAAATGGCAGTAGAAAAAGCAAAAGAGTATAAATACAAGGATTATCTGATGGAAATCAACAGTTGGTTGACTGAGGGAACCTCTTTGGTGGGGGTTAGTTTTACTCAAAAAGATGAAATTACATTTTTGGTATTCGCTAAGGGAATTGATAATTACAGAGATTTTGAAACTGGTTTGGTGTTAAGACAGAATGAAGAAGGTTTTAGTTTTAAGGCAGTAGAGCAGGTGGCGTTAATTAGAGAGCCGGGTGGGGGTTATAAAGTAAAGATTAGGCTTAAAATATGAGCAACATAACAGAAAGTCATGGAACAAAAAAAGTGTTGGGTATCTTGCTACCAGATTGGGTAGATGAGGATATGTTAAAAAAGCTAGTGTATAGCTTTTTAGGTTTGGTAGTAGCCATTTTGGTGTCTAGTGTATTTATATGGCCTAAGTTTAATGATTTATATGGAGAAGAGAAGGAATTGGGTAGGCTTGAAAAATCTTTAGATATTTTATCTAGTTCTTTTAATAGAGTAGAAAGTTTTGAGTCAAACTTAGGGTTTGAGGAAGTATCTTCTTTGCAGTTAGCTACACCACAAGAATTTGATCCAGGGCTAATTCTTTTTGGTTTAAGACAAGTGAGTAACGATGCTGGAGTAATACTGGAGTCATATGCGCTTGATGATGGGGTAATTTTGATTGACGCAGATGACATGAGTAAAAATAAGGATTTGGTGAGCTTGAAAGGTCATAGTGTGGTGGTGAAGTTGGTGGGTGTTTCGGATAAGTTAATAAGATTCATAGATCTTTTGGGCAGTAGTTTGCCTTTTTCTGTAATAACGGACCTGTCATTATCTGAGGTGTCTGACTTACTAACTGAACAAGGGCTGAGCCAACTAGAGATGGGAATTACCTATTTTGAGTCTAAGACAGGAGAAGTGACCTTGGACAAGGTGGTTGAATTTACACCTAAAAACAAGCAACTATTAGAGGAAATTACATTGTATTCTAGACCATCGACTATCTCTAATAGCGTAGGCAATCAGGTTCAAAGACGTGGAAGTTTATTTGGTTTTTAGGTTTTAAGATTAAAGAGTTGGAGCTGGTTCAACAACTTCTTCTTTTTTAGCTGTCTTTTTCTTGGCTAGTTTTTCTTCAGCTACTTTATCTTTAGCTGGTTCCTCTTCTTCTACTGGTTGTTCAGGAGTTACTGGAGCTGGTTCAGCCGTGTCTGGAGCAGATTCTGCTGCGCTTGAAGCTGCAGACTCATCTACTCTTGGTTCAGGCTTTGGTTGGCCATCATCTTTTAGATCTACTCTGACTCTAAGCCCTTTTTGGATGGCAGCTATTCTGACAATTTGTCTTAAGGCGTTAATTACTTTACCGGATCTACCAATGACTCTACCAACGTCTTCTGGGTTAACCTGAATAGTGATGTTTGAGAGTTCTGTTTCTCCGTCTGGAGTTTTTTCCTCTTCAATGATGACATCTTCAGGGTGGTTAACTAAATTGGAAACTATATATTCTACAAGTTGTTTCATGTTATTAAATTATGATTATTAATATTACGCATCGACTTTGTTTGATAAGTGTCGATGAGTTAACTGTCTGATAGTGTCTGTTGGTTGAGCACCTTTTTTTAGCCAAGATTCATACAAAGCTTCGTTGAGAGTAATTTTGTTTTTAGGGTCACGAGGATTGTAATGACCTAGAAGGGCTATATACCTGCCTGTGAGCTTGGATCTGTCTTTGGCAACAACGATTCTGTAGAGGCGTTGGTTCCTTTTTCCGGTTGGTTGTAGTTTAACTTTAAGCATGAGTAAGTATTATATCAGTTTTAGGGCTTGTTGTGCAGCTTGTTGTTCTGCCTCTTGTTTATTTTTACCTCTACCTAAGGACATTTCTAAGTTGTTTACAAAAACACTAACGGTGAACTCTTTTTGATGATCTGGACCATGTTCTTTAACAATCCTGTAGGCTGGAGAGCTATAGCCTTTGGCTTGGACCTTTTCTTGTAAGAGAGATTTTGAGTCTTTTAGCTGCCCAATGGAGAGTAGTTCTTGGGCGTGAGGGATAACGAATTTTTTAAAGAATTTTTTAACGGCTGGTAGATGTCCGTCTAGATAGATGGCTCCAATTAAACTTTCGACTGCATCTTCTAAAATTGAAGGATTGTCTTTGCCGCCACCTGCTTCTTCCCCCTTACTCATATGAATGTGTTGAGGTAGATCAATTTTAGTAGCTAAAGAAGATAAAGACTTGGTTCTGACCACTACGGATCTGGCGGTGGTTAGATAGCCTTCATCGCTATCTGGATAGTTTAGGAAAAGGTAGTCGGTAATTAACATTTCTAAAACTGCGTCACCTAGATACTCTAGTCTTTCGTAGCTTTGGGTTACCCCTGTTTCATTTAAGGATGATCTATGAGTAAGAGCTGTTTGTAGAAAGGTGATGTCTTTAAACTGATAGCCGATATTTTTTTGGAGCTTGTCTAGCTGATAGAACTTCATTTGTCTGACTTGGTGTCTCTATTGGTGAACTTTAGGGCCGATGCTAGAGCCCCATTGATAAAGCTGCCTGAGCTGTCACTACCATATTTTTTGGCAATTTCTATGGCTTCGTCGATGATGACTTTGGTGGGTGTTTCTTTTTGGAAAAGAAGCTCGTAGATAGCTAGTCTTAGAATGGCTAGATCGGTTTTGTTTATTTGATCTAAGGGCCACTCTGTAGCAGACTTAGTGATGATTTTATCTATTTCTTCTTGGTTCTTCTCTACTGCTTGACTAAGTTCGTTAAAGTGATCTTGAGAGGTAAAGTTTCGGGCAAAAAGGGATTTGAAGGTTTTGATTCTTCGTAGATGTCTGGGGTCTTGGGCAGTTTTCATTTTTTTAGCAGTTAGGACAGGTAAAGTGAGATCTTTTTAGCTTCTTACACTTTGGGCAAGTGATGAGTTTTGGTTTTTTCAAAACAATTACGTGACGTCTTTTTCCTTGACGGGCGGTAGAGTGTTTTCTTTTTGGTGTTGCAGCCATAGGTGGTATTTTATCAGTTTAGGTTTTATCTGACAATGGGCATAAAAAAACCGCAAGCATTGGTGCTTGCGGGTGTAAAAAGTGAAGAAACTTAAGAGGGTGTACTCTTTTTATAGTCCCTAATGGGAAGAGACGGCTAATTTCTTAGCTTGTTGAAAGAGTTGCTTGTTCCAGAAGTACTTAAGACGAACAGGTAAACGGCCGTGTTGTTTTTTGCCAAAGAGCTCCCCTGCTCCACGAAGCTTGAGATCTAGCTTGGCTAGCTTGAGTCCCGATGAGTGCTTGGCTAGTAGTTGAAGTCTGTCTATGGTGGTCTGTTCTGTATGGGAGGGAATTACTAAACAGTAAGCTTGTTGCTGTCCCCTACCCACACGGCCACGAAGTTGATGAAGCTGGGCTAAACCAAATCTATCGGCAGAGTGAATGATAATAATGTTGGCTTTAGGAATGTCTATACCTACCTCAATTAAAGGAGTGGTTATGAGAATGCCGGCTTTGGCTGCATCAAATTCTTTCAAAATTTGGTCTCGTTTGTCTGGTGGAGTTTTACCGTGGAGCGACCAAATAGGATAGTCTTTGCCAAAGTCTTTTTTGTATTTAGGTAAGGTGTCTTTAATGGAAGCAGCGGTTTTGGACTCTATATTAGGGCAGACCACAAAGGCTTTGTTGCCTTTTTTAAGTTGAGTAGACAGCCATTTTTGGCCATTTTTAAGCCTTTTCTTGTCCATAACCCAGGTTTTAATTGGTAGTCTGTTGCTGGGTTTTTCCTTGATTGTGCTTAGGTTTAACTCTCCAAAAAGCCCTAAAGCGACTGTTCTAGGTATGGGAGTGGCACTTAAATTAATAATGTGAGGAGAAGGATCTCTTTTGAGTAAAGCCTGTCTTTGTTTGACTCCGAACTTATGTTGTTCGTCTATGGCCAGAATGGCGGCTGGATACTTAAGTGTTTGGGGAAGTTGCTTTAGAAGGGCGTGGGTACCAATATAGATGCAAGGCTTGTTTGGGAAACTTGGCTGGGTGTTGCCGGTAATTAGCTTGATGTCTTTAGGAAAAAGAGACATTTTTTTAAAAGTAGCTTCATGCTGTTTGGCTAGTATTTGAGTGGGTGCTAGAAGAACGAAAGAAAATTGGGAGTGTAGACACTGATTAGCTAAGAGAATCAGGCCGGCGGTTTTACCTGAACCTGTGTCTCCATGGATTAATCTACGACTGGAGGTGGTTGAGTTGATGTCTTTATAGCAGTCTTTTAGAGCCTTGGTTTGGTCTTTAGTAAGTTTAAAGGGGAGTTTTTTTAAGCCTGAAAGATGAGTTGGTTGATTAATGGTTATTTTAGTAGCTGGAGGTCTTTTCTTTTGCTCTCTTAGGTTTTTCTGGCAGATTTTTAGGTGTTGATTGAAGGCTAGTCTTTTATCGGCTTGATCTTGGTGTTTTAAACTGGGGGGAAAGTGAATATGGCTAAGAGCTTGGTTGATGTTGGGTAGGTTAAGCTTTTGTAAAGTAGCTTTGGAAAGAGTTTCCTTGACTGACGTTTGATTGAGAAGAAGTTTAACCTTGGCTCTTAACCACTTGCTGGAGATGCCTTTGGTTAAGGGGTAGATGGGAACGAAGCCTTGAGTATTAAGACTTTCTTTACCGGTAAACAGCTCTATTTGAGGAGAGAAAATAGCTAGTTTTTTGGAATAGAAAGTAGGTGTTCCAGCTATGGTGTAGGTAGAGTTGGGTTTAATAAGTGAGCTAATAAAGCGAGAGTTGAACCAAACTAGGTTGATGTTGCCGGTTTTATCTGTGGCGGTAGCGGTAGTAATATATTTACCAGAATTAGAGTAGAAGGATGTAGGTGAGTCTATAGTGGCTTTGAAACTTGATGACTGTTTAAGCTTTAAGAGGTGAATTGGAGTGGTGATGGAGAAGTCTAGAAAGCGACTAGGGAAATGTTGAAGTAAATCAGTAAGGGTGAGAATGTTAATTCTTTCAAGGTGATTTTGGTAGGCTGGTCCTATGCCTGGTAAAGAAGCAACTGATTTAGAGGACATAGGCAAGCGGAGCAAACATACTTACTACGAGAGAAAGCACCACAATAATGGTAAATAGGTTCATAAGTTTTTTCTTGTTTCTTTTGGTCATGATTTTTATTATACTTTAGAGCAGATGCATAGGTATAGAAGACGTAAAAGAATTAAGTTAAAGAATCCTTTAAAGCGCTGGAACCTTAACTGGGGGAAAATAGTGTTGATAGGTGGTGTTTCTGGTGTTGTTTTACTGATAGGTTTGTTTTTTTGGTTCTCAAAGGATTTGCCTGACCCCGAAAACGTGTTGAGAAAGACTGGATTTTCTTCAGTGATTTTAGACAGAGAAGGTGAAGAAATTTTGTTTGATGTTTATACCGATGAAAATAGGAAGTTTACCCCTTTGGAAGAGATGCCTGATTACCTGAGACAGGCCACTATTGCTGTTGAGGATAAGGATTTTTATAATCATCAAGGCTTTGACTTAATGGGTATGTTAAGAGGTTTTAGTAGATTGTTTACTAGAGGTAGAGCCGAGGGTGGGTCTACCTTAACTCAACAGTTGGTAAAGAATGTGCTGTTAACTACTGAAAGAAGAGTAAGTAGGAAGGTAAGAGAGTTTGTACTGTCGGTAAGAATTGAGAGTAGATTTGAGAAAGATGATATTTTGCAAATGTATCTTAACGAAGCCCCTTATGGAGGAACGGCTTGGGGAGTGGCAGCGGCGTCGGAGATGTATTTTGGTAAAGAGGTGGCAGAGCTTAATTTGGCTGAAAGTGTAATTTTGGCTGGGTTGCCACAGGCACCAACCAGATACTCACCTTACAGTTCAAGTAAAGGATATATAGATAGGGCTAAGCATGTAGCCAGACGAATGCAGGAAGATGGCTATATAGATGAAGAAACACAGATTGAGTTGGAAAAGACTTTAGAAGATGTTGAGTTTAGACCGGCTGGAGCAAGTATTAAGGCTCCTCATTTTGTGATGGAGGTTAGAGCTATTCTGGAAGATATGTTCGGTCCACAGATACTGGAAAGAGGTGGTTTAAAGGTAACTACTACTTTAGACTGGGGGTTGCAGGAAAAAGCTCAAGATATTGTGGCTAAGGAAATAGCCAAGGTAGTTGATACCTTAGGTATCTCGAACGGAGCGTCGGTGATGATTGATGTTAACTCTGGTGATGTTTTATCTATGGTGGGTTCTAGAAGCTTTTTTGACGAAGATATAGATGGAGAGGTAAATGTAGTAACTAGATTGAGACAGCCTGGTTCTTCAATAAAACCGGTGGTTTACGCTACGGCTCTTTTGAATGGGTTTACACCAGCTAGTGTGTTAATAGATGTGGAGACGGAGTTCCCAGGTAAGGATGAAAATACTCCATATATACCCAAGAACTATGATGGTGAGGAGCACGGCCCTTTACATTTGAAGGAGGCTTTAGCTAGTTCAATTAATATTCCGGCGGTTAAGTTGTTGGCAAGAGTAGGTGTGAAAGAAGTTTTAACTCAGGCTTACAAAATGGGCATGACTAGTTTGGAGCCAACTCAGGCAAATATGAGTAGGCTAGGTTTGTCTATGGCTTTAGGGGGTGGAGAGGTTAAGCTTTTGGAACTGTCTTCTGCTTATGGAGCCTTTGCTAATGGTGGATATAAAGTAGAGCCTGGGTTTATCTTAAAGGTGGAGGATGCAAATGGTGAAGTTCTGTTTGAGAAGAAAGAAGTTAAACCATCTAGGGTGATAGACGAGAAGGTAGCTTTTTTAATGAACAGTATGCTGTCTGATAACAGTGCCAGATTAATTACTTTTGGTGAGAACTCTTATCTTAACTTGGGTAGTAGAAGTGTGGCGGTTAAGACAGGCACAACAAATGATATGAGAGATAACTGGACGGTGGGTTGGACCAGTGATGTGGTAGTAGGTGTGTGGGTAGGAAACAATGACAACTCCCCTATGAAGAATGTGGCCAGTGGTGTATCTGGAGCTGCCCCTATTTGGCGAAAACAGATGCTAGATGTTTTATCTATGTATCCTGATAACGGCTTTAGCGTACCAGAAGGGGTTGAGGAGGTAGAAGTTGATAGAGTGTCAGGTTACCCAGCCCATGATGGCTTTGCTGCTTACAAAGAATGGGTAATTGGAGGTACTTTGCCAACAGGTGAGGACAAGATTCACCAACAGGTGAAGGTATGTAAGAATGATGAGACTAGATTAGCTAACCCTGTTCAGGTAATTCAAGGAAACTATAATGGTAAAGAGTTTATTGTTTTAAAAGAGGACGATCCGTTAACTGACAAAAATTTGTGGCAGATTGGCATTGACGCCTGGGTCTCAAAGCAGGCAGATGATAAATATAGACCACCAACGGAGTTTTGTGAGTCGGCTAGTGGTTTAGATGTACAGATAATTAGCCCTAAGGATAGATCTAGAATTAACAGCACTTCAGTAGAGTTTAGATTTGAGATAACTAGCGAAAATGAAATTGATTGGGTTAAGCTTTATCTAGACGGAGTTGAGGAAGAGAAGTTTACAAGCCGCCCCTATACCAAGAAGATTGAGAACTTAGCAGATGGTCAGCACGAGGTGAAGGTACTAGCCAGAGATAAGAGTGGTAAAGAGAGTGACAGAGTTCATGAGTTTGGAATAAATGAAGACTGGGGAGCAACACCTACTCCTACTCCAACTCCGACGGTGGCTGAATCAGAATAGCAAGGGTACGACCCTCCTTTGGCCAGACGGCCAATGGGCCTGCGGCTGTAGCCGCTCCTTCCAGGGTCGGACCCTAGATGATTTTGAGGATATTTGTTTTTATTTGATTAACTTGTTTTTGAGTTAGGCTTTTTTCAGGATGAGAGAAGTATAGTTTGAAGGTGTGTTTGTTGTTGTAGCTATCTTGATAGATAACTTGAGTAATTAGTTTACTGGTCTTGTTTATCTTGGTTATTAGGTCCCCTATTTTTAAGTTGGTGTTGAGAGTTATGTCTTCGATGACGGGTGGATATTTTGGTAGAGGATGGGCCTGATAGGTTGATCCTTTAATCTGGGAAATAGTGGAGACATTTAAGTTGGTTACAAAGACCTGGTCCTTTAGCTCAAAGTTGTTAGAGACCTGGGGGTTTATTTTACCAATGGTGCCAAGATACTTACTACCAGAGTAGATAAGGGCGCTGGCGGCTGTATCCCAGGTAAGCGAGTCTTTCTTAAAGGGTTTAAATTTTAAGTTATCTATCTTTAGATTATTAAGTAGTGATTCAACCAAGCCTTTGTGTTGCCTAAAGCTAATTTGGCTGGTGGCCATGACTAAGGTTGGGTTTTCTTCTGGTAAGTCCCTTTCACCTCTGGGGAGATAGGTGTTGGCGAGTTCAAATAGGTAAAGAGGTTTTTTTTGGTGGTTTTGATTGTCTTTAAGGTTTTGAAGTAAGCTGGGGACCAAACTTCTTCTTAGGTACTCGTGATCTTTGCTTAAAGGATTTCTTAACTTAAGAGATGGGTTAATGCTTATTTTGGCTTGGTTAAATAACCTTTTAGAAACTAGAGATAGGTTGTAGATTTCTGTAAAGCTTAAGTTTAGAAGTTGGTGTTTTAAAGAACTTTCTGTTGCCAATATATCTTCTGTTGTAGTGTTTTCTAGCATGCTGGTGGGTAAGACGGATGGTAAACGGAAATAGCCGTGAATTCTAGTGATTTCTTCAACAAGATCTTCTTTTATTTGAATATCATTGCTTCGCCAGCTGGGTACTTGGCAAGTAAGCATGTCTGGGGTGGAAGTTACCTGGAAACCTAGATCTTTAAGAATATTGATGACCAATTGTTTTTTGAAGGTTATGCCCACAATTTGGTTAAGCCATTTTAAGGAAAGCTTAACAAAATGAGGTTTAAAAGGTTGGGGATAGATATCTATTAGATTGCTTGAAATAGTGCCAGAGGCTCTGGTCTTGATTAAGTCTACTCCCCTAATTAAAACAGGTAGGACCATTTCTTTGTCTGGTGATTTTTCAAATATTTGGCTAGCTAGAGATCTTTGCTGGGTGTAGAGTGAGGTTTTTCTGATCTGTTTGGGTTCGTAGTTTTGAACAAAAAGTAAAACATTTTTGGTGTTTTTGTCTATGTGGCTTAGCCCCCCACCCATGATGCCGCATAGATCAATTAGATTGCCTTGCCCATCTTCGATAACTATGTCGCCACCCTTAAGGGTTAGGGTTTTTTTATCTAAGGTGAGAATCTTTTCCCCTGGCTTACTAGCTCTGACTATCATGGTCCTGTCCCCTATTTTGTCTAAGTCAAAAACATGAACTGGTTGGCCATACTTTAAGGTAAGCTCGTTGGAGATATCGATGATGTTGTTTAAAGGTCTAAGGCCTGAGTTTTTAAGAATTGCCTGAGTGGCTTTGGGAGAAGGCTTAACAACTATATTTTTTAGAGCGATACAGGTAAATCTGGGAACTAAACTTTGGTTCTTAATGATAACCTTAACGGGAGGTTTTTTAGGTAAGGCTCCAAGGTCTTTCTTGGTAAGTTGGTAAGGGTTGTTTAAAAGTTTAGCTCTGTAACCGAACTGAGGCAAGATACTGATGGCCTCCCTGGCTATTCCAAAAGCTGAAACCGAGTCTATTCTGTTGGTGATTACTTCTATGTCATAAATGGTGTCGCCTGGAATTTTGTGAAGCCTGTCTACGGTTGGACCGCAAAGACTTAAGGAGCTGGCTATTCTTTTAGGAGTAGCTTTGGTTTCTAGAAACTGGCTGAGTAGTTTGTGGCTTAGTTTAATATCCATAATAGTTAAAATTGAGTTAAGAATCTAAGATCTGATAAATAGAGATTTCTTAGATTGTTGGTAACTTGGTGTTTCATCATAATGATTCTTTCTATACCCCAACCGAAAGCGAAGCCAGAGTATTGTTTAGGATCCAGGCCACCATTTTTTAAGACTTGGGGATGAACCATACCGGCTCCACCAAGTTCTAGCCAACCAGCTTTGCAAACTGTACAGGCTTGGTTATTTTTTTTGCCTTTACCTTTACAAACCGAGCAGTTAATGTCTACCTCAAATGAAGGTTCGGTAAATTGGAAGTGATGTGGTCTTAACCTGATTTCTCTGTCTGGGCCGAAGTAGGCCTTGGCAAAGTAGTTGCTGACCCCAATTAGATGGGTGATGTTGATGCCTTTGTCTACCATGAGTCCCTCGAACTGATGAAACATAGGTGAATGGGTGTTTGAGGCTTGTCTGCGGTAGGTTTTGCCAATATTGATCATTTTAATGGGTGGAGTTTTAACCCGTTCCATTTCTCTTAGCTGTCCGTTAGAAGTGTGGGCGGTTAGAACTGTGTTTTGGTTAATGTAGAAAGTTTCTTGATCATCTCTAGCTGGGTGATCTTTGGGGATGTTTAAGCCTTCAGCATAGTACCAGTCGGTTTCTACCTCTGGATACCTGCGTCTAACAAAACCTAGTGACTTGAAGATGTCTTCTACTTCCTCTATGGCCTGAGTTAAAAGGTGTAGATGCCCTTCTGGTGGCTTGATACCGGGTATGGTTATGTCTAGCTTTTTTTTAGACTTAACGCTTAGTAATAAGGTTTTTGATTCCTTAATACTTGACTCAATATTGTTTTTTAGCTGGTTGAGGTCTTTACCATGAACGGCTTTTTCTTTTGAAGAGAGTGATTGGAATAGCTGATTAACCGCACCTTTGCGACCCAGATAGTTAACTGAGAGTGTTTCTAGCTGGGTGATATTTTTGGTCAACGAGAGCTCTTTTAGTAGCTTTTGTTGAATGTTTTTGATTTTTTGATCCATGTTGATACCACAATTTTATCAGAAACCAGTCTTTTATAGAGGGGTTCCTTTGTGAAATTTACTTGCAAAAGTCTAAAACGGCTTTAAAAGCCTGGGGGTGATGAATAGATAGCTCGGAAAGTGATTTTCTATTGAGCTTGATTTTCTTTAGGTTTAAAAGGTTGATGAACTTAGAGTATGAAGGAGCTTCTGGGTACTGTTTTAAGCTAGCGTTGAGTCTTTGGATCCAGAGACGTCTAAGTTGTCTTTTTCTTTCTTTTCTACCCCTGAAGGCGTACTCACCAGCGTGGAGAACAGCCTCATTGGCGACTTTGTAAAGTCGACTCTTGGTCATTCTATAACCCTTGGCAAGTTTTAAGATTTTCTTGTGAGATCTTTTTCTGGATGGTCCTGTTTTTATTCTAGGCATAAGTATTGTATGGATCCCGCATTAAGTGCGGGATGTCATGTTAATTTTAGTAATTATATTTAACATATCAATTATGTAACATAGCCTTGATTTTCTTGGCCATTACTCCGGTAACTTCTATATATTTACGATATCTTCTTAGTTGCTTCTTAGATTTTTTACGGCGAAGATGTCTCATGTTTGGGGTGCGCCTTAAGACCTTACCGGTTGAGGTAATCTTGAATCGCT